>Ga0182011_10000679_pt1 | contig 29731 bp, 22 predicted proteins | sample 711E1DmetaG_FD_120481 | JGI IMG/M metagenome (GOLD analysis project Ga0182011, IMG submission 120481) | Permafrost microbial communities from Stordalen Mire, Sweden - 711E1D metaG | ecosystem: Environmental > Terrestrial > Soil > Wetlands > Permafrost | place: Sweden: Stordalen | collected...
CGTCGAGCGAGAAATCCTTGCGTTGTTCGGCGCTCAGCGACCGCTCGAGGTGGTCGTACGCGTGTTTCACGTGGGCCGTGTAGCGCGAACGCATCAGCGCCTCGGCCGTCGCGGCTGGCGCGCCGGCGATGATCGGACCGCAGCACAATTCGTAGGGAGAACCGGAACCGCAGGGACAGTCAGCCATAAAGGGCCATTTCTTGTCCGCCTCGATGTTGCGTGCAACAGCGAAACGTCGGGGGCGGCATTCCGCGTACGGCTAATTCATTCTTGACCTGTTCCTCCGTCGTAGGGGCGCGATCTTGTCGCGCCCTCGGAAAAGGGCGCAGCAAGTCTGTGCCCCTACGAGAGGAGACCGGACGTTCCTCCCGAGAATGAATCGGCCCTGGTCTTCCCTCTACCGCTTCAGCCAGCCGGCGGCCTTCATCCAATCTTTCACGCGGTCGGGCCATGTGGTGACCGTCGCCGCAGTGCGCCGCAGGCCATAGCCGTGCCCGCCGGTCGGATAAAGGTGCATTTCGACGGGAATCTTCGCCTGTTGCAGCGCCGCATAGTACACGAGCGCGTGCTGGACGTGGACGGGGTCGTCCTCGGCCATCGCTAGAAACGTCGGGGGCGTCGTGGCGGCGGACACGTTCAGCTCGGGGTTGAGCGCAAAATCCTTTTCCTCCAGCGCCAGACCACCCGGATACACGAGCACGACGAAATCCGGTCGGCAGCTCGTCTGGTCGGCTTCGTCAACGGCGGGGTACGTGCGGGTGGCGTGGTGGTTTCCGAGCATGGCGGCGAGATGACCGCCGGCCGAGAATCCAAGCACGCCGATCCGCTGCGGATCGACGCCGAGTTCCTTCGCCTGGTGGCGGACCAGCCCGAGGGCGCGTTGCGCATCCTGGAGCGGGGGAACGAATGCCGGCAGACCGGGCCGGGCCGGCACGCGGTACTTGAGCAACACCGCTGTGACCCCGATCGAGTTCAGCCATTCGCACACCTCGGTGCCTTCGAGATCGAGCGCGAGAATGTAATAGCCGCCGCCTGGGCACACCAGCACGGCTGCGCCGGTGTTCTTTGCCGGGTCCGGCGAGTAGATGGTGATCGTGGGGTTCGAGACATTCCCCAGTCGGATCACCGGCCGGCCGGCGATGAGATTGTCGGTTGGTTTGGTGGTGTCCGTCTCTGGTGGCAGCGGGGCGGTTTCACCCGGCACCTTGTCCGGCCAAAGCGGGAGAGTCCTGGGCGCGGCGGCGAAAGCCGGTGCGCTGACGAGAAGTGCCGACAAAGCAAGTGCGAGGGAGGGTTTCATGGGGGGGAGGCTTATGTTTATTTCTGCGCAACCTATTGATATCCAGTTTGCCTGTTCGGGTGGCGCTTGTCGAGGGATTGGCGAAAATGAGTGCCGGCGAGCAACGTAATCTGGATCCATGCAATGGTCGGTAGTTTCAATCGGGTCCTCTCGAACCGATCCGTTTGCCGGTGGAGGAAGCCCGCTCGCGGGCGATGATCGGTCGCAAGCGACCTTCCTACTGCATGGAAGCGGCTTATGCGGTCCGCCCGTCGTTCGGAGAGATCTCCAGCCCAGGTGCCCAGGGAGGTGCGACACCCTTGTCCGGCGACCTGTTTTTTGTTCTGGCCGACGCCGGGCAGTTGGCGTAGAAACGACCTTTTTCCCCCATGAAGCACTTCCTGAAGGAGACGGACTTCAAGTCCCAAGAGGTGGCCGAGGTCTTCACGCTCGCCCGGGAGCTCAAGCGGAAGCGCGGCCGGAACAAACCGGTGCTCGCGCACCAGACGTGGGCGCTTATCTTCTCCAAGGCGAGCACGCGCACGCGCGTCTCTTTCGAAGTTGGCATTCATGAACTGGGAGGGCACGCGCTCTTCCTGAACCAGAACGACCTGCATCTCGGCCGCAGTGAGTCGATCGCGGACACGGCGCGGGTCCTGTCGCGTTATGTGCACGGCCTGGTGGTGCGAACCTATGCCCAGAGCGAGGTGGAGGAGTTGGCGCGGTGTGGGAACATTCCCGTCATCAACGGGCTGACCGATCTCCTGCATCCGTGTCAGATCTATACGGACGCGTTCACTGCGGCCGAGCATTGGGCGGGTCCGAAAGGCGACCTTCTGGCTTCGCTGCAGGGGCGCAAAATCGCTTTTCTGGGCGACACCCGCTTCAACATGGCCAACTCATGGATCCTGGGCGCGGCGCTTTTCGGCATGAAGATCGTCCTGGCGGGTCCGAAAGGCTACGCGCCTGGAAAACCGATCAAGGCGCTGCTCAAGGCTGGTGGACTCCCGGTCAGTTTTTCCTTCACGACCGATCCTTACGAGGCGGTGGCCGGAGCCGATATCGTCTACACGGATGTGTGGACCAGCATGGGCCTGGAGGGTGAGGCCAGGCAGCGGGTCCGGGACATGCGGCCGTTCACCGTCACGGAGAAGCTATTTGGCGCCGCCAAGCCCGACGCGCTGTTCATGCATTGCCTGCCGGCCCACCCGGGGGAAGAGGTCGAGCAGGCGGTGCTCGACAATCCACGCTCAATCATCTTCGACCAGGCGGAAAACCGGTTGCACGTGCAGAAGGCGATTCTCTGCATGCTGGCCAAGTAGCCCTATCAGCCTCCGGTGTTGTGTGCGGGCTCGGCCAGTGGGCGCTGCTTCCACACAAAGACGTCGCCATCCCAGAGCGAAGCCACGCGATCCCACGTCCCAGGCAGGTCGGGATACCCGCTGCCGGGGGCGTTCTCCCAGCGAAAGCCGCGGGTTTCCCAGTGGTAGGTGATCGCATACACCGGCCGGCCGGCGCGGGCGATCCGCTCGAAGAGCACCGGCGAGTCCTTTGCTTCCGGGCGATCGGTCCGCACGAATGTCAGGCTTGTGTAGTACATCAGCGAGCCGGTCGCGTGGCCCGCAAACACCACGGCGTCGGCGGGCAGGTGGTCGCGCGCCCAGAGCGGGGCAACGGCGTGCTCTCGGTTCGTGTGCGTCCAGTACAACACCTTCCGGGCGGCGCCGCGTATACCGAGCCAGCCGAACAGCGCCGCGACCAGGACCACCGCGGGTGCAACCGTCCGAACCGCGGAACCGCCTGCCCACCGTGCGGCGCTTCCGCGCTTCACCCACCGCTGCAGGACGAGAAGCGCCAACACGAGCATTGCCGGCGCTGCCGGCATGACGAAACGCATGTTGTACCAGTGGTCCCACGTGCACCAATAGGCGGCGTAGAACGCGACATACACCGCGACCCAGGTCGTCAACACCAGCCGCACCCGACCCGGTACCGACCGTACAAAGGGCGCAACGATCGCGAGGACCACCAGTGGCGTGAACAGCTCCGGCAACCACACCGTGTAGGAGCGCAACGTCGGCGGAATGAAACCAGCGCCGAACGCCGAGCTCATGTCACCGTATCCAGTTGCATGCCAGTTTCCGAAAAGCGTGTGGTTGTACCATGCGAGAAACACGGCGCCCGGCAGCCCGGCGACCATCCACAACGCGATTCGCCGCCACGAACCCGCGAGGCAGACGAGCGCTGGCGCCAGGCAGAGTACGTTCGCCGGGCGGATGAGGACCGCCAGTGCCGTCGCCAGCCCTGCGAGCAGTGCGTGCCATGGCTTCTCACGGCTCGTCCACGCCCAGAGCACCGCCGCTGTCACCCAGACCAGGGCGGGGCCGTCGCTCAGCGGTTGCAATGCCTGGAACACGTACACGGGGCTCAAGCCCACCAGGCCCGCCGTGAGCCACGCCCAACCATCGGGCAATCCGAAGGCCCGCGCCAGCTGCCGCGTGAAGACCACGCCGAGCACGAGTTGCAGCAGAATGACCGCCGGCACGGCGAATTCGAGCGACGTCAACCAGGCCACCGCCCAGATTTCCAGCGGGAAGCCAACCGGATACTCGGGCGCTATTTGCCCCGCCCGGTTCACGACGAAGGCGCTCGGCCGGTAGAGCGCGGGATCCGTCGCGCCACCGCCCGGGCCGAACAGCGTCCGCGGCATCGCTGTTAGGCGGCCCGCAACCAGCAGCTTCGCGCTGTTGAGATAGCCGCCGGAATCGTTGGGCCCCGCTGTCGAGTCGAGGTGATGAGAGAAAAACACCGCGTAAGCGAAAAGCCCGAGCCACGGCACCACCCGCCAGGCGATGGCTGACTCCAAGGCAGCGACGGTCACCGGACGTGCGCGCACCGCTCCGACAACGGCGCTTCCGCTGCCGAGCACGAGCCCGGTGGCCAAAACCCACGGCCAGAACCCCGGCAGCTTGCGGGCGAGCCGCGACAGCCGCCCCACCTCGACCGGCGCGGTGAACGCGAACCACTCCGCCGGATTCGTCGACCGGGCGACGATTCGAAAACGTCCGCGCGGGACAGCGAAGTTCACCTGCTTCCAGTGGTCGTTTGCGACAAAGGCGGCGTCGAACGGCGCAACTTCTGAGCCGCTGGCGGTGCGGAGCATCAGGGAGGTCGAGGGCGGTCGCAACGTGCCGCAGACCCGGATCTGCAGGAACGGCGACTCCGTTTCGAGCGGAGTGCTGACGAATTCACCGGTCGCCGCGACGCCGGACGGCGTCCACGTACCATACGCTGGCAATCCACAGCGGTTTCCCAATGCGGGCGCGGCGCCCAGATGGAACGCCGGCAGCGGTGGGCCCGCTTCTGCCGCCAGAGCGAGCGGCGGCCGGATCGAATCGGGCAGCACCCGGCGCAGCGCCGGATCCGCCGCAATCTCGGTCGCGGCCAAGATGTCGCCGGTAGTCGCATCCAACGCCGAACGCAGGGTCGAGGCATCGCCGGCAATCAGCGCCCGGCGCAGGTCCGCCGTGATCGGTGAGTCCGCGGCGGGGCCGGTCAGTACCGGCGCGCCATCGTCGCGGGGGTTGAACAGGGCGTTGCCCACCAGAATGGTCCAGAGCACGACCGCCACGAAGCGCTGCGTGCGCCGGGTTTGGTCGTCCGCGGGCCACGCAGCGAGGCATGCGCCGTTGATGATGAGTCCGGTCGCGAGTACAGTGGCGACCGCCGGCGTGGTCACGGCGGGCACGGCCGCGAGCGCCGCCAGCAACGCCAGCGACCAGACCGCGAGGAGCGCCAGCGCCGGCGGCGGGGCCGCAGGGCGGGCGTGCAGCCAGCGGACGATGCAGATGATCGCCGGCGCCCAGACGATCGGCACCCACACGGCGTGTGCCAACTGCGAGGACGCAAGGGCAAGAAGCGCGGGGAAAAACGACGCTGCCGGACCGGTCGCGCCGGAGCGATTGGCGATCAACCAAAGGCCGGCCGCCAGGAGCGCGCCGTTGCTCGCAAAAGTCGCCCGCAGGGGGCGCCAGGCCTGACGGTCGCGTGCCATGGCGAGGCCGCTCCATACCGCCAGCGCGGCGGCCGAGGCAATGCCGGCCGATGTCCCCAGGACGTTCAACGCGCCGCACCCGCAGCCGAGCCACCAAGCCCGCGACCGGGCGCGGGAGTTGCCCATCAGGCCCAAGTGGAGCAGCGAAAGTCCGACGAACCCGCCCGCCCACGCGCTGTCGGTGGTGAGGCGTGCCGCGGTCAATGCTGGCGTCGCGAGTAGACCGGTCGCGGCGACGGCCAGCATGGCCAACATCCGCCTCTCCAGTACGCGTGCAAGAACAAGGAACAGCACACCGAGCGCCATCAGCTGGACGGCGACCGCCGCGAGGATCAGGAGGCGGTCGTCCCACTGCCCGTTAAGCGCCAACCAGCCGAGTTTCCAGACCCGCAGACCCGGCGCGTGATCGTGCAGGAGAGCGTTCCATACGCCGAGCTTGCCGCTCAGCGCCGGCAGATAGACGTCACGGGCGTCGCGCGCCATCTCGGCTAGCGGGGGCAAGTCAGTGTCGGCGCGCGCAATCCGCCGCAGGCAGTCGGCTGCCAGCACCAACGCGAGCGCCGCCATCATTCCCGCGAATCCCGCATGCCGCGACCACCAGGCCCCCCTCCGGCGAAACCCGGAGGGGACAGACAGCGAATCGGCGGAGGGACCATCCGAACTCATGGCGGGCTACGCGTACAGAATGAGGAGCGCTCCCAATGGAACCTCCCTCACGACCTGGCACAAGGCGGAATATTGGGGGCTCCGGCCCGGATTCGCGGCCCTCTTCGCGCCGTGGTTGTCAGCACCGGCCTGGGAAGCGCCACGGACGACCGACGTGCCGGTGAACGGAAGGAGGAACTCGTGAGGCAAGCCCGCCACCGGCGGTACCTTCCGGCAAACGCCGGCCGTCTTGACGGACTCCGTTGTCCGCCAGCCGGTTTCGCGCTGGGTCGCGCCCTGCAAGCTGAGGCGGCTTGCCAATTCGAAGACGCCTCCCAACACTCGCCCTCCCATGAAAATCGTCCTCGCTTACTCGGGGGGGCTCGACACCTCGGTTATCGTCAAGTGGCTCAAGGAGACCTATGACGCGGAGATCATCACGTTTGCCGCGGACATCGGCCAGGAAGAGGAGCTGAAGGGGCTCCCGCAGAAGGCCCGCAAGACCGGAGCGTCCCGCCATTACACCCTGGACCTGGTCGAGGAATTCGCGCGCGACTTCATTTATCCGATGGTGCGCGCGAATGCGATTTACGAAGGCCAATACTACCTCGGTACATCCATCGCCCGACCGCTGATCGCGAAGGCCCAGGTCGGAATCGCGAAAAAAGTGCAGGCAGATACCGTGGCGCACGGCGCCACCGGCAAGGGCAATGACCAATGCCGGTTTGAATTCACCTATCTGGCGCTGGCGCCCGAGCTCGCGATCATTTCACCGTGGAAGATCGACGCCTTTCGTCAGCAGTTTCCCGGCCGGGCCGAGATGATCGCCTATTGTCAGAGCCATCGCATTCCCGTCGAGGCGTCGCTGAAGAAGCCCTACTCGATGGATCGCAATCTCCTTCATATCTCGTATGAGGCGGGGATTCTCGAAGATCCGTGGTTCGACCCGACGACCAAGGCCAACAAGGGCATGTTCAAGCTTTCGGTTTCGCCGGAGGATGCGCCCGATCGCCCCGAATATGTGGAACTCGACTTCGTCAAAGGCGACTGTGTCGCTGTGAACGGGCGGAAGCTGTCGCCTGCCGGCGTGCTCAAAGCCCTCAACGCGCTGGGCGGCAAGCATGGGATCGGACGCGTGGACCTTGTCGAGAACCGGTTTGTCGGGATGAAATCGCGCGGAGTGTACGAAACGCCCGGTGGCACCATCCTCGTGCACGCGCACCGGCAGGTCGAATCGCTCACCCTGGATCGGGAAGTCATGCACTTGCGCGACTCGCTGATCCCCAAATACGCCGAGCTCGTCTACTACGGCTTCTGGTTCGCGCCCGAGCGCGAGTGCCTGCAGGCGTTCGTGGACGAGAGCCAGAAGTTCGTCACCGGCACTGTCCGGCTCAAACTTTACAAGGGCAACGTCATCACTTGCGGGCGGAAATCGAAGTACTCGCTGTACGATCCGCATGTGGCGTCGATGGAAGGCGTCAAGAGCAGCTACAACCAGAACGACGCCACGGGCTTCATCCGAATCAACGGCCTGCGCCTGCGGGCCCGCCTGGCGGCGCAAGGCGGCCCGAAGATCTGACATTTCAAAATGAAGATCTCCCAGGTTGCCGCTCAACTCTACACGGTTCGAGAATACTGCCAGACCGCCTCGGATCTCGCCGCGAGCGCCCGGAAAATCCGGGCGATTGGCTACCCGGCGGTGCAACTGAGCGGACAGGGTCCGGTTCCTCCAGATGAGATCGTCAAGATCATGGACGGGGAGGGCCTCGTCATCTGCGCCACGCACGAACCCTCGCCCGTGATTCTCGACGAGCCTGAAAGAGCCATCGAAACCCTGCAGCGGCTCGGCTGCCGGCTCACGGCCTATGCTTGGCCGGAAGGCGTCGATTTCGGCGACGCCGGCAGCGTCAACACCCTGGTGCGGAAACTCGACGCGGCGGGCGCCCGGTTCCGCGCAGCCGGCATCACGCTCGGATATCACCACCACGACATCGAATTCGTCCGATTCCAGGGAGCGCCGGTTCTGGAGTATGTCTTCGCCCACACGGCACCGCAGAACGTGGTCGCCGAACTGGACACCTACTGGGTGCAGGCCGGCGGAAGCGATTGCGTTGAGTGGTGCCGCAAAATGCGGGGCCGCCTGCCGTTTCTCCATCTCAAGGACTACGGGATGGGACTGGATCGGAAGCCATTCTTCGCGGAAATCGGCCAAGGCACGCTTCCCTTTGCCCGCATCATCGCCGAGGCCGAGCGCTCCGGCTGCCAGTGGTTCATCGTCGAACAGGATACCTGTCCGCACGATCCCTTCGACTCGCTTAGGATCAGTTTGGACTACCTCAAGTCCAACCTCGTTTCCTGATTTCTCCCTGGCCACGGCGTCCGTCAAGCCGGACGTTTCGCACTCACCGGCTGGACTCGCCCCAATCGGCAATGCTTTCGGGTAATCCCGCTTGGTTTATCCTGGGTTGTTATTGAATATAAAGGGGTAAGGTCGATTGGGGTACATAGCTTTACTTCGGATTCCGGTCAGGATCCGGCTCGGTCGCCACCAAGGCGGAGAGCAAAGCTAGTACGATGACGGTTTCGATCATGGCTTGGCTTGGTCAGTTCGATAAGAGTAGCACATATCTGGCTTGTTCCTAATTCTTTTACAGGAAACTTTTCGCCGAATGAGGAAGAATCTGCACGCAAATGAATTGGATCATGGATGGACAGGCCCGGCGTCAGATCCAGATTGCGTGGCAAGTCTCCCAGCGAAATCCGAAAGCGGGGCTTCGAGGCCGGCTGTGCAGAAATCAATCAACCGGCGAAGACAGCCCTCCAAGTCATCCCCCCGGCAGAGACCACACGAAATGCGCTCGAAATCCCGTTGATGGGCAGCGGCATAGAGTATTCCACCGACTGTGAATTGCATCCTCCAAAATAGCTCTGCCAGCGGAATCCCGGGTAATGTCTTGGTCAATACCTTGGTGTACCGCTCGATCAGCGGGTCGATTTCCTTCACCATCTTTGCAGTCATAAATGGCTGAGGATCGGTAAGATCTCGACTTATCAGACGCAGAAAAGCGATCCCTCCAGCAGAACCGGCCGTCGCATGCCGCAACAACGGTCTGATGAAAGTCTCGAGAATCGAGCGGATTGGTACAGGTTGCTCGTCCGCCAGTTGTTCTGCCTGGGTGAGAAGCTTGATCCTCTCCTCATTGATCGGACGTAAACGGCGGATTAATACTCCCTTATACAGTTCTTCTTTCGATCCGAAATGGTAGTTGACCGAGGCGAGATTTACGCCGGCTTCGTCAGTTATTTGCCGGAGAGAAGTGCAGGAAAAGCCTTGCTGGCCAAACAGTCGTTCGGCGGTGTCAAGGATGCGATCACGGGTGGCTGGAGATTCTGTCGACATAGAAACGATCACTTAAAACAAACGTTTGAATGCATTGATGTCAAGCGTTGAACGTGAACTCCATTTCCCGCAATTGAATTCAACCACGGATGTTTGCAGGAGGCGGTGGTTGACGGCATGGATTTGCCGCTTAGGGTCCGCGCGTGCGGATTGATGCGCTTGAAGGCTTGCAGAGACTGATGCTGCCAGACCGTTGGCAGGCCGAGGCGATTCAGGCCCTGACGGCAGGGAAGGACGTGGTGATCGATGCTCCAACGGGTGCGGGGAAAACCTACGTTTTTGAACGATGGTTGGAGCAAACGAACTTCTCCCGGCGCGCGCTTTTCACGGTGCCCACCCGGGCGCTGGCAAACGACAAATTCGCGGAGTGGCGCGCCCGTGGTTGGCGGGCCGGGATCGTGACCGGTGACGTCACCATTGCTCCTGATGCGCCGGTGGTGGTGGCAACATTGGAGGCGGTGCAAGGTTGTTTTCAGGAGGTGCCCGGCCAGTTGCGACTTTCGGGTATGGTCCCCAACGCTCAAGCGACAGCCGAGGTGGTGCCTTTAGGGGCAGGCAAAGTCGCCTTCGACGGCAGCCTGCCGTTCCGGTTGTTGGTCGTCGACGAATATCAATGGCTGGCCGATCCCGACCGGGGCAACCACTACGAAGGCGTTTTGCTGTCCGTGCCTCCGTCCGTGCAATTGCTTTTGCTGAGTGGAAACGTGGCCAATCCGGAAGAGGTTGTGAGCTGGTTGCAGCGGCTTGGCCGGAACGTAGAAATCATCCAGCATCACGATCGACCGGTGCCACTGGAAGAAGTGGAGGTCGACGACCTGATTCATGGTCTGCCGCGCAGCATCGAGGGTTTTTGGAGCCGGCGGGTGGCCGGGGCGTTGCGCGAAGGCCTGGGACCGGTGCTGGTGTTCGCGCCGCACCGGCAGGATGCGGAGCGTCTTGCCCGCCAGTTGGCGCGCGAGTTGCCGCTCGCTGATCCGCTTCCGTTCACGCCAGAGCAGGAGAATCTCCTCGGTCCGGCGCTGGCGAAGGTCTTGAAGCAGCGGGTTGCCTACCATCACAGTGGACTGACCTATGCGCAGCGGGCCGGCATCATCGAACCCCTCGCCAAGGCCGGACAACTCCGCGCGGTCGTCGCCACGCTGGGACTCAGCGCCGGCATTAATTTCTCGCTGCGCTCCGTGCTGATCACGGCATCGAGTTACCGGTTCAACCAGCTGGAACACGAGATCGAGCCGCACGAGCTCCTGCAGATGATTGGGCGGGCGGGTCGGCGCGGGCTTGACGAAACAGGCTTCGTCCTCTGCAGCGGCAACGCCCCACGACTGCGGCGGGCGCAGCCATTGCAACTCCGACGCTCCGCTCCGCTCCCGTGGGCCTTCATTCTGCGCCAGCTCCGCTCCGGCCGCAGCGCGTCCGAAGTCGCTGGAACGGTCGCCAGCCGTTTCTTCGCGCTGGAACCGCTCACGCTCGGCGTGGAGGCGACTGCGCATCGCGCCGCGGATGAGCTGCCGTGCGGTCAGCGCACGGATACGGGCCGGGCTCGGCTGGTGCGCCGGCTGAAAAACCCGTTTCCCGCCTGCGGGCCCTGCGCGATGCGCGAAGAATGCCTCGCCTTCAGTGCGCAGCCGACGCTCCTGTGGCAGTGGCAGCGACTGGGCCTTTTGGACCGCTCGTTGGTGCTGACTCCGCGTGGCGAACTCGTCTCGTTCTTTCTGGGACCGGAAGGACTGGCGCTGGCTGCAGCGCTCGATGATATCCGGTATCCGTTGGATGAACTCGTGTTCGATTGTGCCAATCTCTTTGCGGGCGACCGTTTTTCCGGCACGAATCCGCGCACGCTCGGCCGCCTTGCGCGGGTGTGTGAGCAGACTTACCGGCGGTTCACGGCCGAGGGCTGGCTCGATCACGGATTGCCGCCGCAGTACGGCTGCGGTGCCTCCGAGATCGTGCGGGCGCTGGTCGAGCAAAAGGCCCGGCGCGGAGAACTCGCCGCAGCGAGCGAATATGCCGGCCGCGGCGATATCGACCGTCTGCTGACCGAGTGGCGCAGCCTGCTCCGGCAGGTGGTTCGCGCTCCTTCGCTGGAACTTCCGGAGACGTCGATCCCAACCGGGCGCGTGCTCGCGGTGCGCTGGGATGATTTTCGGGCGCTTTGCCGCGCGCAACTCGGGGTAATCCGGGCCGATGCGCTGCCGGACCTGCCGCCCCTGACTCCGGAGCAGCGCCGCCCGGTGAATCATCGCTTTTTCCGGGCGCCGGTCGGCGCGGCCCGATAGTAGACGAGGCCCCCTGGCGCGGCGGCGGAAGTAGCGCAGGCTTCCCAGCCTGCTTTGCGGTCAATCGGACAGATGCGTTCATGACATCACGCTCAGGTTTTCCTCCTTGCCTGGCCGTGCAATCGTGCTACCGTGCAACACGAGAATATGAATGTCACCCTAAAGCTTCCCGACGAACTCTGCCGCGAGGCCCGGCATCGAGCTGTGGATGAGTCGAAGTCGCTCTCCGCCTGGGTCACCGATTTGGTGGCCCGCGCGGTGGGCCCCACCGCTTCACCGGCGCCCGCCACGCTCCTTAGCGCCCTCGGTGACGCATCCCTGGCCGACGGCGAGCTTGATCTGCCCGACCGCCGCACCCAGCCGAACCGGCCGGTGAAGTTCCCGTGAGCGCCGGCCTGCTGCTCGATACCGTTGTCGTCTCCGAGCTGCGCAAAGGCGCGCGGGCTGATCCCGCAGTCATCGCATGGCAGGCGTCGGTGGCCACGGTCCCGGCCTACCTGAGCGTCATTACCCTGCTTGAGATCCGCTGCGGGCTTCGGCGGGTCGCGATCCGCGACCCCGCCTTTGCCGCCCGACTGGAGACCTGGTATCGCGAGCGGCTACTGCCTCGTTTTGGCGATCACCTTCTCGACGTGGATCGGGCCGTGGCCGAGATCGCGGCCGAGCTGACCGCCGGGCGCACTCTGCCGCCTCACGACGCATTGATCGCCGCCACCGCCCGTGTTCATGACCTGACTCTCGTCACCCGGAACGTCGCCGACTTCGCCGGCACCGGCGTTCCCGTGATCAACCCCTGGAGTGCTTCCTCGGCGTAAACTGCGGTTCAATTCCGATTCGTCAGAACCCAATCCTCTTTAACCGCAGATGTCACAGATGAACGCAGATCCGAACCAACGCCCCCTATGAACGCGGACAATGTCATAAGGTGATCGGTGTAGGAAGCCTGCTTGCAGGCGGTTTTTTTCTCGGAATCGCGAGCAAGCTCGCTTCCTACATCTGGCAAAGACGCGGTTAAGAATGAATACTTCGATGGATGATCCCGAGTTCGCGACACCCCAGGCAAAAGGCACGGTGCCGCACCGGCGGCGGCCGCGCTATGCGGGCAAGAATCCGCGGCGTTTCGAGGACAAATACAAGGAGCTCAATCCGGATCGTTATGCCGCCGACGTGGCCAAGGTGCTCGCCGCGGGCAAGACGCCCGCCGGCAGCCATCGGCCGGTCATGGTGGCCGAGATTCTGAGTGTGCTCGCCCTCCAACCCGGCGAACACGTCGTGGATTGCACGCTCGGTTTTGGCGGACACGCCCGGGAATTGCTGGCGCGGATTGCCCCGGGGGGCCGGCTCATCGGACTGGACGTCGATCCGATCGAACATCCCAAAACCGCCGCGCGCCTGCGCTCCGCCGGTTGGGGTGAGGAGGTCTTCACCGCGGTCCGGTCGAACTTTGCCGGCCTGCCCAGGGTGCTGGCGGAACTCGGGCTCGACGGCGCGGACGCGGTTCTCGCCGATCTCGGCGTTTCTTCGATGCAGCTGGACGACCCGGCGCGAGGCTTCACTTTTAAATCGGACAGCCCGCTCGATCTGCGCATGAACCCTTCACGCCCGCCATCCGCGGCCGACTGGCTGGCGCGGGTATCCACCGCTGATCTGGCCACCGCGCTAACCGAAAACTCCGATGAGCCCCATGCCGAGCTGCTGGCCCGGGAGCTCACGGCCCGCAGAAGCAAAACGCCATTCACCCGGACGCTGCAGCTCGCCAAGGCGATCCGGGCCATTCTGCTCCAGCATGACCGCCGCTACGACCCGAAGGCCGACGATGACTCTGTGCGCCGGGTGTTTCAGGCAATCCGGATCGCGGTGAACGACGAGTTCGGTGTGCTCGACTTGTTCCTGCGCCAGCTGCCTTCCTGCCTGAAGCCTGGTGGTCGCGTGGCGATTCTCACGTTTCATTCCGGCGAGGACCGACGGGTGAAGCATGCCTTCCGCGAAGGCCTGCGCGCGGGGTTCTATTCCGTGGCCAGCGAAGAGATCGTTCGCGCCGGGTTAGAGGAACGCCGGGCCAATCCGCGCAGCTCCTCGGCCAAGCTCCGCTGGGCCGTCCGGGCAGCCTGTCGTCCAAGCCCGACAGGCTGCTAGGCGAACTTTTAGCTCGGCTTTGCCCCGGCGTTCTGGGATGGGTGGGGTTCATTTTCGTCCTCCATGCCAAATTGGGAATACAAGATCATCACCAGCGGATCGCTGGGTTTCGGGTCGCTGCAGCTGCTGGAGCAGCACCTCAACCTCCTGGGCAAAGAAGAGTGGGAGATCATCCATTTTCAGACGCGTCCGGAAAATCCGCTGGCTTTCAATGGCCTGGCCCGCCGGCCGGTAATGCGCGACTGGGTCGTGGAAACGGCCCCGGTCGCAGGAGGCATGCCGGCGACGAAGTCCGGCGCGGTTCCGGTGCCGCCGCCGGAGCGCCAGGCCGATGCGCCGAGCGCGGATGAACTCCGCGCGGAGGCCGAGGAGCGGCGCGACTCGATGCTGTCGCGGGAGGAAACCTTGCGCCCGATGGGCGGAACCGACGCCGAGGAGGACGCGGCCACGGAGAGCACGGAGGAGATTGATGACCTGGAGGACGACGAGGATCTGCCGACATTTTTTGAAGCGATCCGTCCGCACATGCGCTGGAACCTGCGCGGGCCGGGCATGGCCGTGGGCGTCGATTATCTCGCGAAGAAATTCGAGCAGACCGAGGCGGACTTGATTGAGGCGCTGAAAGAGTGCGGCTTCACGCTTCCGGCGAGCGCCAAGGATGAGCCCGTCTACCTGGAATACGATGGCGATCTTTACTGGCTGAATCTGAACCACCGCGGGCAGCTCTGGATCAACACGCGCGAAAAACCGCGGGCGGTCTTCCGGCCGGCGCAGGGTCATCGCGTTGCTTCCGAAGCGCCGCCGGAGGGAAAGCCGGTTAGCGTGGAAGCGCGGACGGAAAGCGCCCCGCCGGCGGAGAATCCGACGCCGGCGCCCCTGGCCGAGGAATCTCCTGCGGCGGCGCCGCCGCAGATTAGCAATCCGTTGCCGGAGGGACCGGAGCTCCTGGATCGCCTGCGACCGGCGATGCGGCGCAACCGTCACGGCGCGGGACTTTCGGGCAGCGTCAGCTATCTGGCGCGGGCGTTCCGGACCGAACCCCGGGCGTTGGTGGCGGCATTCGAGGCGCTTGGTCTCGTCCTCCCCTCCCGTCCGAACGACAAGCCGGTGTTCGTCGACATCGGTCCGTTGGTTTACTGGCTCAACCGGGACAAGACCGGACAGGTTTGGATCAACACGCGCGAAAAACGCGATGAAGTCCAGCCGCCGCCGGCCGGCCCGGCGCCCGAGTCGGTTCCGTCTGCGCCCGAGGCCGTCGTGCCTCCGGCGGAGATGAAGCCGGAGGCAGCCGTGGATGCACCGCCCGCCGATGCCCCGCCGGTGATTCCGGTGGTTCCGGCGGTGGGCTTACCCCTCGCCGCGGTGAGGCTTCTGCTCCGGGAAACCAAACGCGGGGGCATCGCGGAGGAACTGGGCCGCCTCGCCGAACAACTCGGCCAGCGAACGGAAGATTTGCTCGCCGCGCTGACCGGCGCCGGTCTGAAGGTGCCGGAGAAACCCCGCGAGAAACCGGTGTTTGTGGAGCACACCGGCGAGATCCTCTGGCTGAATCGGAACGCGAAAGGCGAACTGTGGCTGAACGCCAAGGCGTCGAAGCTGGCGGAGAAGCCGCGGGCCGAAAAGCCATCGGCCGAACCTCCGGTCCAGGACGGCGCGCCCGCCGCGAAGCGCTCGCGTGGCCCGCGACGCCGGCGGTAGTTATTAGTTAAATACGGAGAGCCGCGAGCGGCTAGCTTTCTGCCTGCCATGGCCAATGCCGGCGAAGTCGAACCGATTCCTGTCGTCCCGGCTACGCTGGGGGAGGGCGCGATCTGGAATGCCGCGGTGCAGTGCCTGCAGTGGATCGATATCATCGGTCAGCGCGTTTTCACGTATGATCCAGCCACGAGCGAGAACCGCGGCTACGACGTCGGCCAAAAAGTCGGAACCGTCGTGCCCCGGGCCCATGGCGGGCTCATGCTCGCGCTCCAGGAAGGCTTTGCGAGTTTCGACGCCGACACTGGCCGCGTCGCATTGCTTCCGCGGCCCCCGGAGCACGATCCGCAGGTCGTCCGCTTCAACGATGGCAAGTGCGATCCGTCCGGGCGTTTCTGGGCGGGGACGATGGCGCTCGTGAAGGGCCCGAAACCACTGGGCCGGCTGTACCGGCTGGACGCTGACGGCTCGATCCGGGTGATGCTGCAGGACGTGGGCACGTCGAACGGGATCGCCTGGAGCCTGGATCGCCGCACGCTTTACTTCATCGACACGCCCTTGCTGCGGGTCGACGCCTTCGATTATGACGATGTCACGGGCGCCATTGCCAACCGGCGCACCGTGATCTCAATTCCGCCGGGAATCGGGCGCCCCGACGGATCGACGCTTGATGCCGAGGGGATGTTATGGATCGCGATGTATGACGGCTGGGCGGCGACGCGCTGGAATCCGCGGACGGGAGAACTCCTGCAGACCGTCCGTCTGCCCGTGGCGCGCGTGACGTCCTGCGCTTTCGGCGGGCCGGAGCTTGACACGCTTTTTCTCACCTCGGCGCGAGAGAAGCTCAGCGAAGAACAGCTGGCCGCCCAACCGCTGGCCGGAGGTCTTTTCAGAGTGCGGCCCGGTGTGCGCGGCGTGCCGGCGTTTTCCTATCAAGGGTGAGATGTTGCAGCGGGTCCAACCGCCGGCCAGAATCAGAGATCGTGGAGGGCGGCGCGCTGTCGCCGCCGGACTTCTGAAAGGCGCTGACGGCGCAGCGCCCTCCACCACACGCAACACCCGAGGCACTATAAAAGCAGGAAGGCCTCCAAAAACCACTGGCTTGCGGACGGGCACTCCGCTCTAGCCTTGAATTCCCGGCGGCTCCGCGGCTCACTGCGGGGCACCGCTCTCCATGTCGACCCCTTCTCCCGAGCTCACCTTGCGCGAACATTTCGACCGGGTGACCGACCATGATCAAAGACCGCGTCGATGGCAGCGGGGATTTCATGCGCAGCTTTTGCGGCATTTCCGCCACCATATTCCCGAGGGCGGCCATGTGCTTGAGTGGGGCTGCGGGGCCGGCGATCTCCTGGCGGGTCTGAAGCCGGCGCGAGGCCTTGGGCTCGATTTTAGTCCACGAATGGTTGCGCGGGCGATCGAGGAACATGCTGGCGATGCCGCGCTCGAGTTCCGGGCGGCTGACATTGAGACCGATCCGGTGATGGAGCCGTTCGACCACATCATTCTGGATTACCTCACCGGCTACCTCCCCGACATTCAGTCCGCGTTGAAAAACCTGAATGACGCCGCGCATCCGCGGACCCGTCTGCACGTCACGACCATCAACTCGCTGTGGCTGATTCCGCTCCGACTGGCGGCCGGCGCGGGTATGGTCAGCCACCAGCCGACGAGCAATTGGCTCTCGCACGACGATCTGTCCAACCTGCTTGAATTGGCGGGATGGGAGGTCGTCGAGATCGAACACCTCCAGCTTTTTCCGTTCGAAGTGCCGTTGTTGTCGGGACTCGCCAATCATCTGCTGGTGAAGCTGCCCCTGATCCGTCATCTGGGTGTGACGACGGCCATCACGGCGCGGCCGCGCCGCGCGCCGGTGCTCGCGGGTGACGTGAGTTGTTCCGTGATTGTGCCGGCCCGCAACGAAGCCGGCAACATCCGGGCTGCCCTTGAACGGATTCCGGTGCTCGGCCGGCGGACGGAGGTGATCTTCGTCGAGGGTCACAGCACCGATGACACCTGGGCGGCCATTCAACGTGAGACGGCGGCCTACCGTGGCCCGCATCTGATTCGTGTGCTCCAGCAGACCGGCAGGGGAAAATGGGACGCGGTGCGCACGGGACTCGGTGCGGCGCGCGGCGACGTGCTCGTCATCCAGGACGCCGATTTGACCGCGCCGCCCGAGGATCTGGCCAAGTTTTATGACGCCCTGGCATCGGGTGCCGCCGAGTTCGCGAACGGAAGCCGCCTCATCTATCCGGTGGAAAAGGGCGCGATGCGGTTCCTGAACATGGTCGGGAACAAGTTTTTTTCCCGGGCGCTCACTTATGTGTTGGGCCAGCAGATCAAGGACAGCCTGTGCGGCACCAAGATGCTGATGCGCTCCGACTATGAACGTCTGGCGCGGCGGATCGCGCCGTTTGGGGAGTTCGATCCCTTCGGCGATTTCAACCTGCTCTTCGGCGCCGCCTTGCTCGATTTGCGCATTCGTGACGTGCCGGTGCGCTACAAGGACCGGACCTACGGCAGCACCAATATTTCGCGGTTTCGCCACGGCTGGATGCTGCTGAAAATGACCTGGTGGGGCCTGCGCCACCTCCGATGGCGGTAGCCATTGCGCGCGGCGGAGCTGCAAGCCTACCGTGGCGCCGGTCTGCGACCGGCGATTCGCCAGTCGCAGACTGGCGCTACCGGCCGGTTCTGCGGGAATCCGATACCGCGCAGAATCATCACGGCTCCAACCGCAGGGTGTACCGCGTTGGTCCGGGCAGGAACGGCGTGGGTTTGCCCTGCGCCCAGTCATCGAACCCGGCGCGGAAAAATGGCGAAAGCGGATTGCCGCTCTGTCCGCCCGGCATGTGGAAGATGCCGTCCGCCTCGTGGCCCGGCGAGACCACCAAACGCTCCGACGCTCCGAAAGCGGGCCCCTGGACCCGCGGCATGTCATGGTCGCCCGGCAAAGGCACCATCGGCATGTCAATCAAGCGCGCGAGCACGCCTGGCAGGAACCGGCTGAAGGGATGCTGAATCCGGGTGGTGTTGCGTCCGCCCCAAATAAGGCGCTGCAGCGGACGGCTCTGGTGATCCGCCCATTGCAGCACGTCATCGACGGCTTTGAGGAAGAGATCATCCCAGGTAAGATAATCCGGCGTGAGGAAATTCGGCGGTCGTTGCTGCACCAGCTGCCAGAGCGGAACCTCGTAGTTGAGCTGGTGATAATCGAAGGATTCATCCTGCTCCACACAGGTTTCAAACACGGGGCTGAGCACCCGCGCGGCCACCGAGTCCCGCCAGCGACGAACGAGATGATAGGCCACTGAATCGATCGAGGCATGGCCGTTCCATTGTGCGACCAGGCGGCGCAGCTCACCGCGGTCCTGATGGGCGGCCACGGCGTCGGGCGTGAGAATTGCGAGCAGGAGTTTCTGCCAGCGTTCGAGCAGCAAGGCCCGGTCATCGAGCTGCACCGCGAGGAGATCGCGCGGGGTGGCCGGCGCGGTCAGGGCCGTGAGATCGTCGCGGATCTGACGCGCGCGCGCCGCGTTGTCGTAGCCGCTATCGCCCAGCTTGAGATAAGCCGCTCCGCTGACGGGGCGGTTGTTCGCGGACCAGAGCTGGCCGGCCGGCGGCGAGAGGACGCGCGGATATTCGTCGGCCGGGAGGTATCCGTTCCATCGGCGATCGCCATACGCCCAGATGGCGGGCAGACGACCGTTAAATCCGACGCGGCGGGGCAGGAGTCCCGTGATCGTCCACCCGATCGCACCAGCGCGGTCGGCGACGACGAAATTCTGGGCGGGCAGTCCGAAATGCGGCGCCAGCGCCAGCGCCGTGGCCGCATCGGGCGCGGTCTCCAGTTCCACGAGGTTGAGGTTGAGCGCAGCCGGATCGTCAAACACCCAGTGCAGGACGAGGGAGCGGGCGTTGTTGCTGTCGCCGATCACCGGTCCCCAGATCGTCCATCGAGTGATCGATTCGACCGGATCGCCGCCCTTGACGCGGATGATCTCCTTGCGCTCCTCCATCTTGGCGAGCTCGACGCCGTTCTTGTAAAACCGCGGGTCGAGGCTGCTCGATTCCGCGATGACGATGTCCGCCGTGTCGGCGTAGCTATTGGTGAATCCCCAGGCGATGCGGCGGTTGCTGCCGGCCACAACAAAGGGAATCCCGGGCAGGGTCATCCCGGTGACGCGGCATGGCTCGCGCCGGACATTTTGAACGGGTTCTGGGTTCACCGTTCCAGGTTCAAAGTTTGAAATTTGGGATTTGGCGTGTGGAGTTTCCTCATCCCAAACCAGCGCCGCCCGATACCAGACAGCAGGCACCCCGAGATGGAGGTGCATATCGTTCGCGAGCAGGGCGGAGCCGCTGGCGGTCCGGTTGCCAGCGAGGGCGAACACATTTGAACCGGAGGCGAATCCGTCATCCTGCGGCGTGTCCAGCGTCAGGCGGGAATCCGGACGGAATTCCGCTCCCGTGTCCGCCTTGCGCTTCCGCAGGTCGATGATTTCGGGGCCTGGCACCGGCGGCTGCGGAACGGTGCCGCCATCGAGCGCTGCGTCGGACTCGGTCCCCTCCGGCGCGACGAAATCGAGCATCGTGCGGCCGTAGCTGTATTGAATCGCGGCGAGCATCTGTTCGTGCCGATCCCGGGAATCCTGCAGATCGAGCACCATGGCGTAGCCGACGAGCAGAGTGTCTTCCGGTTGCCACGGCTGCGGCGGGACGCGCAACACGGTGTACTCGAACGGCCGCGCCCGCAACGCGGCCAGACCGGCATTGACGCCGGCGGCATAGGCGTCGACCAGTTCGCGATGTGCCGGCGGCAACAAGGCCAGGGCTTTCCGCGCCAGCGACCGAAAACTGTGAATCCGCGCCTCGCGGTCGACGGGAACGGCCGCCTGGCCAAAGAGTTCAGCCAGTTCCCCTGCGGACCGCCGTCGGGAAAGGTCCATCTGGAAGAACCGGTCCTGCGCATGCAGGTAGCCCAGCGCTCGCGCCACGTCCCGGCGGGTGGCGCCGTGGATGGTCGGTACGCCCGCGGCATCGCGTTCCACGGTGACGCCGGCGGAAAGTCCCGGCAAGGTCGCCGCGCCGTCGAGCTGCGGGAGGCTGCGGCGCGTGAGCCACCACAACCCTCCGGCCGCCAAGGTGACGCCGACCAGCAAAAGACTCAGGACACTGACCAGCAGACGAAAGCGAAGTGAAGCGGCGGCGGACATGGTTCGGAAAGTGGCTGGAATTTGGCGCCGCCATCCGGGCGAGGCGAGAAATCTTGTCTGACGGGGCGCCGCATAGGTTTATCGTGGCCGCGAGCGCGAGCGAGTGGCTCAGGTTGCGTTGTTGTAGGGCGGGGTCGCCGGACCCCGCCGCGCCCGGTTAACTGGGGGGGGGCAGGAGACCCCGCCCAACATTTAGATGCGTGATCCAGGCTGAAAACACCTTCAGATTCTGGTTGCGCCATCAGTCGTGCCGAAAGCGTCTTGTGGACAAGCCGCCCCACCGCCACTCAGAAGAGAAAAATGGCTGCGGCCATTTTTCCAAAGGAAGCTGACGGACCCGGCGTCTGACAGCTTCCTGCTTCCTACCGCCAGGGCTTCTCCGCCGCCGAATCGCGCCCTTCGTCGTATTCGATCAGGTCGAAGAAGGTTTCAATCGGCTTTCCCTCAAGCCCCGATTCCTTGATGCGCTCCTGCAGGGTGTCGGAACCACCATCTCGCCAGCCGCGTTTCGTCATGAAGCTGTTCCAGATCTCGCATTCCTCGGTCGTGCGCGGTCCGCCCTGTTCGTGACACCAGGCGAGGATCTCCTCGTCGGTGCCCCCCTGGAGCACGCGGGCCGTAAGGTCCGGGTGCTTGACGCGAAGGAAATTGCAGCAGCGGGCGTCAAAGCCGCGCGCGAGGTTGGGCACGTAGTCAGCCGGGAGCGTGCCGGCGGCATGCAGCCGGAGCTTGTCGAGCATGCGGCCGAAATAGACCAGGCGGCCGACCTTGGCATAGGTGCTGCGGAGACCGGGGACGTTTGGCATATGAGATTTTGGATTTCGGATAGCGAAGAGCGAAGAGCGAAGAGCGAAACAACGGACGTCTTTGATGTTCTCTCCAAACGCTGGGATCGCAAATCCGAAATCCCGGCTGGTTTGGATCCTCTTCCCGGTTTCCGGTATCCGCATTCCGACGGGGTTCCGTTGACCCGCGGCGGGCGTCGACTATCCTGCGTCCATGCACCTTTTGCCCATTTGCCGGATCCTTGCAGCCCCCACGGCAAAACGCGTTTTGCTTCGGACGGCAAGAAACGTCCAATGCCGCGTAGCGGCGAGCGCCAGAGAGCCGACGTTTGTTTTCGAATCCACTCGCTGGCGCTCGCGGCCACAATTCAAGTGCTGTTTCCTAGGAGCCGGGGCGATTTTCGCACGCAGTTCCACGGACTGCCTGGTCCGGCGTTGTAGGGCGGGGTCGCCGCACCCCGCCGCTCGCGGTGAAACGGCGGGATCCGGCCCGCGCTCCGAAGCCTCGGCGAAGGAGGGCGATCCCGCCCTACATTTAACCAGGGCGTTCCGCCTGAGCCTCTTTTCGTTTTTCGTTTTTTTGCCGGTCGCGGTTAGCGTGGCCCAGGTGGATCGCATCACTGGCCGGTCGTTTGCCACTCGTTCTGAAGTCATCGCGCAGCATGGCATGGTGTGCACGAGCCAGCCGCTCGCGACACAGGTCGGGCTCGACATCCTGAAGTCCGGCGGCTCCGCGGTCGACGCCGCTATCGCCGCCAACGCTGCGCTCGGCCTCATGGAGCCGGTCAGCAGCGGCGTTGGGGGCGATCTGTTCGCGATTGTGTGGGATGCGAAAACGCACCGGCTGTACGGTCTCAATGCCTCGGGCCGTTCGCCGCTGGGGCTCAGCTATGGGCAAATGCAGGCCGAGCTGGCGAAACTCCACCGGACCACGATCCCGCCGTTGGGCATGTTGCCCATCAGCGTGCCGGCCGCAGTCGACGGTTGGTTCGAGCTGCACGCGAAGTTCGGCAAGCTGCCGTTGACGCAGGTGCTGGCCCCGGCGATCCGCTACGCCGAGGAGGGGTTCCCGGTCAGCGAGCTCATCGCGTATTACTGGGACCGCAACGTCGCGATTCTGCGCGCGCAACATCTGCCCGGCGCGTTCCTCGAAACCTACGCGCCCAACGGCCAGGCGCCCGGCAAGGGGGAGATTTTCAAGAACCCTTCGCTGGCCCGCACCTATCGCCTGATCGCTGAACAGGGCCGTGACGTTTTCTACCGCGGCGGGATCGCCGACCAGATCGACGCGTTTATGCGGGCCAACGGTGGCTGGCTCCGGAAGGCTGATTTCGAGAAGCACGCGTCGACCTGGGTCGAGCCGTTGTCGACCAACTACCGTGGCTACGACGTTTACGAGCTCCCACCCAACGGCCAGGGTATCGCGACGCTGCAGATGTTGAACATTCTCGAGGGTTTCGATTTGAAGAAAATGGGATTTCTCTCGGCCGACGCGCTGCACGTCATGATCGAGACCAAGAAGCTGGTGTTCGAGGACCGTGCCAAGTTTTACGCCGACCCGGCCTTCGCGAAGGTGCCGGTGAAATGGCTCGTCTCCAAGGAATATGCCACGGAGCGACGCAAGCTGATCGACCCGGCGCGCGCTGGCCGGTCTTATGATGCCGGTCATTCGCCGGTGAACGATGGCGACACGATCTACCTCTGCACGGCGGATGCCGAGGGCAACATGGTGTCGCTCATTCAGAGCAACTATCGCGGGATGGGCAGCGGGATCACGGTGCCAGGGCTCGGTTTCGATTTTCAGGACCGCGGCGAGATGTTCACGATGGAGTCCGGTCACGCGAATATCTACGCGCCGGGCAAGCGGCCCTTCCACACGATCATTCCGGCGTTTGTGATGAAGGACGGGCAGCCGTGGTTGGCGTTCGGGGTGATGGGCGGGGCGATGCAGCCGCAGGGCCACGTGCAGATCCTGGTCAACCTGATCGATTACGGTCTCAACCTCCAGGAGGCGGGCGACGCCGCACGCTGGCAGCACGACGGCTCGACGGACTACGATCATCCGAAAATGACTGATGGCGGTTACGTATACCTGGAGAGCGGCATCCCCTGGAACGTCGTGGCCGACCTCAAGCGCCGCGGGCACGACATCCGCACGGATCTCGGCGGTTACGGCGGCTACCAGGCGATCCTATGGGACGCGAAGAACCGGACCTACCTCGGCGCGAGCGAAAGCCGCAAGGACGGCCAGGCGGCGGGTTATTAGGCGACGGCGGTGCTGGCTCGTAGGGCCGGACCTCGCGTCCGGGCCGAATAATGGTCGATCGAACAGCGCCTGCCCGGTAGCTGCGAGCGCCAGCGAGTGGAGGTTCACCACCGTCGTCTGTCCCGGGCTTACGTCGCCATCCCGGCCATTGCGCTTTCCATGCGCTTCCCTGCTGCTCGCTCCCGCTGCCCTGCTCGTTGACGCGTGGCCATCCGCACGTCCAGCTCTCCGATGGCGTTGATCACAAAGTGTACGAGATGATTCGCGGGCACCCACTCGCGCAGATCGGGCGGCAGCAACATGGGGGTCTCGCCGTCCACAGTCACCTATCGGGCGGGCAGGCCTCGCTGACGCAAGACCTACGCCAAAGTTCAAAACTTCTCCTCAGAATCGGAAGAAAAGCTACCCCTCCGCACCCAATGGCGTCCGCCATTTGTTGAGGAGCATGGAGGGCGAAGCCCGACAAGCTCCTAGGCATGGGCGATGCGACCCGTATCTACAACAGCCAGGCTGGTTCTGGCAGATTGTCAGTCAAATGGTCCTTGAACCAGCACCAGTCGTGCTCGTGACAATAGAACCATGGCCACTGCGCAGAAGTCTGAATCAGCTGAACGGGTTTTCGATTGCCGAGCTTAACGCTTAACGCTTACAGCTTAATGCCCATGGCAACACCACTTGTCGGCATCATCATGGGCAGCACGTCGGACTGGGAGACGATGCAGCATACGGCGCAGACGCTCGACCAGCTTGGCGTTGCCTACGAAAAGCGGGTGATCAGCGCCCACCGCACGCCGAAACTGATGTATGAATGGGGTCTGTCGGCGCGCGACCGCGGCTTGAAGGTCGTGATCGCCGGAGCCGGCGGTGCGGCCCATCTGGCGGGTGTGGCGGCGGCGCTCACGCCGGTGCCCGTGCTCGGCGTGCCGATGGAATCGGCGTCGCTCAAGGGGCTCGATTCGCTCCTCTCGATGGTGCAGATGCCCGGTGGCGTTCCTGTGGCGACATTTGCCATCGGCAAACCCGGCGCGATCAACGCCGCGCTGTTCGCCGCGGCCATCCTGGCATTAAGTGACGCCAAGATCGCGCACGCCTTGGATGCTTTTCGCGCGGCTCAGGCAAAGAAAGTCGAGGACGCGAAGCTACCATAGGTTTTCGCCGGGCGAAAACCTGTTTGCAGATCAGCCGCGCCGTCGCGAAAGGGTTGTTCTGTAGGGGTAGAAAGCGAGCTTGCTCGCGATGGGTCGATTGATCGCCTGTCCCTCGACTTCGCTCGGGGCCCTGAGCCTTTCGGCTCCAGGCTGCGCTCGCGGGGGTTCATGAACAACTCACCGGAAACGGAGACGATGGAAGTGCTATAAGCCTGTCGAACGGGCCAGCGGGCTTCCGTGCGCTCTCTGCGACCTCCTATGCGAATCTGATAGGCTGATTTGCAGGAGGAGCCGGATGCAGCCGGTTGAAATCTTTTCTTGCGCGGACCGCCGGGTATGTTTCTCCTAACCGCTCCCTTTAGCGCCCAGGTGGTGGAACTGGTAGACACGCAGGTCTCAGAAATCTAATTGGCGGTTTTTCTCATGTTTTGCCAATTGATCTGAAATCGCCAAATAATCGTGATAGTAGTGAGATGCGTAATTATCTTCGATTCTCAGTTCTCCCGAAATAGGCCCAATTTCACAGAGAAGTGTAGAAAAAGGAGTGTAGAAAAGCCCATTGAGCAGCGTGTACGTGGTCTGCCGTTGCGCCGGTCCAACAGGCTATGACCGCTGCGGCAACTTGCCGGTTCGGCGAAGCAATTCGACGATGCTTTCGTCGGGATCGAAGCGCCGGTCCAAACTGAATCGCAGGTCGGAATGTCGGCGGGCTTTCCCATCCTGCCAGTGCGGCGGTGAAAGATGAAATCCCTGCACCCGAACAAGCTCAGTTGCGAGCGCTTCGCGGTAACGCAGCTGGATCTCCGGTGGATCGGTGGGCAACGCTTCGCGGTTGAACGAGGGAATGGTTACCTGGATGGCGACCCGCCGCACGCGTTTCCATCGTTGAGCGAGGTGATCGATCACCAGCCTCAGTGCGGCCTCTTGTCTTGCGGTCGTCCAAGTTTCCGCGAACTCGTGTTCCACCACGACCAGCAGGCTTCCTTTGCCGAAAAGTTCTTCGACAGAGTATTGATCCAGCAACACCCGGGCCACCTGGGTGATATCGCCGTCGATCGAATCGCACGCGCAGTAAAGATCAGCTTCCGTTGGAATGCGCCCGTGGTGCGGTGCCAGCACCGCTCCAATCATCCGGCCCTGCTCCGGTGCGGATGATCCAGACGTGGTTTTGCTGCCAGCGGAAAACCGAGCGCCGACGTAGTGCACTTGCACCCCGTAGTTCGCGCCTTCGCCGCAATTCAGGCGCAGGCCGACCTCAGCGTGGACCTCGATTTCAGGCAATGCCAGACTCTGCCAGTCACAGCGCTCGCCGTAATCGAGCCCAAGCCAGGGAATGATGGGATCTGGTTGATAAAAGCCGTTGGGGTCGCGCCTGAGCTTGCGCAGCGTCGAGCGGTCGTTCCCTGGGGAGGACACCATGTGCCGATTACATCGCCGCCCCGATCGGCCGAGCAAGCCCGAAGGGACTACCGCTGGAATCTGCGAATGAATCGCGCTCAATGGTCCAGCGGGCTGGGGGCGCCGATTCCCGGGCAAGCCATTACATGAGTGTAGATCTGCGTTGTTTCCACATTGGCATGACCCAGCAGGTCCTGAACGGTCCGGATATCGACACCCGACTCCAACATGTGCGTGGCAAATGAATGCCGAAGCACGTGTGGAGTCACGCGCTTGTCGATCCCCGCCTGTCCGGCGGCCTCCTTGATGACCCGCTGAAAAGTGCCGTCCAGCACATGGTGGCGCCGGATGATTCCGGTTTGCCGGTCTTGCGACCATTCTGCCATCGGGAACAGCCACTGCCATTGCCATTGGGTTCCGGCGGCCGGGAATTTCCGCTCCAGTCCGCGTGGCAGCCAGACCGCGGGAGCACTGTCTTTGCGGTCATTGGCAAAGAGCCCTCGCAGACGGTCGAGGTGATCGCGCAACTTCGGCACCAGTTGCTTCGCCAGCACCGTGGCGCGGTCCTTGTCACCCTTGCCCCCGAAGATCAGCACCCGATGGCGATCGAGGTCGAGGCTTTGGATGCGCAGTTCCACCAGTTCGGTGATCCGCAGACCACTGCCATATTGCAATTGCGCCATCAACAACCAGGTCCCTTTCAACTGCGCGAAGAGCCGGTTGATTTCGGTTCGCGACAGCACCACCGGGATGCGCGGTCCCCTCCGCGCGCGGCGATACTCCCCCAAATCGCCGAGGTCCCGCTGCACGACTTCGCGAAAGTAAAACACCAGGGCGTTCAACGCCTGCCGCTGGGTGCTGGCGGCGACTTGCTGCTGCACGGCTAGGTCGGAAAGGAAGTCGCGCACTTCCGTGGTGCCGGCTTGATCTGGCAGCGTCGGTGCGATTCTGGTGGCAAAACGGTTCATCCAGCTTCGGTAGCTCTGCTCGGTGTTCCACAGTAAACCGCGCAGTCGGATCTTGCGGATCAGATCCGCTTCCCATTGGGGAGTGCCAGGCGGAATCGGCATTGGAGTTGGCGGCTGCACCACCATTGGACGCGGTCGCGGTTGCAGATCCGCTCCACGACGCCGGCGGTAGGCGACGAAAAACCAGCGCAAGGCTTCGCGATGGAGCGGTCCGCGTTGGGCTCCAGCCTCCAGGTATCGCTTCGCGCCCGCAATGGAGGCCCGCTCATGCGCGTCCCGACAATAGCGCAAGTATGAGATAATCGCTTTGCCAAAACGCTCCCGCGTCAATGCATCTAGCGGTTCGAGCGCGAGGATCTCGTGCCATTCCGGGAAGGACACCGGATCCTTCCATGCTGGGTGGCCCTCGCCGGTTTTCGTTGTTATGGTCGCGCTCCCAAGGGTGGCACTTTTAGAGCATGGAATCTGAGGTAAAGAGTTCATCAAGAGACTATTCTTGAGTTCCAAGTAAACCAGCGGAAAGGGAAAGCCCGGGTTTTCCCATCCGTGGTTATCACACATCAATTTCTCGTTTTGCGAGCTTTCTCTTTCCTCTTTTGCCCTGCTTCGATTCTCGCCACCCTTGCCTGCACACCGAGCCACAGCGGGATCGGCGCGGAGCCACGGACTCGCATTTCCGCGAAAAAAAGCCCGGTGCGACCGCAATCTCAATGGCCTTAACGATGGGAGGTTACAAAAGAAACGCTCGTGGCGGGTCGTTGCGCGATACGATGGCTCCGGGGTCTGAGCATCCCTGCGCGCCCGTGCAGGGCCACGGTCCCAGTAGCCCGCTCCGGAAGAAGCGGGGCCCCGATTGCGAGGGTCATTCCGGCGGCCGACTGGGCGAGCCAAATGTAAAATCTGCGGCTTTTCGTGGAAGCGGTTTTTCGGCCTGCGGCCGCGAGCCGACTTACATCTTGATTTCCAAGATATTTCCAGACAACAATATCGCCTGTTTGCGCTGGGTGCCGCGGCCCCAAATAGCCGCTCGAAATCGATTTGGAAACAACACATCCTCTCCGCGCTATATTACACTGTTGGGCATAAGAAGATGAAACTGCTCACCTACGTTCGTCTCGGGAGCTACGCAATTTGTACCGTCGCGTTCTTCATGATCGGGCGACAGGTCCGATTGATCCCACTTTCGCCCGTTGGGCCGGAATACAGTGCCGCGGTCGACGATCGCCATAGAGCGTCTGTTTCAAGCGAAGCGGTTCCCAGGCAAAAGGAATTCCGGCGCACTCGCCTGAGTGGTAGCGAGGTCGTTGCGCTGGCCGAGAACATGGCAAAAAAGAGAGGCGACGATCTCTCGCAGTATGGCGCCCCCCACATCTCCCTCCGAGAGGAGTCGGGCAAATTGGTCTGGAGCGTCAGCTACTACCATGTCCCGGAATATCCGGGGGGCTTTTTCACAATCGGAATCGATGATGAGAACAGAAACACCACGATTTACCCCGGAATGTAACTTGCCCAACAAGCGGCCGGAGGCAATTCGCTTGGCTGACATGCCTCGTGCGAAAGGCAGGCACGAGGCACGCCAGCCTGCGCTCCTGCCTCGTCCGTAGCGTTCGGCATAGAAACTCATGCAAAAAATCAACTCAGCGTTCATCTGGATGCTGGTCATTGGATTCATCAGCGCCTGCAGTCTCCAATCGGCTATTCCAAGGTCCCCGTATTATCCGTTCGGGAAAGAGGATTTGGCGACCATAAGGGCAATTGCCAAAGCGGAGAGAATTCAGGATTCAACGGATTTGGCGCTAGCATGGGAATTATACAAAGAGCTCGAGAACTCGTGGGCGCCTGGAGCACCGAAACCGAGCGAAACGACGATTTCGAAGCTTGATACACTAAAAGGAAGGCTCGAAGGGCTGCCCAAGCCCAAGTGGTTTGAAGCGGCGCTGAATGCCGCCGGGCCTCCTGGAACGCAGATGCAATTGCCGCAAAAAATCGGAGATGGAATCTTCGTCGATCAAACCGACGACGCCGGATACCAGAATCAAAAGGCACTAGCCGTGGTTTACATGGCAGAGCATGAAATCGACCGTCCATCGGGAGCAAACAACGCCGGTCGTTACCTCACCCTCTTAACGTTCAAACACACTTGGGATTGGGAGGTTCATGCTCTCTACGCGAGATTGCTTTCTGACGCCGGCCTACGGGGCCCAGCGCTTCACGAGGCAGTTCTGGGAATCTATCTGAACCCAGACCCCGATGGCCGTGCGCTCGATTATTTCGCATTCATTTGCGCGAACAGCAAAAAAATCCAATGGGATGGAGTGCAAATGATTATCAAAGATGCTGTTGGCGACCGCCAAATCGCCGAGGCAGCGATCGAAAGGTCGAAAAGGCTTTTCGATCCAAGAATCAAAGCGACCATAGTGCCACCGAAGATAGCGCACTAAACCAGAACATCCCGCCGAACC
>Ga0182011_10000681_pt1 | contig 29683 bp, 22 predicted proteins | sample 711E1DmetaG_FD_120481 | JGI IMG/M metagenome (GOLD analysis project Ga0182011, IMG submission 120481) | Permafrost microbial communities from Stordalen Mire, Sweden - 711E1D metaG | ecosystem: Environmental > Terrestrial > Soil > Wetlands > Permafrost | place: Sweden: Stordalen | collected...
AGAAAAATATCGAAGACATCGTGGACTTGCTCGAAAGTGTCGAGAACAGTATTTTCAGTGGTACTTTTATCTCCGACCACGATAAAAATAACAACACTTTTTGAACATTATACCCATTGCGAGCGAGTGCAACGAACGCGGCAATCTCTCTTTTCCTTGAAGTATGAGGTTTTCTTCAACTAAAAAACTTTTTTATCTTCTCCGCAACATATCCAATTTGTTCATCCGTCATCTCCGGATACATCGGCAGGGACAGACAGTTATCAGCCAAGTGCTCTGCGTTCGGAAAATCTCCAAGCTTATATCCGAAACATGAAAAACACGGCTGCAAATGCAGCGGCAATGGATAATGCAAGCCTGTGCTTACTCCCTGCTGCTGCAGAAAATTCTGTAAGTCATGCCTCTTTGCGGTCTGTATTACAAAAAGATGATACACATGCTTTGCATACGGCATTTCCTTCGGAAGCACGATGTCCCCGACATTCATGAGCAATGCTTTATACTTGGCCGCCACCGCCCTCCTCTTTTCAGTCCACACCGGCAGATGGTTCAGCTTTACTCCGAGGACTGCACCTTGTATACCTTCCATCCTGTAATTATGCCCGAATGTCTCATGATTATATTTTTGAAGAGCGCCGTGATCCCGAAACATTTTTGCCTTTTTTGCGAGAGTATCATCGTCCGTAACAAATGCGCCGGCTTCGCCATACGCACCGAGATTCTTTCCCGGATAAAAGCTAAACGAGGATGTGACGCCAAGTCCCCCAACTCGTCTCCATTTACCCGTGAGATTGGTCTGATCCTGACTCTCGACAACTTTTCGAGTATCATCATCCTTTCCATTACCCTTTGAATTCTCAGTAATGCATATCTCACGGGTTAAAAACTCACTTATATGCGCCTGTGCACAGTCTTCTACTAGATAAATCGTTTGCCCGGTTTTTGAGTCAACATATATTCCTTTGTCTTTTAATTCAAAACCATTCACTCTTAACTCATCACCGATTTTTCCCATATTGGCAGGCTGACCGTACAGATGAACGACAACGATTGCTTTTGTTTTAGCAGTAATCGATGAGCCTATCTTCGATGGATCGAGATTATAGCTGTCCGGTTCACAATCGACAAATACCGGCACCGCGCCGCAGAGAGTTGCACCCCATGCGGTTGCAATAAATGTGTTCGCCGGTACAAGCACCTCATCTCCCGGCTTGATACCAAGTGTCCATAAAGCGAGATGATTGCCGTCTGTGCCGGAGCTGACACCAACGCAATGTTTGACCTGGTGAGCCTCGGCAAATGCCTTTTCAAAATCAGAGACCGGCTTGCCCAAAACATAAGCGGTATTGTCGAGCACTTGCTGTATAGCAGGATTCACTTCATCACGGATAGATTGATACTGCGCCTTAAGATCGAGAAATGGAATGTTCATTTGATTTTATTCCTTAATTTACTACAATAATATATCGCTTCTATATCTCTTGGCTGATCTGACGAATGACTGTGGAAAGGAAAGCCAATCATAAGCCCCTTGTAGCTTTGCCTTGAACAAAGGATTGTCGTCAAGGGAATTTACCGGTATTCGTTTCAGTCGTAGATAATCGTCCCCTGAATGCGTTCGACCGATCATCGTTGTCACGCAGCTTCGATAACTTATGCGACGCAAGGCTGTTTTAAGAGCGACAGAAAAATTACCATCCTCCTGGGGGAATGCGTATGGGTAAGAAAAGCTATCAATTCTTTGACCTATGGAAGATTCGATACTCTCCTTTGATGCTTCCAACTCGACCTGGATTTGGCTCCACGGAAGTGCATGAAGTTTCGGATGACTCACCGTGTGAGACCCAAAACATATTCCGCACGCGGCAAGTTCACGTACTTCACTCCACGTGAGGCATTCCCTTCCCTGAAACGACTTTCTCTGATTCGAAATAAAACCTGTTGGGAGGTAAACCGTGGCGGTGAACCCATATCGCTGTAGCACCGGGAAAGCCTCAGTAGAAAAATCAAGATATCCATCGTCAAATGTAATCGCTGCTCGTAACTGTGGATGCGAATCATGCATGGACATTCCTTCTAATGCTTCTTCTAGGGAGACCCCTTGGTACCCGAGGTCATGGAGCCACTGCATCTGCTCTGCGAAACGGAATGGATGGGTTGACAATCGAAAATAGGGATTGATTTTCTCCTCTTCTTCATCCGAAATGCTATGATACATCAGAATCGGAACTGAAACTCGCTTCTGACTGATTCGCATTCGCAGCAATGGCTGGAAAACTGTGAGCGTGAGAAAACGATCAAGGCGCATGGCAGAATGTTATTAATATTGGGGATGGTTCTAAAGCGAATTGTTGACAATATGGTCGCGCCTACAAAGCGAATCTACCAAACTGAAATACTTATCTTTGCATTTCGACCACCCGTTGAGCGCTACGTACTCAGTTGCGTGCAAAACCAGATCATGGCGATACTTGCTATCGCTGAGCACTTGGTATATGGCATCTGCCAGTGCATCGGGGCTTCCAGATTCAAAGAACTTAACAACCGAATCGTTAAAGTACAGCCGGTCGATCCTCGTACTTGACACTACGACCGGAACGCCAAGAGACATGAATTCCATAATTTTCGTGCTATATGCCTCATTCCCAAATGAATCCGCTCTTTTTGGTACGACGGCAAGATCAGCCTCCGCCATCACGTCAGCTATCTCCCGAATAGATATCGGATCGAAGAATCGAACAGTTCCAGTAAGATTCAGTTGCTGCACGAGTGATACAAGCTCAGATTTTATGTTACCATCGCCGTATATGTGGAATTCAATTTCTGGAAGTCGGCTCTGAAGCATGGCAATTGCGCGCACGGCAATATCAAGCCCTTGATGTCTGTGCAGCCCGCCTGGAAAGATAACAATTGGTTTTGTATGTGCATACTTGCGTTGCCGAAAATAAAATATGCGTTCGTCAACATTGTTTATGAACACTGAACACTTATCCGCACGAGCAGAACGGGAGGTATATCTATCCAGCCATAAATGATTTGAAAGGATGACATGATCAGCAAAAGCAGCCGATATTTTTTCCACTAATCTAAGAGCCCGGACAAGCAAAGATCGATCGGATACACTAAACTTACTCTCAAAGAATTCTGGGACTATATCGTGTATGTCAAGTATTACCTTAGACCCGGTCAGTTTTGGATACCACGCCGCAAAGACAAGAAAATCTGGAATGTTGTGAACATGGATTAGATCATAGCGCTGGCGTCGCGCTCTGCTTGCCATCCGAATTGACGCAACCACAAGAAATTGCAACAATGGCCATAGGAATCCCCATTTGGATTCAATTTCCTTGCTGAATCGATCTTGAATACGGAAAACTCTGACACCTTCGATGATCTCCTCTTTTGGACTTTCTGTATTTCTTCGTAAAGCAAAAACTTCTACAATGTCCCCTCGTCCGCTAAGTGCTTCCGCGTAACGGAGAACCCTGTTGTCAGTCTCGTAGAATGAATAAGAGACCATGCAAATATGTTTCCGATTAGTACTTGAATCCCGCGGAATTGTCGAATCCTGATACAATTTTGCCCTTGCCATTGTTTGAGACGGAAGTCGGTGCTTAGATGATCCTTGTTTTGCTTGAGTAGTTTTGGCGATACCCTAGATCCTTATCTGATTCCACTCGGCAGATATATTGACTCGCGCGATCGGTGGGTAGCAGAGCTCCTATGCAACACAGTTGATGGCTCTGTGAAAGTTCGATTCACATCAATAATTCTAATCATCAATCTCATCCAAGCGTTTCCGTTGAAATTCCTTTATGATAAACGGAATGGCCTCTGTGTATATTGCCTATCAATTGTATTAATCAATGCGAGTTTCTCGTTATCGATAGGAACCGCGCTATATAAAGACCAAATCGCTTGAGGAAGACCCATCAAATCACACTGTTGACTAATACTCATATGAGTGAAACTAGGATCAATCATTTTACGATGTTCAGTCAGTGAGAGGATAATAATCTTTTTTTGATAATCGAATTCAATCTTGAGACGACCATTTTGTTAATACAATCGTGGAATGATTTGATCATTTTATTGGACCCATCAGCAAGTATGCTTGTGACATTATCTTGAAAACGTTTTTTTCACTTCGATCTTTGATTCGGGTGAAATTTGAATTCTGATGTTAATCAGGCCAATCGTCCGTTCTTTCTTTATCACTCCATAGGACTACCTATGTTTTGAATTCTGCACCGTGGCTGCACCGTATTCGTTTCATCCTGGACATCCTTGTTGGAAAAGTAAAATAGTTTTTTACCGAAGCAAGTGGCCTAGATTTTAGAGTACATCTTGCACTCTTAAATATAAAATACTTTTCGTAGTCTTTTTAATTGAAATTTATTTATAAATATTTTCACATCTTTCGGAACAACTATCTCTTTTCGAAGGATTAAGTAAACCATATATCCCATCAGAAAATATAACCCACTCAAAATCAATGGATGGGTTCTTGTTGCAAATATTATTGCTTGAGGAATTGCTAAGAGAACATTATGACCTTGCTGATAATAATATCCCCCTATTTTGAAGGAATTTAAAAATCCCCTATTGATTAGCGTGCTTGTCGGTCTGTGGTGAATAACAGCAATACGCAAAGGTTGAATTTTCCATCCTTTATACATCAAATAATATTGATCTAAACCATCCCAATTATAAAAACTAATTAAACCACCGATATCTTCCAGTGCGGCTTTTCGATACACTTTTAGAGGTCCCCTTACATGAAACTCTGCAGTCTTTTCTTCAACATAGATTCCTTTTTTTTCTATAACACAATACCCTCCGCATAACCCGATCTTTTCATCTACTTGAATAGCGTTGATTACTTTTTCAAAATAATCTTTAGGCAATGTTAAATCTGCATCAATTTTCGCGACAATCTCAAACTCTAAATCATTGAGTGACTCATATGCCTGATAAAATAGATTTACAACTTTGCTTCCTCCTCTTCGTTCTTTTTCTATCTGATTCGATCTCATTAAGAATATCCAAGGATATTTTTTGGCATATTCTTTCACGATATCCGTAGTTCTATCCATAGAATTATCATCAATAATCACCCATCGAGTCGGCTTGTATGTTTGCATGAGCATTGATTCAAGTGTGAACCGAATATACTGTTCCTCGTTTTTTGCTGGTGTTATAATGGCGTAATTCATTTTCGATGCTCAATTAGTTGTAATATCTGATTAGATTATAATAGTGCATCTTAATAATTACTTCCCTAATATCTTTCGACATTACATCAAAGGCTTTTTAAAGAGAATACAATAAGACATTCATCTTTGGAATATAAGCGGGTAGATTGCGAACAGAAAGAACAACTGCACTATTCTTTTTACATATTATGCTTCTAGATGGTCAATAAAGTTTAAAACCTTTTTAAATTGACATTTAAACTCAAAAGTACTTCTGTAAGTTTTAAATGCATTCTCTCTATATCGATTATAATCATTTTCTATTTTCTGAATTGCAATGGGTAATTCATCGAGTCCTTTAATGCAAACACCGCATTTATTTTTCTCTACAGATAACTTGAATGTCGGATAGTCAAAGGCAATAACAGGGATTCCGCATTGAAGATAACGCGCTAATTTTTCAGATGAAAAACCGGTATGAAAATCATTCTGGACTTTGTTGTCATAGAAACAAAGGCCAATATCAACGGATTCGATTATTTCATCGATAAGCGAAGATGCAATTAAATCGGTCGAAAGAATAATATTATTATTTGAATTTATTTTTTTAATACGATCAATAATCCCCTCTTCCGTAACCGCACCATGAAATACGATCACCCACTTATTATCAATGTGTTGGACCGCTTCTGCTATTTTATCAGATAATCGTGCACCTGTTATTAATCCGAACTGTAAGATGATTCTTTTCTTTTTCGAAATATGAAATTTCTCGTGCAATAAATCTGATTTTTGAAATATCGGCTTTCCTGCAATAGATACAGGCAAGTAAATATTTTGCATCGTCTTTACATTGTTACTTTTCATTAATACGGTTCCTCGTACTTCGTCCTGAACTATTGTTGCATGAGCGCCAGGGTGAAATCTCTTTTCAAGTTGTCGTGTTCGCCAAAACCGGAGACGCTTGTGCGGTCGTGTAAAAGCATAGTATTCATCCGTATATAATTCCAAACTGTAATATAGATATGGTATCTTAAATATTTTTCCCATTAAACCAGCCCAGACAAGTCCGTTTTTTTCCACTCCTATAAAACAAACATATTGTTTCTTTGCTAGCTGTTCTTTAGTGCGCTTAAGAACAATATTTGGGATAAGGAATTTTGATAAAATTGGTTCGATAACATAATACCGTAACGCGCCAAGATTTCTTTTTAATATATTTGTCTGAGACTTCCAACTTGGAGAACAATCGGAATAATCAAATATTTGATTTTCTTGCAGATTAACATATTGAACATGAATCCCGTCTTGAAATAATAAAAACAAGTCAACAGAATACCCTGATTCACGTAAATACTTTACAACATTCAACGTATGAATCTGCAAAGAATGGTATGCCTGGAAGACAGCGATATTTCCATGTGATGGCATTATACGTGAGCTCTTTTAATTACAGTCGCAATACGATCAACATTTGCTTCAATTAATTGAGAACTTGATGGTAAATAGAATCCATTTTCAGAAAGTAAATCTGTAATCGGATAATCGCCTGAACAATCGCACCCGTAGTTTCGTAACGACATTTGTCTATGCATTCCGATAAAAAATAAACGTGTATCTATTTTGCATTCTTTTAATTTTAACATCAGTTCATCACGTGTCATTCCGAATTCCTTAGGTTCCACGATAACACCGTGCATCCAATAAACATTTTTTGAATTTGCTCGTTCAGGTTGTAATGTTATTCCCGGAACACCCTGTAGTCGTTCGGCATACCACCGATGCACTTTACGTCTTGCCTCAACGTATTTAGAGATATTCTCTGTCTGGGCAAGCCCAATAGCAGCATGAATATTGGACATTCTATAATTAAACCCAATGTGATTATGCATATAGGTACGTGAACCTTCGAGGGGGAAGCACAAGTTTTTAAAATATCGACACTTGCTTGCAAGCTCTTCGTTATTTGTAACCACCATTCCGCCTTCTCCGGTTGTCGCAATTTTATTCGCATAAAAGCTAAATGCAGCAATATCGCCAAGTGATCCGCAACGTTTTCCATTATATTCAGCACCATGCACTTCTGCTGCATCTTCGATAACTATTAGATTATATTTATCGGCAAGTTCCCAAATTGGTTCCATTTCGCATGGATGACCATAAATATGCACAGGCATGATTGCTTTTGTTCGTGAAGTTATTTGTTCTTCTATTTTAAATGGATCGATATTCCAGGTCTCTCGCTCGCAATCAACAAATACAGGTGTTGCCCCGGTGTAGCACACTGCGAAAGCGCTGGCAATCATTGTAAAATCTGGGATAATAACTTCATCTCCTTTACCGATGCTGCATGCCACGAGCGCAAGATGTAACGCTGCTGTGCCATTGCATACGGCAATGCCTTCTTTTACACCGCAGTATTCCGAAAATGCTTTTTCAAATGCTGGAATATATTTGCCAGCGGAAGAAATCCACCCGGTTTCAATGGCATCTAGTACGTATTTTTTTTCATTACCATTTAAAAACGGTTCACAAACAGGTATAAAGAGGTCACTCATTCTAATCTCGAGATGAATAGATGTTAAATGTTGACTTTTTTATGCTTAAAATTCCTTAATGCAGACTTTAAAATGCGCAACATTCCAATCTTCATTAAAAAGATTTTCATTAATCTTCTTATTGGTAAATTATTTTTATGGGGATTAATGGGTTCTTTGAGAACATCAGACCATAGAATTTCGATCATTCTTCTATGCACTTTTGAATCTGTTAAAGGCCTATCTTCTTTCCTTACAGATAAAAATGTTTCTATAAGCGTGCGAGTTCCAAACGGATAGAATTCTTCAATTGCAATGTCAAGTTCGGAGGAAAACATTGTGCCCCAATTACCCATTTTTTGTTCCCAATAGAAAAGATCGCGAATATTATAGTCGAACCTATTTGCCAATTCGCTTGTTTCTGAAAACCAATTTTCAAGAGAAGAATAGGCATATCTGCTTTCCTGTAAATTAACTATCTCTAGCAATTCTTCGATTTTCTTTACAGGAAGGATTCCATATCTTGTTCTCCCGATCTCACCTATATATCCTGCCATATTTACTCTCTCTGAAAATTGTTGCAGAAAATTATAGTAGAGTTTTATCTTAGATGGATTATGAAGAACAAAGACATTATTTTTTAGAGCATTTACAAACCATTCATCGGCAGCTTTGTTACAGGATATTACACTAAAATTCAAGCCAATCTTCCGGGCTAATATTTGAGGAATAACAATATCGGCATGTTTATTATTCATAGAGCCAAATTTCTGAATATAATACACGATATCATCTTTGATATCCTTCGTCGCGGCCAGAAGACATCTACTATCCCAACCTGCTGTTATTGCTTGAATCAATTTGAATCGGCACTTAGCTGCTTTCATAGTATTTTTCAATATTGAGGCGCTTTGTATTGCAGCACTCTCAACGTCTAATCTCTCAAGCCTTTTCACTGGCCAATAGCGAACAGCTTTCTTGGTATCAAAATCAAGATAATGGTTGGGCAGCAAATGTTTCACTCCGACATATTTTGTTCCATCTCCTATCCAACTCGCTTCTCCGTTTATATATAAATCTTCCGCAATAAATTTTACAATGTCGTTTGAGCAGTCTTCCTTCATGTTGATGATCTTGGCAAGAGTGCTTGGTTGAGATGCACACCATAGAAAATCATTTTGAATAGAATAATACACCGATCGAGAACCGATGAGATCATTTATTAAGCCCATTTTACCATCAAGTTTGAAAAGAAAAACAAATCTTCCACATAGGTCAGCCATATACTCTATGACATCCTTATTATTATTACACTTCACGCACATTTCGCTAAGAATGTCAATATTTTTATACTCAGGCTTCAAATGACTTAAAACAAAACCGAGTAATACAAACTCCTTGTTTTCCTTTTTTATACTTGTTGTCTCTAAATCAGGATGCACCGTAAGGAAACAATGACCAAAAGTTATTTTCTTCCAGTCGCTATAATTATCTATAAAGTGACTACCCAAAATAAACTGACGTCTTAAAAATAACCTTTTATCATCCATTTTATCAGTTCTCTTGTTTTAGATTTTAGAAAACTATTTTAGTATGCCAAACACGCTTTTTAATGTTTATATATAAGAATTGCATATTATCTTCGTTGACATTATTTATTTCTTGTCTCACTCCAATCATCTCAGTTCCCACAACCATTGTGAATCTGAGTCCATGTATTTTATGATGTTACATAAAAGGTAAGATATAATGTCGCTTTATGATTACACACCACCGATTTGCAAGCAACATTGCACAAGAATGTACATTTTCACTTGAAGGCATCTATATATATTTCAGCAGATGAAACCCAGTCGGATTCCGATGCATCGAGCATATAATCCTTTTCAATACCATTTAAAAATGGTTCACCAATCGGAATAAATTTATCAGCAATTCGGATTACCTTTAAATCGTTCTTTATCCATTTCACTCGTGTATGGGCCTTGTTTCACTTCAATCATTTCTGTCGGTTCAAGCATTGTGAACCCGTGACCACCGGAAGCAAGAAGCAACACGTCGCCTGATTTTACAACTGCGCTTTCAAGAAATGTTTTTTCATTTGTATAAAAATCGACCTTTACTTTCCCTTTTCGGATAAATAATGTTTCAAGCGTATAGTGTATTGCACGCTCTACTCTTTTATGAACATGAGGCTCAATGAAATAGCCTTTCGGCCGATTCATATAAGCTAACTGCTGTGAGAAATCATCCGGTGTAAAAAAACTGATCCCATCCATATGATAATTTACAGGGATGATGATAGCGATTAATTGACCATTGTGTTCAATACGTTTTAGCATAGCAATATGTCCATATTAATTATATCTGAAATTGTTATATTTAATTGAATAAATATCATAATTGCATATTCGACTTAGGTTTTACGAGTATAATATTTTATCAATCATTATTTACTGTTAAATAATTTATAATTTCATTTGCTTCATCCATCAAAGAATTGACAGAATAATTCTTTTGAATTAAATCTTTACAGTTATTTGACAATTTATTTGATAATTGTTTATCTGTAATTATTTTCACTATCGATTCCGCGAATTCTTCTGGTTCATCTGCGATTAATATATCATATCCATGAGTTACTGGAATGCCTTCCGCTCCAAGTGTTGTTGATACAATAGGAATACCACATGCACCAGCTTCCAATATTTTAAACCTTGTACCCGATTCATATTTTAATGGAACCAAGGAAACATCTGCATTGCATAAATATGGTAATACGGAATATAGTTTCCCCATTACTGTTATATTAGGATCATTAATATCTGCCAATATTTTATCTGAATCTATGCCGACAATATAAAAATGTATACCTGGTATTGTTTTTATAATTATCGGTAAAACATCATGGATCACCCATCGAGCGGCTTGCTCCATGGGACTTCCCCTCCAAAAGGTACCTGCTAAATACATACATGGTTTCTTAATATTTACAGGTGGTTTTGGTTTTATTAAGTATTCATTTAGATCCAAAACGTTTGAAAACAATTTAACTCTATTACTATCTTTAGCGATACTCTTGTAATATTCTGCGTCGACCTCTGAAACAGCAGTTGTCATATCCATAAATTCAGACCACTCTTTTTCTTCGATTTCCTTTTTTCTACCATTTTCTTTAATTATGTTTTTGCGCGATTCATCATTCAATGTCTCAAGTTCCCTTAGAATAAATCTTGACCATACACTATCTGTATCGCAGATCATTTTCATTTTAGGTAGCATTTTCTTTACTTCTTTCATCAACTCAAAAGAAATATTACCATAACCAAACCAAATAATATCTATTTCATTTATTTTCGCATAATTTGAAATATATATAGCATCACCTATTATCCCTCCTTTCATTCTTAATATTCTTGATAATATATGCAAGGGATAATTTATAAAAGTATTTATTAATGATAATCGGGATTTAAATCTATAAGTGAATATTTTGTTAAATAAATATTTTTTTGCAGAAGGAGAATAATCATATTTATGACAATATTGTTTATAATATTCCTCTGCTTTTATCCCACCCATATATTTTATATTCACACGCGATATAAGATGTAGTTCTACAATTTCGTTCAAAGCTTTTATTGAATTTGCGATTCTGAGTGCCGGGCCTCCTGCGAGTGGATATTTTAATACCGGAGTCGTAAACAATATTTTCATTTTCATTTTTCTTTATACCTGTTCTTGCGATGTTAAGTGAAACTATCCGATGATATCATCGCATTCAGAACTCCCTATAAATACCTGTGAACGCTTAAGACTTAAGAGCTTTAGTCCATTTTTAAAAATCCTTTGAGTCATATTATTAACCGCTGGCGCTGCTTATCACGTGAATATAGTATCGTTCCAATAATATATTGTATACCTCTACGAGAACACTTCTCCCGTCTTGCAAGAGCATTGTTAGGACATTATTCTTTTATTTGATGACAACGTCTGTATTTCTCGATTAATCTTGATTTTCTTCAAATAAAATCAAAGACACTCTCGTGTATGTTCTCCCCAAATTAATTCCGAAGCCAACACTATAAACTGGAGATGTCTAATATTTTCGATAACTCTGTCCAAGACGAAATTCAACAGTTTAATTTTTTATCAATAATGGATAATTTTGGATATAATAATATAGTTGTGCTCTATCGAGAATTCCTTCATCTTTATATTTCTATTACCTTATCAATACCTCTTTTATAACAGTTTTCTTTTTATAAAAATATGACCCAAATAAAATAAGTATAACAATTATTAAGGATATTTTTGAGATGATCGAAAGATTCTGAGGAAATGTAAAACTGAGAAGAAATCCTATCAAAGGAAAAACAAAAATGAGTAACGATATCATTAAAGAAATATTTTTTATACTCGTACGTTGAAATATGATCCAATGATAAACCATATTCACACAGGCAGCAATTAATATCCCAATCGCTAATCCCACCGCGCCATATTGAGATCCAATCCATAAAAATGGAAGAGCTATTGTGCTGTATGCTGTCGATAGTATGGCAAGCCAATTTTGTTTATCAGACGCCGCTAATGAAATACCAATCATACAAAACATTGCATACAGTACAGTGTACCAACACTGATAAGCCATTGCATCGGCGCTATGAGTGTAACTCAGTCCAAATAACAAAACAACAATATCCATTCGTAAAATGGAGATAATCAAGGCAATCATAGTGCCAACAAGACTAATACCGAGAAAAAAGTATTGCGTAATCTGAAGGTACCGTTTTGGATCACTAACTGCTTTTTGTGCCAATGATGGATAAATGGAAGTAAGCGCACTGTATAAAAATATTTGGAGCGGATTGAGTAAACGAAAACCTATATTATAGAATCCGACTTCTGCCTTCGACGAGTTCCCTGCGAGAAAAAGAATTGGTATCTGATTCGAAATAGCGGTAAGAATATCCAACCAATAAAAGGGAAACGAATCTTTTATAAGTCTCAGCGTATGTATCTCTTCATCACCGGTTGGTAATTTCCTTGAATACATGACAAAATAGGATATTGTTTTCGCGAGTTGAAGAAGGGCAAATGAAAAACCCACAGTAACAACAGTTAACAAAGAATTTGGCATTGACCAAATAAAAATGACCCAGATAAGGGAACCGGCAATATTTATTGCCCCCGACATGATCATTATCTTGTTGCCAAAAGCAATGCTTTCCAACAAATCCCAATACAAAGAACTGAAAAGAATTAAAAATACAATACTCATCAGTGATATATGTAACGTGCCAGGAATAATTATGATATACAGATAAAGAAGTAGAATTGAAAATAAAAACGAGCCGGCACGCAGCAAACCTCCAGTAATTAATAACTTCATTGATTTGTTAGCGGCACGGGCTACATTGCGGGTCAGCACATTTCGTAAACCTAACCCGCCAATAACTGCTCCGATAGCAGCAAAAGTTTGAATAATATTGTACTCACCATATCCATCAGGCGAGAGTACTCGTGCAATTCGTATCGTTGCAATCATACCAAGAAATTGACTTAGTATACCTGCTATGGTAAGTATAGACCAATTACGAGCAAAGGATGACTGTTTGGCTATAGTGAAGAACGATTTAAGATTTTGAATCTTCACATTTTATCCGTTAAGATGGTAGTGTCTCTTATTCTTATGTTTTGAAGGAAGACATTGTATTGTGCTGCACAATATCCACTACCAAGCGGTAAGAGGACATTTGAAAAAGTCATTTGTGTATATTGCTGGGCAATGAAAAGAAAGATTGGAATAGAAAAAGACACCATCCCGGCAAGGAAGAGATAACCGTCATTTGCTTGCCTTGCTAATTTCATTGTCTTATAGCTAAAAACAAGTATTGAAACATACAATCCAATCAATAAAACCAAGCCTACTAATCCAATGGTAACCAGGACAAAGGTAAATCCTACATCAGTAAGTTCAGGCATCTTAACAATGGCCCAATACGCGGCGCCATGTCCCCACCATGGATTTGCAAGCCAAAGATTTAAAGATACTGCAATGGTTGATAAGCGACTTGCATAATTACCTTTTTCATAATTAATATCGTAGAAAAACAGAGAGACTCTGTTTGCAACTTGCGTCATAATATTGCCGCTAAATATTTTATCAAAAATCCATAAACTCAAAAATAATGCAATAACGAACAGGCAAGCATTAAGAATCAATCTGCCTGTTTTAAAAGTTGTAAACTTAGTTAATAGTACCAACTCGATCGCAATCGTGAGGACTATAGCAAGCCATTGGCTTCGGGCAAAACCGATGAATATCGGAATCAGAAAGAATATCATCAGCGGATAGTATTTCTGATCTTTGTAGACGAGCCCAAATAAAAAGAGAGAAATGAAAATGATATAGATAAGGTAAAGTGGCGGTAGTATCACCCTGGCAATTCCCGTTGTAATATAAACTTGTTGCCCACTCCAATGTCCTATATAATAAAAACCCAGTGGATCGAAGAGAGGGGTAATGCCATGTAAACTCTGCCAGATACTTACTGCACCGCCAATGATTCCAAAAATGATTATAACCCGGATGAACTGATTTATTCTTTTCTGTGTCGTAAGATTGGCTATCGCGCCAAAAAAGAGGAAATAAGGATATGCAAATCTGATATTCACTATATTCCCATGTATCGAACCTGACTCTGAACTTAATGCAGAAATAATAAAATAGACGAAAAAGAGTAAGCAAAAGATTTCAAGCTGGCGAAAATGAGTCTTAGTTAAATATTTTCTTTTTTTTTGATAAATAACCAACGAAGCTATGAAGAAACCAATATTTGTAAAATCGCAGAATGCCTGCCAGCCTCCTGAAGGAAATCTGAAGAGACCTATATTGAAAGCGATGAGAAAATAAAAAACAATCTTCATGTTTGGGCAATTAGAATACTAAGGAATATATAATATATTCTTACATTTAATTACTCTAATTCATTCCTGTGAATACCAATCCAGACGACGAAAGCATTTATTACTATACATTCTTATCTTGTTTTGCACTTTATAAAATATATCGCCTTTAAATATTTTGTCATAAAACGATTTTTTTTCATTGGTTATTTCTCGGTGCAGATTATTCAATACAGTATTCAACCATTCTGAATACAATATTGTCTTATCAGCGCATACATCCTCAAGTTGTTTTCTTGCGCTCTCTGAATTGCCAGCTCTATACTCCCAAAGTATCTCTCCAAAGATCATATGTTCCATTTTTTCTTGTGCTGATGGACGGAACATATTTGAATAATATTGATCATTTTCACATTCCTGAAACATTCGCTGAAGAGCTTCAATCCATAAATGTGATGCGCTCTTTGATCGTTGAAAAGCATGGATTTGGTATACACTGAATAAGTCTCTTATTATGAGACCTTTATAGAAATGTAATATCCTATAAAAAAGATCGGCATCTCCACATTGATCACACGTAACTTTTAATCCCCCAACCCTGTCGATAGCTTGTTTTCTTATAAATGTTGCATGTTGTGGGATGTATCCATCCTGCAATAGATATGACGGTGAGGCAATAACCTGCTGTTTGAGCATCACTCTCACGATCTTATTATTCGAATCTATGGCGATATCGTTACCTGTAATAAATCCATATTCCGTATAGGTACCAAAATATTTAGCGACCTTTCTAAAAGTTCCCTGCAAATAATAGTCATCGCTGCTCTGAATGGCAATAATATCTCCTCCTGCTACTTTTAATCCTTTATTTACTGCATCAGAAAATCCTTTATCTTTTTCAGACCACCAAATAATATTGTATCGCTTTAAAATATCAACCGTTTTATCGGTTGATCCTCCATCTGAGACAATTATTTCTATTTTTCCATGATAATCTTGTTTAATGATACTGAGAAGGGTTCTTTCAATGTATTTCCCTTGATTATAAGATGGAATAATGACTGAAATTTTAGGGTAATCTATATTTTTCATTATTTTAATTAACCCAGTATTTTATTCCACATTTCCACAAGCTTAAATTCTTCTTTTGAAAAATAACCTCGTTGGATCATTTTATCATAACATACCATAAGGTTCTCTTGAACATCCTTCGTTTGAAAATGTATTGCCTCCAATACATCTATTATTTTATCATTCTCTAAATATCCCGGAATTTCTTGTTCAAAATCTTTTAGAATAGAATGAACATTCCTTTCTTGATAGACTGTCGGAGAGAAATAAACCATATTTGCATCGAGTTCCCATAAACATCGTTGCGCAATAAAAGACCTCCAAATATCTGTCATTCGGAACGAACAATACGAAGGCAAATAAAGTAATGGGAACGCCTCTTCTCCAAAAATAGTATTCTGGCTATTAAAAGGGCACCAAGTATTTTTTTCTAATGCAACCACCTTATTTTGATCAAAAGAAACCGGTAATATTCCCACAAATCTGTATATAGCATCAACATCAGGATTTTTATCTGCTAGACCTTGTAAAATTAATGGTTTGATTTTTTTAGTCTGAGTTATTTTTGGAGATTTATTATTTTTTATATGGTTCAACGATAGACCACGTGGCCATATGTTCTCTTTAGAGAATAATGAATATACATTTAACCATTTCTCGGATGAATACACATCGCTTTCTATTTCACCGGGGAAGTCATCATAAAAATTATCATAAGGTATATTATCATCGTCTGTCTCATGAATTATTTTTGATCCGTTTCTTACTGCTACGAGATATCCGATATTTTTTCTCGAGTAATGATTGAGTGGAAGTATATTTGCAAAATCAGCAAACTCTCGCCTTTGGCGATCTAAACTATAATACTCAGCACCATTAACATGATAGTCTTTAGGAGTCTTTGCATCACCAATAATAATGAACTTTATACCTCTCTTACTTGCCTCCTCTCCCATTTTAATCAAATGTAACGCGGGAGTAAATATTGTTGTTATTACTATAGCCTTGTTCAACATGCAATTCTTCTTTTTAAGGTTTTTGATTTATGGAATTAATAAATAACAATTCTTAATACAATATGTTGATTAAGGTTTCAATTTATATATATGATTAGATATTACGTGTACGACAATTCATCAAACTTCAGAACATATGCACGTTATAAGACCTATCAGCAAATAACGGCTTCAATTGCAATATCTCTATCCTATCGGTATCCAGTAATTGGTGATCACAACTTTAGGTTATTTCACTCAGGAGGCATTGTAGAACCAACATAAATCACCTTCTCTCTGCATAAATCACTTGGGCAATCTTCAAATAGTGTCACAAATGCCACACTATTATTGATGGGACCAATATATGGCCTGCAGAATAGCAGAAGCGATTACAGCTACAGTTGTAATGGCAGGAAATATATCCTTCCATTCTATCCATGATGTGTGATCGATTTCTATCACATCTCCCTGACAAAGCTTCAAGGACACAGGATTTACTTTGGATGCATCCGAGAGATTGACAAAAATTTCTTTCATGACAATGACGGTATCTATTTTCTCAAAACGGGTGATTTTCACTTTTTCCATTTTAGAATAGAGCAGCGGACCACCGGCAAACGAAATTACCTGTATAAGATCTGTCGTTGCCGGCACTTCATACCGCCCGGGCTTCGCTACAAACCCCCAGATATTGACTTGCATCATGACATCACCCGGCTTAGCCGTGTTGTAATAAGCCGCCTGGGAATATACCGGAAGGTTGGTAATAGAACCATTTTGCTGCAACTGAGCAGCACATCGCTGCAGCGGAATCAGGAATAATACCGAACACAATCCGATCATCAAATAAATAACTCGCGTTTTCACTTCATTTTCCTATCTATTGGTGTTAGATGCTGTTTAATATCGTTCGCTTTTAGTAGAATTGGTTGTATTTCAGGTGATATATCTGGTTGTATATTCGGCGGTACATCAGGTGTTATATTCTTTTGTGTGTTTTGGGGTTTATCTGGAATATTTCCGTACCCCTGTGCGCCATACTTATACCGATACCCATATTTATAGTAACCTGCAGCACTCCGCATGTCAAAGTTATTTAAAACAATACCAAGGTAACGTGAATTGACATTTTTGATAGATTCCAGCGCCTGATCGAGTGATGCAACAGGCGTTCTTCGATAAGACACAACCATGACAATCCCGTCAACCAGCGTCGAAAGTACAACCGCATCAATTGCCGCAAGAAGCGGGGGGCTGTCAAACAGGATCATATCATATCGTTTTCTTAGTACACTAATCAAATCCTTCATTTTTTGCGAACCGAGGATTTCCGACGGGTTCAATGGAATAGCACCGCAGCAGATCAAATCGAGATTATCAATAAGTGTATGATGAATAACTGAATCCAGCTGCATAGTACCCTGAAGCACTTCGATTATACCAGGATCTTTCTCAACATGAAAAACTGTATGTAATGATGGCTTTCGAAAATCGGCATCGATAAGCAGCACCTTTTTTCCTGTCTGTGCAAATGTGATTGCCAGATTGGCAGCTGTCGTAGACTTGCCTTCAACCGGATTTGGACTTGTTACAAGCAGCGTCGAGATTGTGCTGTCATACCGGTTATACTGCGAGATTCTGCTGTCAATTCGTGTATACTGAATATGCGTCCGTAATCTACGATACGCTTCAGAAATCATGGAAAGGGGATTGACGAATGTAATAAGATGCACATCTATCAACTGCCCATTTTGTTTGATGGCAGACTTACCATCCAATTTTTTAATATCACTATTCATGAGAGGTATATAGGTAAGCACAATATATCCGCGTTTTTTAAGATCATCCGGCGTACCGACTTTCACATTAATCGTTTCAAGTATATAAGCAACGGCTATTCCCAATCCAAGCCCGGCAAACATACCAAATAAAAGGTTCCATAGTACCTTTGGGCTAATAGGTTTTAATGGAACGACAGCAGGATCGATAATATAGAGATAGCCAAAATCCGATTTTTCTTTCACCTGTGCTTCATTTGAATTTTCGTTTAAAAATAAATACAGTTTTTCATTGCTCAAACGTGTCCGTTCAAGCCGTGCATAATCGATACTCTTTTGAGGGAGGCTGTTGAATTGTTTATCGTATTGAACAATGACCCCTGAAAGGGCATCCTTCTTTGCCTTCGTTTGCTGAATTTGTATTTTCAATTCGATCATTTTCATTTTGGCTTCGCTCAGGAACGTCCGCGGACTTCCCGATGGTCCTCCGCTTACTCCTTCCGGTATGACCGATTTTATAAAATCATCCGTCCGTTTGTGGAGTTTTTCACGCAGCTGGGCAACCTGTGCATTGATCTCGTTCAGCCGCTGCTTGTACATATCCTGGCCGCTTGTTCCCGTATTTTGCGCCGACGTGACATCCCTCTCTACTTCCAATTTGGCAATTTGCTCCTGAAGCAGTGTAATATAGGAGTCGTTCACTTCGCCCATCGCCTTTGCAACATTCGGTTCCTCTGCAGTTACCTCCTGTTTGTAGGATTCCAATGTTCTCGTTAACGATTGGATTTCGATATCCGCAGCATCCCGGTCTGCTTCGAGCTGGGCAAGCTGTTTTATCACTTTTTTTGATTCCTCATCAAGCGAAACTATTTTATGCGTCTGCATATATGCCTGCAGTTCATTTTCTGCACCGGAAAGTTTTTGCTGCTGCTCTTTCATCTGCCCGTCTAAAAATTCACGGACAGAATGCGACCGTATGCGGCTGACAAAAAGATTTCGGTCATAATACGCTGTTGCATACGTATTCGCCAATAATTCCGCTTCTTGTGCACTATGGCTATTCACAATGATCTTAATAACATTGGAATTGACCACTGGTTCAAATTTAACAGCACCTGTCAGCAGCCGCTCAGCGATTTCTCTTGGAGCTGCATAAGGAACAGAACTGTGAAGCTCTTCGGGTGCTTTGATAATTTCAATCGGCTCCATGGTGGTGGTGTCTGTTACTTTTTTCTCAAGAAGTTTCCTTGCGACATTTTCTGCAAGCAGCTTTGAGTGTAAAACCTCCATTTCATTTTGAATATCTTTATCATCAGCAATACCACTAATATCCAATATCGGCGATAATTTAGCCTGTCCTCTTTTATCAATGAGCACACTTGCCGAAGCCTCATACACTTTTCTTGCTGTGAACGTGTAATATGCCGCTGCGCCGAAAACGACTATAAATACAGCAAGAACTATCCATTTGTTTTGCACAATGATATTGAAGATCTGCCGAAAATCCAGCGATTGTTCTTCTTCGTCTTCTTTGAAAATATCTTTTTTGTTTTTCATGGTATGCCTGTAATGTTATAATTTATGTATATAGTTTTTCTGTTTCGTAAGTAAAAAGTTTAAATTATTAGCGAGGCAATTTCTTTCTTGTTTAAAGTATGAGATTGCTTCGTCTTCCGATCAACTTCGTCGCTCAGAATTCCTCGCAATGACAAAAGAACCAAGTCATTGCGAGCGAGTGTAACGAGCGCGGCAATCTCTCTTTTTCCGGAATTATCAGATTGTTTCGTCTTCTGGTCGACTTCGTCGCTCAGAAATCCTCACAATGACAAAAGAACCAAGTCATTGCGAGCGAGTGTAACGAGCGTGGCAATCTCTCTTTTTCCCGTGCCATCAGATTGCTTCGTCTTCTTCTCAACTTCGTTGTTCAGAAATCCTCGCAATGACTGAATCTCTATCGCGGATCGCAATGACAAAAGAATTGTACTAAACCAATCGCCTTTTATTTCTTGGTTCTATTCATTATGTTAGGACATGCGTATTGCAGTTATTTCCGATATTCATTCGAATTTTCATGCAATAGAAAATATCGTGCTTAAATGAACCTCCCATCCCCCCTTCGATTGAAGGGGGGAGCCAAGGTGGGTAATCTTGAGATCAAGAATGCGTTTTGCAATACTTTCAGATATTCATTCAAATTTACCCGCACTCACAAAAGCTCTTGCTAATATAAAAGAGCAAAGTGTCGATACAATCTATTGCTTAGGCGATATTGTCGGGTATGGAAGTCGGCCCAACGAATGTATCGACCTTATCCGGGAAAAAACTTCTGTCTGTGTCCTGGGCAATCATGATAGCGCGGTCATCAATTCATCTGAAATACAATACCTGCCGCCCGAGGGCAGAATTGCTGCCGTATGGACTCAAAAAGTTTTAACACAGGAAAATCGAAAATTTCTTTCACAGCTTCGTTATACATGTGAAATGGACATTGCTACACTCGTTCATGCAAGCCCTAAAAATCCGGAGAACTGGACTTACGTTATGGATCTGGACGAAGCCGAAATACAATTTCAATATTTTTCTACACGATTTTGTTTTATCGGCCACTCTCATATTCCTTTCGTTTGCGGCGAAGATCTCAGAACAATGCAATTAACAAAAGACAGCACTGTGCGATTTCTCTTGAATGTCGGCAGTATCGGGCAGCCGCGCGACGGAAATCCTCAGCTTAGTTTCGGTATTCTCGATACCGATGCATGGTCTTTCGAAATTATCAGGGCCGAGTACGATATTGCACAGGCAGCCCGCTCTATTATAGATGCCGGTCTCCCTTCTATTCTTGCCGATAGATTATTCAAGGGAATGTAACGAATTTTCATGATGTTTTCATTTGTTTCGTCATTGCGAGTGAGTGTAACGAACGCGGCAATCTCTCTTTTCTTTGAAGGACGAGATTGTCCCGCAAAGCGGGATGCAAAAAAGCACTTCTCCCGATTTTATCGGGATCGCAATGACTGTACCTTTTTCATGGTTCGCTATTTACTATTCACGGTTCACTGTTTCCCGTTTACCCTTTACTCTTCACTATTTACCATTCACCATTTACCATTCACTGTTTACCGTGTTATCACAGCTCCGCTTCTTCACTCCCATGAGAAGCGAAAAAGCATTTTTTTCAGAACATTCGCAGAATCTCTACAAAAAACTTAGTATGATTTAACTTCACTTAATAATAGTATCAGTCAGTCCCGCATTGCGGGACTGACTGCACGGAACTGAGACACTACTGATAAATATATTTTTTAATTTCGCATTGCAAGCGCTACTGTAAATATATCGGCCTGGATAATGCGAGCGACTGCTGGCTTGCTTCGATGATGCGGACAATTTCATATCCTGAAGCTCCATCGCTCAGCGGTTTTTTATTGTGCATAATACAATCTATAAAATCCTCACATAAAAGAGCCAGCGCTTCTGTCTGTTCCAGATTCGGCGAATACATGTCGCCGTTGCGATAGTGAACAAGAAGCTGATGCCGCATCTCTTCGTTCTGTACATCCACTCCTTTATTGTAGATCTTAATTTTTTCGCTTGACTCCATATCATTGTATACGATCATCTTTTTATCACCGCCGATGAGGATCGTCCGCACTTTGACAGGCGAGAGCCAGTTCACATGAAAGTGCGCAAGCAGGTTGCTCTCGAATTTGACCGTGATGTATGCCATATCTTCTTTGCCGTTGAAATGCCTCGATCCGCATGCAGAAACGGAAACAGGTTTTTCATTGACGATATAGTTCATGATCGAGAGGTCATGCGGCGCAAGATCCCAGATAACATTCACATCATGCTGGAAGAGCCCCAGATTGAGGCGCACGGAGTCAAAATACATGATGGACCCTATCTCATCCTGCGAAATCAATTCTTTGATTTTTCTGACAGCACCCGTATAGAGGAATGTGTGGTCGACCATGAGAATTAAATTCTTCTGCTCCGCCAGTTCCATAAGCGATGCAGCGTCCTTGGAAGAATCTGTCATCGGCTTTTCGACAAGAACATGTTTTCCGGCAAGTAAAGCTTCCTTCGCCAGTTTATAATGCAGGGAAACCGGAGTGCATATGCACACACCCTCAACATCGGGATCTTTCAGCAGCGATAGATAATCTTCGGTAGTTTCCGCCTGGGGAAATTTCTTTTTCATTAAATTTAAGCGTGCGTTGTTCAGGTCACAGCAGACAACACCGACCGGCTCTTTGAGCGAAGAGAGATTCCGGACAAGATTCGGACCCCAGTAACCCAGACCAATGACCCCAATTTTCATAGTACCCCCTTATTCACGCGATTGGACGGATTAATATTATGATAGCCTACCGACAACATAGACTCCTTCTTCTCGAAAGTATTTTTAAGCACACGAACGGATTAGCCTCATAGACAGTTTGCGGAGAATAACCTTTCCGCGCTGTCAGAGGCGCAATTACAAAGCATCATTCATTAATACGAGAGAATTGGAACCCTAAATCTACTTCTGATCATGTGCTGTCCCTCTGCACATGTTCACGACCTCACTACAAGTATATCATCTCTCCAAATACATTCTTTCAAACCAAAAAATTTTGCGCAGCAACGTAAAAATCTTTACCGGTATTCTTTTAGTAGCCGATAGTTCTCATTACCGGAATCACATGACAATCCGGAAATATGTAAAGATTTTTTGTGTTTATAATTTTAGTTTTTTTTCTTATTAAAATAGTAGAGATAATATATTGCAATAATATTATTTTTTTTTATGACAGATGCAAATATATTTTCAGAAAACGCTTTACTTTATTATTTCCGACGGCAATTCTTCCTGTTTCAATTTGACACTCTGTCTCATATTGGGAATGCTGATCAGTTGCTTTTATGTATAGGATTATTCCTATCTCCTATATTGAAATCCTAAACTAAATGAGCTATAGACTTATTCAACAAATAGTTTACTTAGGTAAACAAATTATACACAGTTAATAACCGATACGTACAAGATTTTTAATAATATCTGTTTTGCTCAATGAAACAAGAGAATGTGGGAAATAAAGGATTATTATGCTTTGCACGGTTACATCCTCATGCGTTCGGCTGCCAGGATAATAAGCTATAAATTTATTGGTACATAATACTATACTTTGGATGTAATTTGCTGGCCACTTTCTTTTGACGAAAAGAAAGTGGCAGAAAGAAAGCGTTGGTCCGTTTCGACGATGTCGAAACGAGATCTCGACTTTCGGCCGACAGTCGGACGAAATCGAATGTGTGAGCTTAAGGGTGAACTAACTTTTAGGAAGCAATGAATTTATTGATTGAAATACGATAACGTGATACAATAGGCTTCGGCCGGGTTAGACTCTTTTAACTTCAATCGATTTCGCAGGCTGATGTATGAGAATATATGGAAGGCTAAAAAGTGTTCCCATTATCTCCCTGAGACTCTCCATTTTTATTCTCTATTGGGTTTATTACCCCGACGCTAGCGTCATATAATTGTCGTTGCGAGTCACGCTTAATATGTCATTGCGAGCGAGTCTAAGGAGCGCGGCAATCTCTCTTTTTCCTTGAAGTATGAGATTGCTCACCTGAGTGACTGCGTCAGCAATCGGGCATTTTTCTCTCGATATCCTTCGACAAGCTCAGGACAAGCATCGAAACGAAGTAATGACTTGTTTTTGATAATCCTCTACTTGCGGCGTGGAGCTTCATTTTAGTAATGAATTTTATGAACCACCGTTCTATAATCCAGGTAAAAATTACCCCCAATTCTACAATCAGCGTTATCCTATAATTACCGGTCATTCACCTAACATAGCTGTTTTGTTCGTTTTTCATCATTTTTCGGCGTTTTATCTATATTCCTTTTCGTGGAACTCTTTTTGATGTATATGACATGTTGTATATGAAGAAAAAATATAGTACTGAATCAAAGATTTCCAAACATTTTGGGATGTATACGAAATCGATGCTAGATATCACATTATTGCGATCACGAATTATAGTCTTAAAATAATGAACCTTATCAAACAAATATTAATGCACATTCTTTTATTTAGTTCAGTTACTTTTGCGGCAAACTACTATGTTGATATCAAAGCAGGGAATGATAATAATAATGGAACAATTAACACTCCCTGGAAATATTGTCCCGGGATGGTTGGGTACACGGGAACTGGTACTCTTGTTGCAGGAGATGTCGTTTATTTTGACAGAGGTGATACTTGGACTCTCACCATAAATTCAAATTATCTACTTAATATGGTGGGTGGTGTAACTTATAATGGTTCAACTTGGGGGACTGGTACAAGAGCAAAATTTACTGTTACTGGTAGCGTTATTGTTAATGATAACATTGTATCAATGAACGCCGATCATGCTACCTACGAGACAGTTCTCACTGGATTTGAATTAGACGGTAATGACCATAGTATTTCAGGCGGGTGTCTCATTGGTAATAATACTCTTACAAAACCTGTAAATCAAACAGGAGCGATAAAGAGAATTGAGAATTGTGTTGTTCACAATATTGGATTAGGCACACCAGGCACAGAATATGTGTATGCAATCGGAGTCCGATCAAAATCAGGCGTAACGGTATCCAACGTAGAAATTCTTAATAACACTTGTTATAATACTGATTCTGATGTGATTATGCTTTATCCAACAAATGAAGCCAATACCGCTAAATGCTCGAATATTTTAGTCCGTGGGAACAATAGTTATGGTGGAGGGAGATATGGAACCGATGTAGGCGCATGTATTGTAATAAAAAACGATGTGGACAACGTCATAATTGAGTCTAATTATTGTCACGACTCAAATCAAGGTATTACAATGTCAACCAAAGATGCGACATTCAACGCGCCTCGGAATATAACAATTAGATATAACACGATTACTGGTATTACACAATATCATGGCATTGTTGTTCAATCTCCGTTTGCCGGTAATCGTTCTTTTACTGCATACTATAATTTGATATTCAATAATTTCCAATATGGAATATGTATAGAAAACGATGTAGTCGGTACAACAGCGATTTTTAACATCTTTAATAACACACTCTTTTCAAATTTATCGAGTCATGATGTTCTTTTCAAGGCGGCTACCATCACTAACTATACTTTAGTTTTTAAGAATAATATTATCTACTCAGTGTCTGGTAGTTTGCCTTTCAGCGATGCGTCTGGACAGGTAACTTCTCACAGTAACAATATTTATTACAGAAGCGGGGGAGGGAATTTAATTTTAACAAATGGAAGTTATAAAACTTTCGCGAATTTATCAGGATATGAAACATCGGGAATTTGTGCCGACCCATTATTTATCTCGCCATCTAATTTTAATTTAAACTCCGGCAGTCCTGCTATTCATACTGGAACAAATGTAGGATTAACACGGGACTTCAGAGGTGCGGCAATCATAGGATTACCGGACATAGGAGCGTATGAATATACGGGTGCAATTACTACTACTCTTCCAGTACAGGTAACTTCATTCACTGGAGCGGTACAAGGCAATACGGTTGCATTGGATTGGAAAACAGCAACAGAGGTCAACAGTTATTCGTTTGAAATTGAACGGCGTACTACCGCTCAAATTCAATGGGAAAGTATCGGCAAGATGCCGGCCGGGGGTATAAGTAATGCACCATTGGAATATATGTATATAGACAGTCTCAATAATTTCGGCAGCGGAAGTATCTTCTACAGACTGAAATCAGTGGCTAACGACGGAAGTTTTCAATACAGCGGTGAAGTAGAAGTATTGGTAACGACAGCTGTAACAACAACAGCTCTACCGAACATCTACGCGCTCAGTCAAAATTACCCTAATCCATTCAACCCAACGACGACCATTAACTATCAGCTGCAAAAAGCAGGCAGCGTAAGCCTGAAAGTGTACGATATGCTTGGGCGTGAGGTCGCAACGCTGGTGAATGGAGAAAAAACGGCCGGCTATTATTCGGCAACATTTGACGCCTCGAGACTGTCAAGCGGTACGTATATTTATCGCTTGTCCGTCGTGCCATCGGCACGACGAGACCTCGTCCAGTCCACTAGCGCAGACGGGCAGAGCGGTTCTTTTATCGAAGTTAAAAAACTCGTTTTGCTGAAATAGTTGAAAATTATATCACTTTGGATGTACATAAAAGAGCCTCGTCAGAACTATGACGAGGCTCTTTTATTTAAACACCGCACACTGATCAAAGAAAGAATATGAACTCTCTATTGGTTATAGCATTTGCCAGGCAATGTTGTTTTTTTTATTGATCACTAGCAATTGTTTTACTTATTTTATCAATTAGCATATTCGAAAATACTCTAGCTCCCGCTTCGTTCAAATGTCCAATATCTGCGAACAGTTTTGAATTATTAATAAATACAGAATCTTTTGAATAATCAAAAAACATGATATTATTTCTTTGTGCAATTTCTCGCCCAAGAACGATAGAATAATCGGTGTGAGTGGATTTAATATAATAGGGAGAACAGACTATATAAAGTTTAACTTTTGATTGGATACAATCCTGAATAAACGACTCAAAAGCTTTAACTTTGACGCTATCTATTTCATATTTATACGAGCTGCTATCAATTTGAATTGCAGCATTCCATGTTTCTGTTAATGGGATAAAACCTTTAATATCACCACTTCTTTTTTTATTAAATTCAGCATTACCGACTGCAATTGTAAATAATGATGAATTATATGGATAGATATATGACAACATTTTAATTTTTTCATACTTACTTTTAAGGTCAATAATGGAACGCATTTCTGGATGCCTGTTATAATAGGGCAAGAGAGAAGATAATCTATCATAACTATCTTGATATTGACGAAATTCGCCGTCAATAAAATCTAAAATCACAACTTTAGGCGAATACCTTTTTAATACTCCTTTAAGCACAGCCGAATGATACAAAATATAGTTACCATCGCGTCCGGCATTGTAAAAAGATAGGTTTAATCGCTTTTCGAAATCATCAGGATCATAGTGATGATTCGCTCTTGATGAACCAAATATTAATAGATCTGCTTTTGTTGAATCAATTGAATATGTAGTTCGATATTGCATACCGCTTTCTTGTTTATAATAGAAGTAGCAAAGAATATTCCCAATAGAATAATCAAGTACAAATATTGTCGCTAATAGTACAGCCAATTTTAAAAGAAAATATTTATATGGATTTATTTTATAGATTAAGGTTTTCATTATAATTTATGCTAAAATTGAAAATAAATAAATTGCCCTCCATCAAAAACACCAATTAACAATATTAAGATTATGAGTAACGCATAGGATAAATTCCGAACTATCCAGCTTCTATTACTAAACAATAGAAAATTACCCGCATAATATTCCCTTTTCAATTCTACAAATAGTAAAATAATTATGCCTACAAAAGAATAAATCATTATAGACGGATTTTTAATAAATATTGACCCCCCAAATGTTGAGATTTTCTTAATGATAAAAAAAGCGTCTGTAACATTGTTAGCTCTGAAAAATATCCAAGCAAAACAAGATAAGATAAATGTGATTACGACTTGCAATACTTGATTTAATCTGGGTAGCTTTTCGATTCCAGTTAGTCTCTTCATTTTGTTTCTAAATCTTTGAGAAATAATAGCAAAAACCAAATAGAAACCATTCAGTGCTCCCCAAACAATATATGTCCAATTAGCACCATGCCATAAACCGCTGATGAGAAAAACTAAAAACAAATTGAAATACCAACGCGGAATTGACACTCTATTGCCGCCAAGTGAAATATATAAATAGTCTTTAAACCAGGTAGATAATGAAATATGCCAACGCTTCCAAAATTCAGAAATATTTCTTGCTAAATACGGGCGATTAAAATTAATCATTAATTTGAACCCCATTACTTTTGCTGCACCTATTGCTATATCTGAATAACCTGAAAAATCACAATATATTTGAAACGCAAAAAATATTGTTGCAACAAGAAAGGTCATACCGCTATGTTGTTCCGGATTGTTATATGCGGCATTTACATAAATCGCCAATCTGTCTGCAATTACTATTTTTTTAAAATATCCCCATAACATAAGTCTAAAACCTTCTGCTACTCTATCATATTCAAAGTTATACTTTTCCCTGAACTGATGTAACAAGTTTTGAGGTCTTTCAATTGGCCCGGCAACAAGCTGCGGATAAAACATTACATATAAAGAATAAATTCCAAAGTGTCGTTCTGCCTTTTGGCGTCCACGGTAAACTTCTATCGTGTAACTCATTGCCTGAAATGTATGAAATGAAAGACCAATGGGTAGAAGAATCGATAAATAAGGAATTGGATTAGTCAAGTCAAAGCTATTGAGTAAAAATGAAAAGTTGTGGTTTAAGAAGTTGTAGTATTTGAAAACTGCAAGAACTCCGATATTAGCAATGAGACTAAAGATCAAAAACAGTTTCCGTTGCTTACCTTCCGCATTTTCGATATAACGCCCGGCAAAATAATCCACTACAATTGTGAATCCTAAAATCAGTATATAGATGGGAACAAAAACCATATAAAAATAGCAGCTGCTTACTAATAGTAGAAGCCATCTGATTTTATAGGGTATCGCAAAATACAGAGATGTTACTATGATGAAAAAAATAATAAAGTGAAATGAATTAAATAGCATAATCTATCAAATTTTGTTATTTGCCGTTTGTGTAATATTTCCCACAATTATGCCTAACAATTTTAAAAGCGCAAGCTGCCGAATGGATGGTGGACATCCGTCGTGCTGTTAACAATTGAAACAAAATGGATAGACAGCTTGATAAGCCTCACACACGAGTCCCCAAAACCTAACACATCTAACGAAAAGCTACCATTTCAATATTAAAATAGCAACAAAAATCCCCGGCGAATACCGACACCGGGTACTATTGAAACTATCTAGTAGGGAGACAGGATACCTGCGTAGCATACTTTAGCGAGGTCGTAACATTAATGAATGAAGGAAAAACTGCCGGCTATTATTCGGTAGTGTTTGACGGCTCGAGGCTGTCAAGTGGTACGTATATCTATCGCCTGCAAAGTGGCACGTTTACCGAAGTAAAAAAACTTGTTTTGCTGAAATAGTTGAACATTTATTACATTGTATCTATATATTTTCTCTTCAGAATATGGATACGG
>Ga0182011_10000682_pt1 | contig 29670 bp, 21 predicted proteins | sample 711E1DmetaG_FD_120481 | JGI IMG/M metagenome (GOLD analysis project Ga0182011, IMG submission 120481) | Permafrost microbial communities from Stordalen Mire, Sweden - 711E1D metaG | ecosystem: Environmental > Terrestrial > Soil > Wetlands > Permafrost | place: Sweden: Stordalen | collected...
CCTTGGGATCGCCCGCTGGAGTTGTTGCTGGTGCCGCCCGTGATGGTGAAGTTCAACGTGCCGGTCGCGATGAGCGGACAGGTGAGGTTCGAGCTGAACGATCCGCCGGCTGGCATCGCAATCAGCCGCAACGAGACGGTCCCGGGCGGAGTCATTGTCTATCTGACCGCGAACAAGGCTGCCTCTGGACTACGTGGAAATCTGCAACTCTCCGCGATCATTGAGCGACCCAATCCGCAGAGCGCAAGCACTCAGGCCAAGGGAAAAGTTTCGACGCAGACGCTGTTGATGCCCGCGCTGCCTTTTGAAGTCTTTGCAGCCACAGCGCAGCCCGATGCACCCCATGACTCCGCCGCACTCCCACAACGAAAGTAGCCCCATTTTTCACACGAACAACATAGGAGATATAGACCATGCCGATTGAACTGGACCAACCCACAGAAACGCATACGCCGATTGCCCGCCGCGCCATCACCAACCTGAATGTGCTGGACGAAGCACCCGACTACGGCAGCGCATTCTCGCGCGGCTTGCGGCTGGAGTTCAACGGTGTGACCATGCTACTGATCTCCGGCACGGCAAGCATCGATGAACAGGGAAAGTCGGTGCACATCGGCGACTTCAGCGCACAACTGCGTCGCACCTTCGACAACATTACCGCGTTGTTGGAGGCCGAGGGCGCAACATGGAAGGATGTGGTGCGCACACGTTGCTTTCTGCGCGACATCGACCGAGACTACGCGGACTTCAATCGCGGACGCAATGAATTCTTCCGCGAGCAGCAGCTCAATCCATTCCCCGCGTCGACCGGCATTCAGGCTAAACTTTGCCGACCGGAGCTGTTGGTGGAGATTGAAGCGATGGCGATGTTCCATACGAAATAAGCAGAGCGGCGAGCAGGGCGGTGCGTGGGAACAGGGGATCAAGGAGGATCGACTCGTGGGCGGCATGAGCTCCTTCGCCGACTGCCCCCAGCCCGTCCAGCGTGGGGACGCCGAGCGCGGCGGTGAAGTTGCCGTCTGATCCGCCGCCGGAGGCCGCCTCGTCGAGTTGGAAGCCGAGCGAAGATGCCAGCTTGCGAGCCTGTTTGTAAAGTGCGGCGGTTGCGGGTTTGCGCTCCATCGGCGGACGAGTGAGGCCACCGACGACCTGTAGTTTGCAGGCGGGGTCGGCACAGCGCAGACGGTGGAAGAGCCGGTCGACGCGGGCGGCGTCGCTGGCACGGGTGATGCGCACGTCGACCTCGGCGAAGGCGTGTTCCGCGACGACGTTGGCGCGCGAGCCACCGGAGATGACGCCGGGATTTACGGTACGGCCTAGGCGCGGGTCGGTGAATCCGGCGACGGTTTGCAGCAGGCGAGCGAGTTCCAGAATTGCCGAGTGGCCTCGGGCAAAGTCGACGCCACTATGAGCGGCGACGCCGGTGACTTGCAGACGATAGAGGCCTACGCCTTTGCGAGAGGTTTTGCAGGCTAAACCCTGCGCGGGCTCCAACACGAGAACGGCCTGCGAGGCTAGAGCGAGGCGTTCGGTGATGGGGCGCGAGATGGGGCTGCCGACTTCCTCGTCGGAGTTGAGCAATAGCGTGATGGGGCGATGGATGCCGAGTTGGGTGAGCGCGCGGACGGACGCCAGAGCCATTACGATGCCAGCCTTCATGTCGAGGATGCCGGGACCGAAGACGCGGGTGCCGTCGCGGCCTTTGCATTCGCGCCAAGGCATCTCGCGCAGCGTACCGAGCGGCCAGACCGTGTCCAGATGGCCGAGCAGAAGAATGGGCTTGAGGCGATTGCGCGCCGGACCGAACCGGGCGACGTTAAAGCTGACCGCGAGAACATCGCCGAAGTTTTTCTGTCGGTGCAGTTTGACGCGTCCGCCGAGGGCCGTGGCAAGCGCCGCAACGTGTCGCACCGCCGCATCGACTGCGGGCTTGTTGTCGCTGGGCGATTCGATCTCGACCAGATCGCGCAGGGTCGCGGCGATCCACTTCGACTGCGACTTCACGGCTTCGAGGAGCAGGCTTGCATCGTTCATGGAATCTCTCTACGGATCATGCGCTGCAGAATGCGAATGAAGTTTCGCGTTGAGCGCATTCGTGTTCTGGTTATATCAGAGCATCTGTGCGATGGCTTCCTGCTTTTGTTGGCTGCGGGCGCTGATGGCTTGAGGTGGATTGGGCGGGTGCAGCCCGCGGCGACGGCGACGAAGAGAAGAATTGCAAGACGTTGGATAACGGAATGGGTGCGCGTGCGTCTCTCGAACAGCACTCATTTGATCCGACGAGGGAATTTTATGACGCGTCTGCGCTCTGTGGTTCGTGGCTCTGTGGTTCGTGATCTGGCACTGGTAGGGCTGGCTGTTGCGGTTGGCTGGTGGTGGCACGGCTCGGGGGCGACGGTGATGGCCGAGCGATCAGGCTCATCTTCCTCAGCAAACAGCTCCTATTCGGGAGCCGACTCCGGCCTCGCGTTTCAGATCAACGGCTGGGGGGAGGATGCTACGTTGACCGTCTTCAATCCGACGAATCGGACTCTATACGTGTATCCGCAGATCGGGGTGGGAAATGCCTACGCCTTGATGCCGGGATCAACGATGGCAAAGACAATCAACTGCGGATACAGCTTTACGGTGACGACTCCGGGGGCGCCGATTCAGAGAAAGAACTGTGTGGCTGGAGAGTCGGTGCCGCAGAATTAGCGCATTTCCTGTAATGGGGTAGATCGTTGTGGCGCGAGCAATAGGCCGATTCCATCGCTTCGCTGCGGTATAACAAACACGCCGATGGCAATTCCAAATTGGCTTTAGCTGGGGGCAGTAGGAAAGGCTACAGCTCACGCGGAGTTTGCGGAACGCCGCGCCCGATTACCGTTAAATGTGACGGTTTTGGGTGGGTCGGGGTATTCTAGTGGGATATGGAACGACGACGAATTGGCATCCTTGGGGCGACCGGCATGGTCGGCCAGCGCTTTATCCAGCTGCTCAACAACCACCCGTGGTTTGAGATTGCGTGGCTGGCCGCCAGTGATCGTAGCGCGGGCAAGACGTATGGCGAGGCTTGCAAGTGGAAGCTCGATACGCCGCTACCCAAGCACATTGCCGCGATGACGGTGATGCCGAACGTTCCCGAGGCAACGCCCGCCGGGGAGCTGCCGAAGATTATCTTTTCTTCGGTGGACGCCGACATCGCGCGCGAACTGGAGCCGAAGTTTGCCGCGGCGGGTTGTGCCGTGGTGTCGAATTCGAGCGCCTTCCGCATGGTCGAGGACGTGCCGCTGGTAATCCCAGAGGTCAACGCCGACCACCTAGCGTTGATTGAGCAGCAGAGTTCGCGCAAGTCCTCCGCTGATGGAACTCCGGGCGGGTACCTCGTTACCAATCCGAATTGCAGCGCGATTGGGCTGGTGTTGGCGCTGAAGCCGCTGGAGGAGAGATTCGGCATTGAGAGTCTGTTTGTTGCGACGATGCAGGCGGTTAGTGGCGCGGGCTATCCCGGCGTTCCTTCGCTGGACATTATGGGCAATGTCGTTCCGTTCATTAAGAACGAGGAAGAGAAGCTGGAGGAAGAGGTCGGGAAGCTGCTGGGGCAGTTTGCCGAGACGAAGATTGCGCTGCTGGACGCCAAGGTGAGTGCGCACTGCAACCGCGTTGCGGTAGAGGACGGGCATACGGAGTGCGTCAGCATCAAGCTGAAGAAGAAGGCGACGCGCGAGGAGATTCTGGCGGCGTGGGCGGAGTTTGCGCCGTTGGCCGGGCAGAAGTTGCCCAGCGCGCCCGAGCAGCCGGTGGAGTACGACGCAAGCCCCGACCGTCCGCAGCCAAGGCTGGACCGGATGCGCGGGCACGGCATGGCGGCGACCGTGGGGCGACTGCGCGAGTGCAGTTTGCTGGACTGGAAGTTCGTGGTGCTGTCGCATAATACGATTCGCGGCGCGGCGGGAGCGGCGGTGTTGAACGCAGAAGTGCTGGCGCGGCTGGGCAAGCTGGACTTCAAGAAGGCGGCGGTGTTGGCATGAGCGGATCGCTAGCGGACGAGGCGCGCGCGAACCTTGTCGTGATGAAGTTTGGCGGTACCTCAGTGGAGGACGCCAAGGCGATGCTGCGCACGGCGGCGATTGTGCGTGGGAGGTGCGAGCGCGGGCTGAAGGCGGCGGTCGTTGTGTCGGCGATGGCTCGGGTGACGGACCAGTTGCTGGCCGCGGCGGCGGCAACTGGACGCGGTGATCGAGACGAGGCGTTGGCCATCTCGGCGCGACTGCGGACGAGGCACATCGAGACGGCAGCGGATCTGCTGAAGGGGTCGCTGTTCGCCGAGTTGAAGGATGCGATTGAGCGCGAGTTCAACGCGCTGGACGACCTGCTGAAGGGGATCTGTGCGGTGGGCGAACTGACGCCACGCACGAGCGACAACGTCGTCAGCTTCGGCGAACGGCTGTCGTCGCGCATGGTGGCGGCGGCGTTTGCGCAGGCGGGGCTGAACGGAGTCCACGTCGACGCGCGGACTTGCATCATTACCGACAACCACTTCGGCAAGGCTGCACCGCAAGAGGCCGCGATTGAGACCAAGCTCATTGAGCAGGTGTTGCCCCTATTGGAGGCTGGAAAGATTCCGGTGATGGGCGGATTTATTGGGGCGACCGCCACAGGCATTACGACTACGCTGGGACGCGGCGGCAGCGACTACACCGCCGCGCTGGTCGGCGGTGGGCTGCACGTTGGGGCGATTGAGATTTGGACCGACGTGAACGGCATTATGACGACCGACCCACGCATCTGCGCCGACGCGCTACGGGTGAAGACGATCAGCTTCGAGGAGGCGGCCGAGCTGGCCCACTTCGGGGCAAAGGTGCTGCATCCCGCGACCATCATTCCCGCCGTCCAGAAGAGCATTCCGGTGTGGGTGCTGAACTCACGCAACGCGGCCAATGAGGGGACAAAGATTACGGCGCTGGCACCACCCTGCGCGAGCCCGTTCAAGAGCATCGCGGCGAAGAAGAAGCTGACGATTATCGACATTGTGGCCAGCCGAATGCTGATGTCGCACGGTTATCTGAAGGCGGTCTTCGATGTCTTTGACCGCTTCGAGTGCCCGATTGATATGGTATCGACCAGCGAGGTGAGCCTGTCGCTGACGGTGGAATCGAGTGCGCGGCTGAGGGAGATTTGCACGGAGCTGGGCAAGATCGCAAGCGTAAAGCTAGAGGGCAACAAGGCGCTGATCTGCATGGTGGGCGAAGACATTCGCGGGCAGAACGGGATCTCGGGACGCGTGTTTTCGGCGATCCGGCACATCAACGTGCGGATGATTTCTCAGGGAGCGAGCGAGATCAATATGAGCTTCATGATTGAGGAGTCGGATGTGAACGAGGCGGTGCGCGCGCTGCACGCGGAGTTTTTTGCCGCGCCGGACCCGACGGTCTTCGACGTAGAGGCACGCGTGGCTGCGGTGAAGGCTTGAGAAGCTGCTTAATAACGGTCCTGCCGGACGGACCCGCTACGTGCGGGGCGGGCGTTTCACGCCTTTTTATCGCTTCGCTTGGTCCTCCCGTTGGTCGGAGGATAGTGCTTGTGACTACTTGCGGGAGGATTCCCTCGGCGGCTAAAGCCGCTATCTGCCTTGGCGTCTAACGGCGGGACTAAAGTCCCGCCCCTTCAAAACTCGATTTACTATTGAGGTCGTTTCGGATGCGGATTCTGGTGTTGGGACAGGGCAAAACGGGCAAACTGGTTGGCGAGGTTGCCGCAGAACGCGGGCACTCGGTGCGCGGGTTGGATGTGCGGGACAACGCAGGCGCGTCGGCACTGACGGCAGCTTTTCTGGCCGACTACGACGTGGCGATTGACTTCACTACGCCGGAAGCTGTGGTCGAGAATATGCGTGCTTGCTTGGGTGCAGGCGCGAAGATCGTGGTGGGGACGACGGGCTGGTACGCGCGGCTACCGGAGATGCTTGCACTGGCCAAGAGTAAGAACGCTGGGCTGTTGTATGGGACGAACTACTCGGTCGGGGTGCAGGTGACGATGAAGTTGGCGGAGCAGATGGGAGCCGCACTGGCTTCGGTCGGCTACAAGTTTTCGATGGTGGAGACGCACCATGTCGCGAAGCTGGACAAGCCTTCGGGAACGGCGATCTCGCTGGCCGAGATGGTGGAACGTGGCGCGGGCGCGAAGCTCAACCTGCCCATCGAATCCATCCGCGAGGGCGACGCTAAGGGAACGCACACGCTCACGGCCACCAGCGAGGCCGACCGCATCGTACTGACGCATGAGGCATTCAGCCGGCGGGGCTTTGCGGAGGGTGCCGTACGCGCCGCAGAGTGGCTCGCCAGCCGCACGGGAAGCTACGACTTTCGCGACGTTTGGGAGAAGTTGTAGTTGATGCCTAGGGCGAGGTTGTAAAACTAAGCTGTCCTACGGAATGAATCTAATGCGTGAGTCCTCGAACTGGCCTGAAGAGTATAGATGACGCGTTCGGTGTCGCTTGGTACGAATAGGCTTGCCGTCCCGAATTTCATACTCCGTGATCTGGTAGGCAGTCTCGCAGGCGTTACATTCCCCTTCGTGCAAATTGTCCCAAACTCTGAGAGAGTACGGATTTGTCTTGGAGACCTCTACCGTTCCACCGGAAAACATCGGGAGTGCGGATACCTTATAACCTTGTGGTGAGGGAACGATCACGAAGACAAGCGCTGGGCTGATTTCATCGCCCATATATTTCATTGTGACAAAATAGACGACCTTACCATTCGTGCAGGCACTGCTTACGGCCACAGTCATAAAAGCTTCTGAAAAGAAGGAATCCTCGCGACGAAACTCAGATAGTTTTTGAAGGCTCACGCTTCGGACGGTTCTTCCATCGTGTCGGATCAGAAAACCAAGATCGTACGGCCCGATTGTAGTCTCCGTATCCTCGTGAGACTGAATCAGGATTGAGTCGGACGTAGACATGGCATATTTGAAGCTAATAAAGTCCCGGGGTTTGCTGGCTGCTTTCATGGGGCTTACGGGCAGCATGATAGTTTCGTTCTTACATTCGGAGATCCCATGCGTGGCTGGGCCGAACGTCAGCATCAAAATGAATGTGGCTAAGACAATCGAGATTCGCGACATTCCGTCATCTCCCCCAATTTACATGCAAGGCTAGCATGGTCTTCCAGCTACTATGGATTTTAGGCTTGAAACGGGCGGGTGAGTTGCGTGGGGTGAGCGGGGCGTCTAGGCTGTAGGCATGAGTTCATCTGCTATTTCCCCCGCTGGTTCGTCCGCTATCACTACTGGCTCGTTTGCTTCGCTCTCTTTCGATGAAAAGCTGGATCGGTTGGCCGAGGTCGCCGTGCGCATTGGGTTGAATCTACGCGCGGGACAGGAGATGCTGCTATCGGCGCCGATCGAGGCGCTGCCGCTGGTGCGGCGGGTTACGGAACATGCCTACAAAGCGGGGGCGCTGTTGGTGACGACTTTCTACGGCGACGACCCGTGTGTACTGTCGCGCTATCAATACGGGCCAGACGCGAGTTTCGACTACTCTCCAGTGTGGATGCAGGACGCGATTGCGACGGCGTTCAAGAGCGGAGCCGCGCGCATGGCGATTGCGGGCGGGAATCCGGCGCTACTGGCGGGGCAGGACCCGGCAAAGGTCTCGCGCGCAAACATTGCCGCTTCGAAGGCATCGAAGTCCGCGATGGAGATGATTACGCGGCACGAGATCAACTGGACGATTGTCGCCGCAGCGACGCCAGAGTGGGCCAAGCTGGTCTTTCCCGGCGTACCGGTCGAAGAGGCCGTGGCAAAGCTGTGGGACGCAATTTTTGTGGCGTCGCGCATTACGGGCGACGATCCGGTGGCCGAGTGGCGGGCGCATGGCGAGCGTTTGAAGCAGCGCGTGGATACGCTGAACGCCAAGCGATTCGCCGCGCTGCACTTCAAGTCGCACGACGGCGGGACCGATCTGCGCGTGGGGTTGGCCGATCAGCATCTGTGGGCGGGCGGCGGAACTACGGCGGGAAATGGCGTCTATTGCCAGCCCAATATTCCTACCGAGGAGTGCTTCACGACGCCGCACAAGGAGCGCGTGGACGGCGTGGTGCGCGCGTCGAAACCGCTCTCGCACAATGGGACCTTGATTGAGAACATTCAGTGCCGATTTGAGGGCGGAAAGATCGTTGATGCATCCGCGACGGCGGGCGAGGATGCGCTGAAGCGGCTGATCTCGACCGACGACGGAGCGCGGCAGTTGGGCGAGGTAGCTCTGGTACCCGCGTCTTCGCCAATTTCAGCGGCGGGAATTCTGTTCTGGAACACGCTGTTCGACGAGAATGCAGCCAGCCACATTGCGCTGGGCAAGGCGTATTCGACGTGCCTGATCGGCGGCGAAAAGATGGGTGACGACGAGTTGGCGAAGTTGGGCGCAAACGACAGCCTGATCCACGTCGACTGGATGATCGGCTCGGCGGAGATGGACGTGGATGGCATCAGCGCGAGCGGTACGGTCGAGCCGCTGATGCGCGCGGGCGAGTGGGCCTAGCAGGGCTGTAGCGGTATGGGCTGCGAGGATTTGCTGAGGCGCTGGGCGGGTACTGGTTTCGCGGCGGGCTTGCACTGTAGCTTGGCGGCGAGAAGGATGGGCGCAATGGCGGCGGGCTTCAGCGGACGCGAGAAGAGATAGCCTTGGATGATGTCGCAGCGATTCTTCTGTAGCGTGGCTAGTTGATCGTGCGTCTCGACGCCTTCGGCGACGACCGAGTATCCGAGGGCGTGAGCCATCGAGAGGACGGCATCGACGATGGGACGCGTGCCCTCGGGCATGTTGAGGTTCTCGATGAAGGAGCGGTCGATCTTGAGCAGGTCGATGGGCAGGCAGTGTAGGTAACTCAACGAGGAGTAGCCGGTGCCGAAGTCGTCAATGGCGATGCGGATTCCGAGCTTTTTGAGGCGGGTCATCTGGCGCGTGGTCTCCTCGATGTCCTGCATGACGATGCTTTCGGTTAGCTCCAGCACGAGCAGCGCGGGATCAAGGCCCGACTCGGTGAGAATCGCTTGCACTGTGTCGGCGAAGTCGTCGCGGTCGAACTGGATGGCGGAGATGTTGACGGCGATGGGCACCAGCGTGTGGTTGCTGTGCTGCCACTCAAGCGCCTGCCGGCAGACCTCGCGCAGAACCCACTCGCCTATGGCGACGATCAGGCCAGTCTCCTCGGCGATGGGGATGAAGCGTGTGGGGGAGACATCTCCCAGACTTGGGGACTGGAAGCGGAGCAGAGCCTCAAAGCCAACCAGAGTGCCATCGGGGAGGCACTCGGGCTGGTAGGCGAGAGTGAAGCCGTTGTTCTCCAGCGCGTAGCTTAGCTCGGATTCCAATACGCGACGCTGCGCCGGCTCCTTGTCCATCTCCGAGGTGAAGGAAAGAACGCCGCAGCCGCTGAACTTGGCCGCGTACATGGCGCGATCCGCGTGTTGGGCGAGGCTGTCGACGGTGTTGCCGTCCTCGGGAAAGAGCGAGATGCCGATGCTGGCGCTGATGGCGACCTCAATATCCTCGATCTGCATGGGTTGGGAGAGAACGTCAAGCAGATCGATGGCCGTGGCCTCGGCGATCTGCCGCTCCTTGATGTCTTCGAGGATGACCATGAACTCATCACCGCCCATGCGGGCTAGGGTATCGCTGGCGCGCAAGCGACCGGCCAAGCGGCGCGCGGCCTGGCGCAGCACTTCGTCGCCGGCAGGATGGCCGTACTGATCGTTGACCTGCTTGAACTTATTCAGATCGATCCAGAGGACGGCGGTCTTGTAGCCGGAGCGGAGGGCGCGACTGGTGGAGCTAGAGAGGCGATCCTCGCCCAGTCGGCGGTTGGGCAGGCCGGTGAGGCTGTCGTGATAGGCGTGCTCGATGAGCTGCGCTTGCAGACGACGACGCTCCATGACCAGCGCCGCCATCTGGCAGGCCATCTCCAACATCTCGGTGGCGGCGGGTGTGGGCGCGTCCCGCAGCAGGGTGTAGACGGTGAGCGTTCCCAGAGGAGTCGAGCCAGCGGCAAGAAAAGGAGCTGACCAGGCCGACTGCGGGCCGTGCGCGCGGATCAGCTCGCGCCAGGGCTTGTGGCCCTCGCCGAGATCCTCCTGTAGCGCGAGCTTGCCGGTCGCAAGCGCAGCGCTCTCGATGGCGTCGGGCGAGTCCAGCGGGATCAAGCGAATGTGATCCGCCATCTTCTCCTTCAGGCCGGAGCTGGCTGTGAGCCGGAGTTGGCCGTCCTCAATGACGTGAACCGCGCAGAGCCAGGTGGAACGGAACTCGGCGACGGTCTCGGCGAGGACGCGCAGCATCGCTTCGCCGGAATCATTCCTCGCCAGCATCTCCAGAACACGGTTGTAGCCGCGATTGAGGCGCTCGGAACGCTTCCGCTCACGAGCCTCGGTTTCCAGCGCCTGAGTTCGCTCGCGTACACGCTCTTCGAGTGCCTGACGCTCGGCCGTGAGCTCGGATTCGATCTCGAAGCGGGCCAATTCCTCGCCGCGTAGGTGACGGTGCAACCGGATCGCGTAGAAAAAACTGAGCACAATCAGAAGCAGAGAGCCAGCTTCCCAGATCACAGGCCAGTTGTGCGCGCTCCCTATGCTGGGCATGTGGCAGACCACGACCAAGCCCACACCTGCCGCAATCAGTTGAATGGCCAATATGATGAGAAACCCCTCTCCGGCTCGACGCGAAGGGGGTTGATGCTGCCTTGAACTTGAACGTGAATGCATATCTATTAGCCTATGGCCTGCGCTGTCAAGTTCAATTACAGGAGAGTAAAAATAGCCATTTCTGGTAATCCCTATATCGGCGAGAATGCTGAGATTGCGCTGTTGACGGACAATTTGTATCGCAACGGTACATTCTTCCGCGAGTAGCGCGCGGTGGGCGAGGACTGCGGCATCCAACCAACAGGCACAAGGAACGACTCAAACACGAAGGAGCAAATTCGATGAACGACCGAACCGTACGTTTGCTGTGGTTGGCGATTTTTATACTGGTGGGATCGATCCCCGCTCCCGCGCAGGCTGTTCAGGAGGCTGGAACGCTTGTGATTGCCGGTCAGAGCGAACACGTCCCGCTGGTTCAGATCAACGGAAAGACATATGTGGCAGTCGAGTCGCTGGCGCGGATCACGCACGGATCGATCCGGTTTCAGGGGAGCCAGACGATTCTGACGTTGCCGGTCGGCTCTGGCGCGACCGAGGCGCAGACTCAGTCGGATAAACCGGCGCAGCTCTCCTCTGGATTTCTGCGCGCTGAGGTCGAAGCACTGACCTCGATCCGCGAATGGCGCGCGGCGATGGTCAATGCCGTCGAGAACAATGTTGCGGTCAGCGAAAACTTGGTTGGCGGACTGCGCCGGTCGGCCGATAGAAGTCTGCAACTCGCAATTGCCGCAACCAGTACCGATTCGGACCGGAAGGCGGCGGAGTTGCTGCATAATGAGTTCGCCAACATGCAGCAAATGAGCGATCAGCTACTGGCAATGCACGCGAAAGCGAGCTATGTCGCAACGGACTCGTTCGTTGGCAATCCGCTGGACCAGAAGATTTTGAATTGCTCGCGCGGGCTGGCCTCGATGACGGCGAGCAAGCAGTTTCAGGACGAGCCCGCCTGCCATTGAGCGGGCTCGGCGGACGGAATCCAGTGCGGAATCTGTAGATTAAAACGCACCGGCCCCGCGATGGAACAGGGCCGGTGCGATGGATCGGGCGATTCGGTATTACTGGAAGTGGGCGGCGTTCTTCTCGGCAAAGCTGGCCTTGTCGGCAGGCAACTCGTCGATGGGGAAGATTGCGTTCGAGGGGCAGACCGCGATGCAGCTGCCGCAGTCGATGCACTCGTCCGGGTTGATGAACAACTGAGAGACCGTATCGGCACCGTCCTCGTCCTTCAGGGGGTGGATCGCGTCGGTGGAACACTCGGTGGAACAAAGGAAATCCTTAACACATGCATCGGTGATAACGTAGGCCATGATTCGCTCGCTTTCAAGTTTTGGGCTGGTGATTTCTGCGGGCGACAGGCTTGCGTCCCGCTCCCTAGTCTAGGGTAACCCATTGTCAGAATATCGGGCGAATTGTCGGGCGGTCGGTGATGCTAGTCACGCTTCCGCGCATCGACTGGAATTGCCGCCAGCGGCGAGACTCTAGGCCTCGACGAGGCCGTAGCGGCGTTGCCACTGCTGCTTCAGGCGGTCCCAGACGACGGTGATCTCGACGGGGGGAATGGCGGGGTCGGGCTTGGCGGCGAAGCGTTCCGCCTCCTTCTTCGCGAGCTCTAGGGCGGCTCGGTCTCGTAGGAGGTTGGCCACGCGGAACTCGGGGAGTCCGGTCTGACGCGTGCCGAAGAACTCGCCCGGGCCGCGCTGTTGCAGGTCGAGTTCGGCTAGCTCGAAGCCGTTCTGCGTGGCGACGAGGGCGTCGAGGCGAGCGTCGGCCTGCGGGGTGACGGGCTGGCCGGTCATCAGGATGCAGTAGCTTTTGGCTGCGCCACGACCGACGCGGCCGCGGAGCTGGTGCATCTGGGCAAGGCCGAAGCGCTCGGCGTGGTCGATGACCATGACGGAGGCGTTGGCGACGTCGACGCCGACCTCGATGACGGTGGTCGAGACGAGGACGTCGATCTCGCCGCGCTTGAAGCGGGCCATGGTGACTTCTTTGTCGTCGGCGGAGAGACGACCGTGGAGGAGGCCGAGGCGAAGGCCGTGGAGTGCGCCGGCGCGTAGCTCGTCGTACATCTCGGTGGCGGAGCGGAGCTTGGTTTTGGCAGCGGGGAAGAGCTTTTCTACGTTGCCGGATGTGCGGGATTTACCCGCAGTATAGGTCGGGCTTTCAGCCCTCGGGCGCTTCATCGGACTGACCCTAGGGCTTCGCCCTAGGCTGGTATGGAGCGGGCCTTCAGCTCTTGTTGCGGCTTTCTTCTTCGCTGACTTGCTGACTTGCTGACTTGCTGACTCGCTGGCTGGCTCTTCGTCGTGGGGGAAGTCCAACTCGGGCTGGTCGTCTTTGCTGCCCTCGATGACGGGGTAGACGAGGTAGGCTTGGCGGCCTTGGGAGACTTGCTTGCGGACGAAGTCCCAGACGTCGGCGGCGCGTGCGTCGGTGGTGCGGCGGGTGATGATGGGCGTGCGGCCCGGGGGCATCTCGTCGATGACGGAGACGTCGAGGTCTCCGTAGAGGGTCAGCGCCAGTGTGCGGGGGATGGGCGTCGCGGTCATCGACAGAACGTCAGGATCGCTGGCTACGCCGTCGGCATCGGGCTTCTTCATCAGCTTGAAGCGCTGTTGGACGCCGAAGCGGTGCTGCTCGTCGACGATGACAAGGCCGAGGTTGGCGAAGTCGACTTTGTCCTCTTGCAGGGCGTGGGTGCCGATGATGAACTGCGATTCGCCACGCATGATGCGGCCTTGGGTGTGGCGCTTGGTGGCGGGGTCGAGCGAGCCGGTGAGCAGGGCGACGCGGTAGGGCTTGCCGGTGCTGGGCGAGATGGCTTCGCCGAGGAGCTTGCGGGCGGAGAGATAGTGCTGGGTGGCGAGGATTTCGGTGGGGGCCATGAGGGCGACTTGGTGGCCGTTCTCGATGGCGACGATGGCGGCTTGCATGGCGACGATGGTCTTGCCGGAGCCGACGTCGCCTTGCAGGAGGCGACGCATGGGCTGAGGGCGACGCATGTCGGCGACGATCTCGCCGAGGACACGCTTCTGCGCGGTGGTGGGGTGGAAGGGAAGGACCTGCTTGATGGCTTCGCGGACGCTGGGGCCAGTGGAGAACGAGGTGCCGATGCGCTCGCGCATACGACGACGCTTGAGCGAGAGGCCAAGTTCCAGGTAGAAGAGTTCCTCGAAGATGAGGCGCTTGTGCGCGGGAGTGGTGGAGCTCATGAGCTCCAGCATCGGCGTGCCGGCTTCGGGGAAGTGAACGGCCTTGAGGGCTTCGAGGCGCGAGGGAAGGTGGAGGCGCTTCAACATTGCAGAGGGAAGCGTCTCGGGGACTGGGTCCGTCGATCCCATCCATGACGATGAAGCTGTCGTGGATGGGGCATCCGAAGGTTTTCCTTCCACCAGCTCTTCGAAGATGGACCAGACGACGCGGCGCATCCATTTGGAGGTGAGTTTGGAGCCCCAGGGAGTGGTGCCGCCGAGCGACTCGTAGACCGGGACGATGCGGCCCATCTCGAGCATGGCGAACTCGGCGTCGGGGCCGATGGCGCCGGGTTCGGGGAGGATCTCGAATTGCGGCTGGATCATTTTGAAGCGGCCGGAGACGGCGCCTTGACCGGCGATGGCGGAGGCGGCCTGCGCTGAGCGCGAGGGTTCCAGCTTGCCGTAGACCGCGACCATCTGGCCGACGTGGAAGCGGTTTTGCAGGTAGGTGCCGTGGAACCACATGCATTTGACGGTGCCGAGACCTTGGCCGAGGGTCATCTCGAAGATGGGGCCGGAGCGGGTTTTGAGCAGGGCCGCGCCGCGCACCTCGCCGATGACGGAGGCCATGGTGCCGGCGACTAGCTCGGCCATTGGGCGCGGGTTCAGGCGGTCTTCGTAGCGGAAGGGGAGGTGGTAGAGGAAGTCTTCGACCGTCTCGACGCCGCGCTCGGCGAGGCCGGAGGCGATGCGCTCGCCAACGCGCTTGACGAATTTGATCGGAGTCGAGAGTTCCAGCACACACCGATGCTATCAACAACCGGGCACAATCAAAACAAGGACGACCACGGATTGACGCGGATCAAGGCAAAAATAACGGCAAACTCAAATGCTTAGTGAGCAGCGCGATGGTGAGGATGAGTGGAAACCGGGGCGGCGGTTTGACGCCAGATTTGCGGGCCTCCCCACTGACGCGTTGCGGTCAGGTCGAGATGGATGGGTTCGGCGGCCTCAGAGCTGGGCTTCTGAGCTGACGATAAAGCTCCGCTTGTGGGTTCGAGCAGCGGGCGGAGGCCATCTCCGATCTGGGGAATGGCGTCGCCTAAAGCGAGAAGACGCGCTGGGAGGGCGGAGCCGGTCAGATGCAAGGTGTAGCCTGTCGCGTCGAAGCGGCCTTCAAGGACCGCGGGTTGTTTGCCACCCAGAGGAAGCGAAACGGGAGAGAGATCGAAGCTGGTGGTGGCGGTGGCAGCGGGCGGCGGCGCGTGGCCGCTGCGATTGTAGGCAACGGGCATGGCGACAGTCGGACGAAGCAGGAGATCGCCCAGCGAGATCGGCTTGGAGCCGAGAGCGGGCAGCAGAAGCGACTCGTGGATGAACTCCATCTCGCCGGTGAGGGCGGGTTGCGACGGCGATTGTGCGGCTGATTCGCGGTCCGTGTGCTTGGATGGAGCGGCTGCGGATTGGGTGTCTGTCTGAGGTTTGTTCGGCTGGTTCCAGACGAGATTTGCGGACAGAGTTCCGGGGCCAGTGAAGCCGGTGGGCGGATTGCGCGTGGCGACGCTGAGCCAGTCGAAGAAAGTGGCGGCGGGAAGGCTAGGAACAGCAAGCGCGACTGAGGCCGAGCCGGGATGGTGGAGGTCGGGGAGATTGGCCGTAAGGGTGACGCTGCCGGGACCGGATGACGAGGGGGGCCAGTGGCACTCTACGTTGGAGAGGGTGTGGAAGGTGTTCTGCGCGTTGGCACGACAGTCGGCCACGATGGAGAGCGGATGTGGCGGGACGAAGTCGGCACGACGCGCGTTATCGAGGCTGAGGTTGGCGGCGATAGCGTTCTCCCCGAGGGTTCCAAGCAGGTGAAAGGTGAGGGCGAGCTCTCCGCGCAGACCGGCGTCGTCTGCGATGAGCAGGCGGCTGAGTCCGCCGAGTTGGACCTGCTTCCAATCGCCGTGCAGATCAATGGGAACCTGTGCCAGCGAACTGGCTGGAGCGCCGGAGGAAGAACCGAGCGTAGCCTCCAGACGGAGGTCGCCGGTGTTGGCTGGGCTGGAGTCGGTGCGCGTGGGGTGAGCCTCGACGCGCAAGCGCCACAGGCGAGGCTCAGGGAGCCAGAGAGCAAAGTCGGCGTCGGTGAGGGAGAGGGGAGCCTTGACCTGATCGAGCTTAAGATTGAGCCGCGCTCCGGTGGCCTCGATGTAGGGAAAGCGGGGCGCGGGACCAGAGTACGTCTGCGCAGTGGGCGCGGCCTCGGTGTGTGCGGCTTGGAGGAAGAGACTCTCGATGTTCCAGCGGCCGTCGGAGATGTGCACGAGGTTGACGCTGGGGTCGGTGAGAACGATGCGAGAGAACTCGACTCGACGGGTCCAGAGAGATTGCAGACGGATGTTGACGCGAACCTCATTCGAGCGCAGGATCGGCTCCGAGCCAAAGGCCGGATCTTCCTCGACGACGAAGTTTTGCAATGTGAAGCCAGGGAGCGGCAACAGGTCGAGCGTGATGTTGTCGAAGTGGACCGGGCGACCCAGCGCGGCGCTAATATTGCTGGCGACTTGATGCTGGTAGCGGCTGACGTTGATGTAGGGAGGCAGCAACAACGCCAGCAGAAGCACGAGAACTGCGGCAGCAATACCGATGAGGCGGCGGCGAAGAACAGGAGCGCGCTCGACGGCTGGGAGATCGTGGGTGGAGTTCGACTCTAGCATGGACTCTTGAATGATAGGCCATACAGGGAGATTGGTCACGGATGATTGTGCGGAGCGGACGAATTATCCTAGCGCGTCGGGTGGCGCTCGACCATTGCCGCAGCTAGGAGTGGCCTTGGGCGGCATCTCCTCTTAGGGAACAACGCACGGGCCTCCGCACATAGACGCGATATCCGAGGGGAACTCGAGGAGACCCCTCCCACAGTTGCGGGACAGTTGGTGTTCGCTCAACGCAGAGCTGGTAATTGTCCGAGAGGTACTTTGCGAACAGCGGCCACTCGTCAATCTTGCTATACGTGTCCTGGCCTTTTGAATAGTCTTGCGGAGTGATGATGAATACGTCTGGCGACCGGGTGGCTAATTCCTTTACAAATGCCACACGGCTACTCTCGACTGCACGATCAGTGGAGGGTCCAAAGAGGAACTCGTCATACAGTGTGTTCGTGCTCTGGTGAAGGCGAAGATCGTATAGAACTCGGATGCACCCAGAAAAGTTGTCAAGGCACTGGATGTTTCCATCCAGGTGAGCCCCTCCAATGTCTTCAATATCGGCCCGGAGAAGCTGGCCAAACTCGTCATCCTTGACTTGATAGTCGAGGGCCTTTTTCGCTGCTCGGCCCGCAAGCCCAATACATGCGAGGCACAGGGATAGGATTCCTAGCCAGCGCTGCCACTGTTTTTTCCGCGTTAGCGCCTCATCGAACGTCAGTCCAAGTACCAGCAGGAGGAATACCAGGAACGGGTATCGCTGATAAGCATAGCCTTTGCCTTGTATTACATAGCAAAGAAATCCAGCCAAAACGCCGCCGCAGAGTAAGATGGCTTCGCGTCGGCATAGAGATTGCCAAACAAAGGGAAGAAGAAAAGCGCCAAACACGAGGGGCAAAAGCAGAGGGGCTATGCTGCGGGAGATCAAGAGGCCAAGAGGTAACCGCTGTAGGCTGGCGTGGTATTGCATCATAGCAACGCCGCTCGAAAAAAATGCGGTCAGTGCGCGTTCGTGGAGCAACCACAAAACGCAGAGTGCAGATGGAACCGCCATCCCTGAAGCAAGCTGGAGGCAGGGGATTGTGGCTCTACGACCCTGTCTTAAGGCGCTGACGCACTGTTCCGCCAGTATGGGGAGCGCGAATATTATCGCAATCGGTTTTACCGTTGTGGCGCACCCGAGTAGAACTCCGGTGAGGAAATAGTAACCGCTTATTCCTGAGCGCATTGTGCGGAAGCAGGCACAATAGGCAACGAGGATAAGGACGGCCATGCTCCAGTCGCGCTGGCCCATCTGCACTGGGCCGTCCCTTGCGTGAATGAGGAAGAACATGATGCCCGCAAAAAATCCTGCAAACCGAAGCTTTCGAGGACATAAATACAGCATGGCCAAGATGCTTACGAAAGACAGTGCAATGTCATAGAGTCGCTCGGCTAACGCTCCAGAGCCAAGGACGTGGATCACGAGCCAGTCAATCAGATAGGCACCGGGAAGATTGATATCCCGCATCTGGGCGTAGGGCTTGGAGCCGGTATCAAGAAGAAAGACAGCGTAGTGAATCAAGGTAACGTCGCCAACGAGCGGCCAGCGGAGTGTCCGCGTACTCACAACAGCTGCAAGGGAGAACAAGATCAAGATCAAGACGATATGAATAGTTCGTATGTAGGTTTTTTCAGGATGCAAATGCAAGGAATCACCTATATGCTCTCGCTTTGTCAGCCATGAGGATCATGACCAATCGAGACTGGCAGGTGCCCCCAGATTGAGGTGGCCCTGCGATGAATCTATATAGTATATGGGAAGATAACTGCGGAGACCGATCAGCACGGGCGAAGAGCCTGGAGTTATATTCGGATACTGAGTATCCGGCTTGAAGTTCTGCCCATCTGGCGACTCGCGGCGGTGCTGAAGTCCTGCCCTTTCAAAACGAGAAGATCTCTCGCAATCTGTGAAATCGGTCCCTTCCCAAACGAAGTCTGCCCCCCCTCCAAAACATGGACTCGTACAGAGATTTTCTGAACCATTTGCTTTCTAGTTCCCATAAGCGGCAAAACGACTTATTCTGTCGTTATGTCCAAACTATCGATTCGCGACCTCGACCTTGCCAATAAGCGCGTACTCATCCGCGTCGACTTCAACGTTCCGCTGAAGGATGGAGTCATCACCGACGACACCCGCATCCGCGAGACCCTGCCAACGATTGAATACGCTTTGCGCCACAAGGCGAAGGTGATTCTCTGTTCTCACCTCGGACGCCCCAAGGGTAAAGTAGTGGATTCGATGAGCCTGCGTCCGGTGGCCAAGCTGCTGCGCCAGATGCTGGACAAAATTTTTGATTCGACCGAGAACGTGGCCTTTTCGCCGGACTGTGTCGGCGAGGTTGCCAAGGAGATGACTGGCGCACTCGAGGCGGGCCAGACGCTGCTGCTAGAGAACCTGCGCTTCCACAGCGAAGAGGAGGCCAACGATCCGGCCTTCGCCAAGCAGCTCGCCGAGCTGTGCGACGTGTACGTCAACGACGCATTCGGCAGCGCGCATCGCGCCCATGCTTCGACCGAGGGAATTACGCACTTCGTCAAGCAATCGGCTGCGGGCCTGTTGATGGAGAAGGAACTGAACTTTCTCGGCAAGGTGCTGACTGAGCCGGATCGCCCGTTTGTGGCGATCATTGGCGGGTCGAAGATCTCGGGCAAGATCGACGTGATCGACAACCTGCTGGACAAGGCCAACACGCTGCTGATTGGCGGCGGTATGGCTTATACCTTTTTGAACGCGCTGGGACAGGCTACGGGCAAGTCGCTGATTGAGGCGGACAAGCTGGATGTGGCTAAGGCTGCCCTGGCAAAGGCCAAAGCCAAGGGCGTCAAGCTGCTGCTGCCGATCGACCATGTGTTGGCCGACAAGTTTGGAGCAGATGCGAAGACCTCGACGTTCGCAGGTACGGGAGCATTCCCGGCGGACTTGATGGCGCTCGACATCGGACCGGCAACGATCAAACTGTTTGCGGCGGAGATCGCAGAGGCTCGCACGATTCTGTGGAATGGCCCGATGGGCGTCTTTGAGCTGGCTCCGTTTGCCCACGGCACCAACGCGATTGCAGAGGCGGTTGCGGCGAATACGGAGGCCACTAGCATCGTTGGCGGCGGGGACTCGGTTGCGGCGGTCAAGCAGGCGGGCGTGGCAGACAAGATTACGCACATCTCCACGGGCGGCGGCGCTAGCCTCGAATTCCTCGAAGGCAAGACGCTGCCGGGAGTCGCGGCGTTGACCGATAAGTAAGAAAAAGCAGCAAATAGAAACGCGGGATGAGGCTTGAATCTGGCCTCATCCCGCGTTTTCTTGTGCTGTTGAGTTAGGTCCTGTTTGAAAACTGTCCTGTCGGACGGGCCCGCTACGCGCCGGGCGGGAATTTCATGCCTTTTTATCGCTTTGCGTCGGTCCTCCCGTTGGTCGGATGATAAAGCTTGTGCCGACTTGCGGGAGGACTCAGCGTTAAATGCCGCAGAGGTGGACGGTGATGCCGGACTCAGCCATCATGGCGGCCTTGGCGGCGAGAGCCTTGGCGGCCAGCTCTGGCGTGTCGGCGTAGGCTACGTTGATGTGGTTGGCGGCGTGGCGAGCCATGAACTGGTCGCGCGAGACGCCGTGCAGCCGGACGTGCATGATGGGCCACTGCGGAGTGACTGCCTGCAAGCGGCGCTCGGTCTCTGCGGCGGGAAGATCGACCGAGGTGGCGCGGCCGATGTCGACGTGAAGCTGTCCGTCCTTGCTGTAGATCCGGCTCCAGACCACAGCGCCGGGCTTGCAGACGCCCTTCAGCGTGCCTCCGCCGAGGCGGAAGTACATGGGGGGCTGACGCTCGCTGGTGGCCTTGGCGTAGCCACCGGTGAGGTGCGAGGCGGGAACTGCGCCGGAGATCTGGAAGACCCAGATGAAATCGCCCTTGTAGACTTCTCCCCAACGCACGTCGTGCAGGGTGGAGGCCGGATCGAGGTGCATCGCTGTCCAAACGCGATTGGTGTAGATCAGGTCCAGTCCGGCGCACTCGTCGGCTTCGTTGAAGTGGGGGAGCGGCTTGCCCGCGTAGAGCTCTTTGCCCGCAGCGTTGAAGACGGGAGGGCGCTCCACGTTGTTCAGCAGTCCCTCGGCCAGATCCGATGCGGGCACCATGTCCTTCAAGCCCTGCTGGTAGGGAATCCCGATGGTGTCGCAGCCGAAATCGTCGGCGATGCGCATTGCCGCGATGTACATCTTGCATTGCTGGAGGATCTGGGCGTCGGTCAGGTCAGTCTCTTCGTTTGGCCCGGTCAGGAACTTGATGCCGCTGCGATCCAGCCATTGGCGAATCTTGCCAGCCTCGTCATCCGAGACGGTGAGCATGGCGGCGACCAGCGCGGACTGGCTCATCCTCTCCTTGAATACGCCGGTGGTGTTGATTTGGCTGTCGTCTAGGATGGCGTTCATCATGCCCATGCATCCCTCGTCGAATACGCCGAGAATGGCTTTCTTGCTCTGGAGAACCTTAGCCAGCGCGACGCCAAGTTCACGCTCCGCCGCAGACAGCTTGGCAAGGTCGAGCGGGCGAACGTGGCTTAGATCGTGGTCAATATTGCCGGTGCGAATCCACTGGCGCAGACCGTTCTTGAAGAAGTCGTCGTCGAAATCCTTGCTCCAAAGGGTGCTGTATTTCTTGCCCGCTTTGATGAGGCATCCGTTGAGATTGAGCATTCCGACCAGACCCGGCCACTGCCCGGACCAGTTGGCAACGGTCAGGATCGGTCCGCGATGGCATAGGAGGCCAGCGAGGACGTGGTGGCTGTACTGCCAGACGGACTCGACGACAACTAGCGGCGCATCGGGGTCGATGGTGGCGAAGACGTCCATGCCCATGCGCTGGCTGTCGATGAATCCATGCTTTAGATCCTCGCGATAGGGGTGGGCGCGACGGACCTTGATGCCCTCCGCGGCGAAGGACTTGATGACTTGGCTCTCGGCGGCAGCCTGTGCGGGCCAACACAGCAGGTTGGCGGATTGGCGCAGGTCGCCGCTAGCAACTAGAACCACTTCGCCTGCGACTGCTGCAATGGGTGATTCGATCTTCGGGATGGAATACGCTGACATTTTCTCTCCTTCTTAGCTGTTTGGAAACGGTGGATTAAAGCCACGGCTCCGATTCGATTTTTAGGATGAAGTTGCTGCTAAAGCTTTGTGGCGCAACTTTGCGCTGGCCCACGCGCCGCTTGGCAGTGGGGTGAAGGTGCTGTACTCGATCGACGCGCCAATGGCTGCGCGTCCTGCGACGATGTCTGGCAGCGCTCCGACGGCCACGGCCTGCAACATCACATTGCCCAGCGCCGAAGCCTCCACCGGCCCGGCGACGACGGTGCGATTGCAGGCGTCGGCTGTCAACTGGCAGAGAAAGCTGTTTTGCGCTCCGCCGCCAACGACGCGAATGGTGTGAATCTCGCGCCCGGTCAGCGATTCGAGCGTCTCCAGTGTTGCGGCATAGCTCAGACTCAGGCTCTCGAAGCCACACCGCGCCAGCTCTCCGCGCGATTCCGGTACAACCTGGCCGCTGTCCTTGCAGAAACTGCGAATCGCGGCGGGCATATTCTTCGGAGCTAGAAAGACCTTCGCGCCGGGATAGACCAGTGAGCGGAATGGTTGGGCCGCCTTTGCTTCGGCGATGAGTTCATCCCAGCTACAGCCGTTGCCCTCAATCTCCCACTGCCTCATGCACTCCTGCACGATCCACAGGCCGGTGAGGTTGCGCAGCAGCAGCGTCGCGCCGCCTGCTCCGCCTTCGTTGGTAAAGTTCAGCTCCTGTGTGCGCTCGCTGGTGATGGGCGCGTCGAGTTCCATGCCCATCAGGCTCCACGTCCCGCTGCTGATGAAGGCGCTCTGCTCATCGAGATTGGGAATCGAGGCCACGGCGCTGGCTGTATCGTGAGACGCTACAGCGATGGTTGGGAACGGAGTGGTGAATCCGCAGGTCTCCAACACCTCGCGGTAGACCGGCCCGAGCACGGTTGCCGGTTCGACGACGCGAGGTAGAATCCGCTCGTCAATCGAGAGCACCTGCATGGTCTCGCGATCCCAATCCTTGGCCGCAAGGTTGTACATCTGCGTGGTCGAGGCCTCGGTGTACTCAATCGCTCGCTCGCCGCAGAGGAAGTAGTTGAAGAGGTCGGGAATCATCAGCATCGTCTGGGCAGAATCCAGCTTGGGATCGCGCGCACGCACCATGGAGTAGAGCTGGAAGAGGGTGTTAATCGACCAGGTCTGTACACCGGTCGCGGAAAAAATTCTTCGCTCGCTGATAAGCTTGAAGGCCTGCTCCGGCACGCCGTTGGTGCGGGAATCGCGGTAATGCGATGGATTGTCCAGCAGCCGTCCGCGCCGGTCGAGTAGGGCAAAGTCCACGCCCCATGCGTCGACGCCGATGCCAGCGGGCGACTCGTTATAGCGCGCGCGAAACTTTGTCAGCCCGACCTGAATCTCCGACCAGATGCGCAGCACATCCCAGTAGATGTTACCGTGCAGGCTGACCGCGCCGTTGGGGAAACGATGCAGTTCCTCCAGCGAGAACTTGAGCCCATCCCAGTGACCAATGACCAATCGTCCGCTGGATGCACCCAGATCGACGGCCACGAACTTCATTGCAGCTTGCATGAACGGACTCTCGGGAAGGAACGAACAACGGACCTGTTAAGCAAAGGATTCCTCGCAATTTGCGGCTACGTGGAAAGCGTTTGCGAAATCGAGAGCAAGTATAGCGTGATGAAGCCACGATGCGCATCTTGGCGGATTTCACCGTTCGGGCAGTCGCAGGAAGTGATTGAACCAGCGGCACACCCGGCTGCGGCTGAGGTACTCTTTCTAGTGGAGACTTACTGATGAAAAAGCTATTCGGAACCGACGGCATTCGTGGCGTCGCAGGCACCTTCCCGCTCGATCCCGCTACGATCTACACCGTTGGGCTTGCTCTGGCGCATCATCTGGGCGACGCACCCCGTTTGCTCATTGGGCAGGACACCCGGGAGTCTTCGGACTGGATTGCTGCCGCGCTGACCGCGGGCTTGACCACAGGCGGAGCAACGGTGGAGAGTGCGGGCGTCATTCCCACGCCTGCGATTGCGTATCTGGCGCGGGTGCATGGGTTCAGCGCGGGCGTGGTGATCTCTGCCTCGCACAATCCATCGCAGGACAACGGCATCAAGCTGTTCGGGCCGGACGGCTACAAGCTACCCGACGCGACCGAGTTGGCGATCGAGGAAGAGATCTTCGTTCAGCTTGCCGCTTCCACACACGACTCGCCGCCCGAAACACTCAAAGCTCCTCCGGTGGTCAACGAGACCGACCGCGCCGAGTACGTGCGGTTTCTGCTGGTTGCGGTTCCGGGGCTGTCGCTCGATGGACACCGCGTGGTTGTGGATTGCGCCAATGGCGCGGCCAGTTCGGTTGCGCCCGAGGTCTTCGCCGCGCTGAACGCTAATGGCGGTGGCGAGGTGATTCTGTCCAACGCCAGCCCCACCGGGCGCAACATCAACCTGAACTGCGGCGCGTTGCACCCGGAGATTGTAGCGGCTGAGGTTGTCGCGCAGAAGGCTACGATTGGAATTACCTTCGACGGCGACGCCGACCGCGTGATGTTTGCCGACCAGAATGGCAAGGTGGTCAACGGCGACGCGGTGCTGCTGCTGGCGGGACGGGACTTGGCCGCACGTGGGTTGCTGGCGAACTCCACGGTCGTGGCGACGACGATGTCGAATATGGGGCTGGAGGCTGCGCTCAAACGCTCTGGCATCAAGATGCTGCGCGCGCCGGTGGGCGACAAGTACGTTCTGGAGCAGATGCAGGCGACAGGCGCATCTCTCGGCGGCGAACAGTCCGGGCACATCCTCTTCCCCAGCTACGCGACGACCGGCGACGGGTTGCTGACCGCGCTGCTGCTGCTCGACATCATCCACCGCTCGGGCAAGACATTGGCGGAGTTGACCGCCGACCTGAAGACCTTTCCGCAGGTGATTGTGAATGTGAAGGTGCGCGAGAAGCGTCCGTTGGAGACGATTCCCACGGTTGCCGCTGCGATCGCTGCCGCAGAGCTTGCGCTGGCCGATTCGGGGCGCGTGGTGATTCGCTACTCGGGGACCGAGGCGCTGGCGCGGGTGATGATCGAGGCGGAGAGCGAGCCGCTGATGAAGCTGCACTCGGCTGCAATTGCCGATGCGATACGCGCGGAGTTGGGCGTGTGATGGAGCGGGCGTGATGCAATGTGCGGCAGGCGGGCTATTCGGCGCGAGAGAAGAAGGCTAGGACGCAGGGAGCCAGCAGCATAGTGACGAAGGCGGAGGCGATCAGAAGGCTGTGCATCGGGATGAGTTCCTCTGTTCTGCCGGGGGGTAAGGGGGTATCCGACTAGCTAAGGATTTACTGATCTGGTTCATCCGGCTATTGCACTTCGGTGTTAGTCGAGAGGTGGAAGGTGGGATTACGCTTTGGTAAACACGGCGAGGTCCTTGTTGCTAGAATCAAGAACAGTATGGGAACAATGACTGCACTTACGCCGGAGATTTACGCCAAGTACCAGCCTGTGATTGGGCTGGAGGTTCATGTACAGCTGCTGACCGCGACGAAGGCCTTCTGCGGATGCCTCAACCGCTACGGGGGCGAGCCGAATACGCACATCTGCCCGTCGTGCCTCGGTTTGCCGGGATCGCTGCCGGTGCTCAATCGCCGCGCGGTGGAGCTGGGCGTGTTGGCGGCCAAGGCCATCAACTGCGAGATTCGCGAGACGAGCATCTTTTCGCGCAAAAATTATTTCTACCCCGACCTGCCCAAGGGCTACCAGATCTCGCAGTTCGACAAGCCTATTGCGGAGAATGGCTGGATCGATATTCCGGCGTTTGACGCTGCGGGTGCGGCGATTACAAAACGCATTGGAGTGACGCGGCTGCACTTGGAAGAGGACGCGGGCAAGAGCGTGCATGATGGCTTTGCCGACTCGGTGACGCGGACGTATATCGACCTGAACCGCTGCGGAACGCCGCTGGCCGAGATCGTCAGCGAGCCGGACCTGCGCACGCCGGACGAGGCCTTCGAGTACCTGACCAAGCTCAAGGAAATTTTGCTGTACACCGGCGTGAGCGACTGCAACATGGAAGAGGGCAGCCTGCGCTGCGACGCCAACGTCAGCGTAATGCTGAAGGGCGCGGAGAAGTTCGGCACACGCGCCGAGGTGAAGAACGTCAACAGCTTCCGATACATTCGCGCGGCGCTGGAGTACGAGATCGGGCGGCAGATCGAGCTGATCGAAGAGGGCGGGAAGGTGCATCAGGAGTCGCGGCTATGGAACAACGCCGAGGGACGAACCTACTCGATGCGCTCGAAGGAGCAGGCGCACGACTATCGCTACTTCCCGGAGCCGGACCTACCGCCACTGGTGGTGGGTGAGGCTTGGCGGAACGAAATTCTGAAGGCGCTGCCGGAGCTGCCCGAGGCGCGCCGCGCGCGCATGATCGCCGAATACGACATCAACCAGCAGGACGCGATGACGCTGACCGCGACGCGCGAGTTTGCCGACAGCTTCGAGGCGGCGGCGAAGAAGGCCAAGAGCCCCAAGCGCGTCGTCTCGCTGATTACCAGCGAGCTGACCGGGCGGTTGAAGGCTGCGGGGTTGGAGCTGGAGCAGTCGCCGGTGACGCTGAAGGGGATTGTGCAGGCGGCGGACCTGGCTGAGTCGGGCGAGCTTTCGAGCAAGATGCTGAAGCAGTTGCTGGACGCCTGTTTCGCCGAGAGCAAGGACTTTGGCGAGATCTACGAGCGCGATAAGCCGAAGCAGATCTCGGATGCAGGCGCGATTGAGAAGATGATCGACGAGGTGATTGCGGCCAATCCTAAGCAGGTGGCGCAGTACGTCGGCGGGAAGAAGACGGTGGCGGCGTTCTTTGTCGGCAACGTGATGCGGCTGTCGAAGGGACAGGCGAACCCGGTGCTGCTCAACGAGCTGGTTGCGCGCAAGCTGGACGCGCAGGGCTGAATTCTTTCCCCAACCGCTGCGGCAGGAACCAGATTATTTGGCAACAGCGGCGGCGCAGCCTGAGTCCGACGTGGCTTTGGGGCAGGAGCTACAGGACGATGACGCGGTCGAGGTGGCCGACTTGGCGTGGCTGTAGCCATCCTTGTACCATCCGCCGCCCTTGAAGGAGATGGCCGCAGCGGAGACGACACGTTCCAACACTCCGCCACAGTGCGGACATTGAGTGATTTCTGCGTCGGAGAACTTCTGGATGTGTTCGGTGTGTTTCTTACACTGCTTGCATTTGTACTCGTAAAGCGGCATGTCTATTTCCTTTAAATCTATTCTACGACGTTGTGCTTATAGACTGCCCAGATCGACGAGGCGAACGCTGGCGATGGCTTCGACTTTGCGCAAGGCTTCGATGGCGGCGGTGGCTGCGCTGGGGCTTTGCACGTCGATCTGGATTACGGCCAAGGCTTGGCCTTGTGGGATTCGCTGCGAACGGACCGAGCGACCTAGAGCGAAGTTTGCGATGTTGATGGAGTGCTCCCCGAGAATGGTGCCGATGCGGCCGATGACACCAGGGACGTCGTGGTTGCGGAAGACGAGCAGGGTGCCATGGAGAGCGGCTTCGATGTCGATGCCGTCGTATGAGAGCAGACGGGGCGAGGTGCCGTGGAGCACGGTGGCTGAGGCGCTGACGTCGCCGTCTGACGAGTGTAGGACGAGCTCCAAGGTGCTGGCGGAGCCTCCGTTGGTGGCTTCCCTCTTCTCCTCGTGGATGCGGATTCCGCGCTCCTGGGCGAGGGTGGCGGCGTTGATGCGGTTGGCGCTGGCCGACTGCTCGGCGTCGCCCTCGGTGTGGGCGAGGACGCCGACGAGGGCGGCGTTGCGGATGAGGTCGGTCTTGCCCTGTGCGAGGCGACCTGAGTAGGTGATCTGGATGCGCTCGAGGTTGCCGGGCGTGGCGTGGGAGAGGAAGAGGCCGAGGCGCTCGGCCATGTCGATGTAAGGGGCGATTTCGACGTACTCCTCGTGGCTGAGCGAGGGGAGGTTGACGGCGCACTGTACGACGCCGAGCTTGAGGTAGTCGCGCACCTGCTTGGCGAGCTGGATGCCGATGGCCTCCTGCGCCTCGTCGGTAGAGCCGGCGACGTGGGGCGAGAGGAGAACGTTGTCGAGGGCGAAGTAGGCCGAGTCCTTGAGTGGCTCTTTGCGGAAGACATCGAGGGCGGCACCGGCGACGTGACCTGATGCAATGGCCGCGGCCAGCGCTTCGTCGACGATCAGCTCGCCACGCGCGCAGTTGACGATGCGAACGCCTGGCTTCATCCGCTGGAGCGATGCGGCGTTGATGATGCCCTCGGTCTCGGCGGTGAGGCCAACGTGCAGGGTGAGGTAGTCGGAGTGCTTGAAGAGCTCGTCGAGCGAGAGTAGCGTGACTTGGTTTTCCTTGGCGATGACGGGCGCGATGAAGGGGTCGTAGCCGATCAAATCCATGCCAAAGATGCGGGCGCGGCGAGCGACCTCCAAGCCAATGCGACCGAGGCCGATGATGCCGAGTGTCTTGCCGCGCAGCTCGGTGCCTTGCAGAGATTTCTTCTCCCACTGGCCGGCGTGGGTGGTGGAGTTGGCGCGGGGAATGGCGCGCGCCATGGAGATCATGAGGCCAAGGGTGAGCTCGGCGACCGCGACGGCGTTGGCACCGGGGGTGTTCATCACAACGATACCGGAGCGCGTGGCGGCGTCGATGTCGATGTTGTCGACGCCGACTCCGGCACGACCAATGGCGCGCAGCTTGGGTGCGGAGGCAAGCAGCTTGGCGTCGACCTGCACGGCGGAGCGGACGACTAGCGCATCGGCGTCGGCGAGTTCCTGCTCAAGGCCACCGGGGCCGAGAAGGGCGATGGCATCGGCGGTGATAACATCCCAGCCAGGCTCTTCTTTCAGGACGGCGAGCGTTGCGGGCGAGACCTTCTCTGCAAGAACGATCTTCATGGACATCCTTTGGTTGCTCGATCTTCTAGTCTGTTGGTGTTTCTGGCCCGGTAATCGTTTGGTGGTTTCAGTGATGGCGTAATGTTTCGCTTAGCGAACAAAATGCGGGGATTCTTCGCTGCGCTCAGAATGACAATTCATATATGAATAGCAATCCTATATGCATGGCAATCATTTGATGCATCGCAATGAGGAAAGCACTCCAAAGGGTTGAATCCTTTCAGCGGAAAAAATGCGGAACAAAGCTGCTTAGGTTGTCGGTGATTGGGCCGAGGGACTCGCGGACTCCCATGCCACCGCACTCCTGGTCGATCATCCAGAGACCGAGGACGGGATGATGCGACTTGCCGGTTGCATCGGGAAAAGCGGCATCGGGCGCGAGCGCCTGCACGATGCACGGGCCCTCGTATGGACCGTCGGTGGTGGCGATGGTCGCGCCGTTGCGAACGAGCGTAATGTTTGCGCCCTCGCGCGAGTGAAGCGGCTTGCGGACGAACTCGCGCAGATTATTTGCGTCTGTATCGAAGTAGGCGGGCAGAAGATTCGCGTGATTCGGGTACAGCTCCCATAGGATAGGCAGGATGCCCTTGTTGGAGAGCAGCATCTTCCAGATGGGCTCGATCCAGTGCATCTCGCGATAGGTGGCCAGAGCGTGCGGGGCAAAGTCCTCGGCTAGTATCGTCTCCCAAGGGTAGAGCTTGAAGATGGAGTCGATGCGCTCTTCCTTGAGATCGAGGAAGGCATTGCGATCTTCATTCCAGCCGATGTCGAGCATGGCAATGGGCTGCGTGGTGAGGCCAGCCTGCTGCGCGGTGTCCTGCAAGTAGGCGAGGGTGAGGACGTCCTCGGGCTCTTCGGTTCCGGCAAAGTAGACCGGCGATTTGAGGTACGGCGCGATGTCCTTCCACTTGGCGATGAGACGCTCGTGGAGGGAGTTGAACTGGTCGGGCTTGCCGGAGCTAAAGGAGAAGAAGCGGTGCTCAGAGGGTAACGACGAGCCAACCTCTTCGAGCCAGTGCCACTGCACGACGGCAGCTTCCAACAGCGAGGTCGGCGTGTCGGCGTTGTACTCCAGCAGCTTGGGCG
>Ga0182011_10000685_pt1 | contig 29656 bp, 24 predicted proteins | sample 711E1DmetaG_FD_120481 | JGI IMG/M metagenome (GOLD analysis project Ga0182011, IMG submission 120481) | Permafrost microbial communities from Stordalen Mire, Sweden - 711E1D metaG | ecosystem: Environmental > Terrestrial > Soil > Wetlands > Permafrost | place: Sweden: Stordalen | collected...
GATCGTTCGCGTCGTGCTCGGCTGCGTATGCGGTTCGGACCTTTGGTACTACCGGGGCGAGTCGCCGCATGCAGTCGGGTCGATCGGCCACGAGTTCATCGGCATCGTCGAGGACATCGGTTCCGAGGTCGACGGCATCGCCAAGGGCGAGCTCGTGGTAGCCCCCTTCGTGTACTGCGACATGACGTGTCCGCACTGCCTGGCGGGGGTGACGTCTCACTGCTTAGCTGGCGGATCGTTCGGCAACGGCGAAATCGACGGCGGCCAAGGCGAGGCGGTGCGCGTCCCGCTCGCCGGCAGCAGCCTCATCCCGGTACCAGGGTCACCCTCCGACCATTCCGACGAGACGCTGCGCTCACTTCTCGCGCTGTCGGATGTGATGTGCACGGGCCATCACGCCGCAGTGTGCGGCCGTGTCGCCAAGGGGGACACGGTCGCGGTCGTTGGCGATGGCGCCGTCGGTCTCTCTGCGGTTCTCGCGTCCAAACGGCTCGGCGCCGAACGGATCATCGCCTTGAGCCGCAACCCGGTCCGTCAACAAGTCGCCCGCGAGTTCGGCGCCACCGACATCCTGGCCGAGCGGGGTGACGAGGCAATCGCTGCCGTGCTCGAGTTGACCAACGGCATCGGCGTGGATGCCGCCCTCGAGTGCGTCGGCACCGGCCAATCGATGACCACCGCGCTCGCTATCGCCCGAGCCGGCTCGACCGTGGGTGTCGTCGGCGCGCCTCACGGCGCCGACGTCCCGTTCGAAGCGAACTTCTGGCGCAGCGTCGGCTGGCAAGGCGGTGTCGCGCCGGCCCGGGCGTACATCCCCGAGCTGCTCGATGACGTGCTCAGCGGCGTTATCAATCCCGGGCGGGTCTTCGATTACGAAACCAGCCTCGACGAAATTGTCGATGCCTACGCGGCGATGGACGAACGACGTGCGATCAAGTCGCTCGTGCGCGTCGGGTCGATCTGATGGCCAGATGGAGCGAGGCCGAGCTTGACCGCATCGGCGGCGCCGAAGAGCTGCAACTGGCTTCCAAGCGCACCGACGGCAGCTTGCGCCCGTACGTGACGATGTGGGTCATTCGCGCCGGCAACGCACTCTACGTACGGTCCGCGGGCGGTCCGGACCGGCCCTGGTACCGCCGAGCGAAGGCCAGCGGCACCGGCCGCATCCGCGCCGATGGGTTCGAGCGCGACGTCACCTTCGCCGACGCCACGCTGTCAGCGCACGTGGCCATCGATCACGCCTACCACGCCAAGTACGACCGGTACGGTTCGACGACCGTCGGCCACGTCACCGGCCCCGACGCCCAGCCCGTGACGATCCGCCTCGTCCCGTGCACCGATGAGAACTGATCGGAACCGACAAGAACCACCTGACCCTCGCACGCCAAGACGGCGACGAGAGAACACAAGCGCTGAAGGAGACTGGCAATGACGATTAGTGAAGTGCCGAGGAAGAACCATGCGGAACTGTTTCCCGGCCATGTTTCGACCCTGAAGGTGACCGACCCCGAGCTCATTGAATACTTCGAGAACTTCGCCTTCGGCGAAGTGCTCCGCTACGGCAGCTTGGACTCAAAGACCCGCCTCATGGTGCAGCTCGCCTCGATGATCGCGTGCCAAGCGCTGAGGGAGTACCGAATCATGCTCGGCGCGGCGCTAACTGCTGGCGTCACGCCCGTCGAGGTCAAAGAGATCGTCTATCAGGCTGTCGCCTACGTGGGCATGGCGAAGGTTTTCGACTTCATCCATGCAACCAACGACGTCCTCACCGAGCGCGAGATCCAGCTGCCGCTCGAAGGACAGTCGACAACGACTCCGGAGTCAAGGGCCGAGCGGGGCCTCGCTGTACAGAAGGAGATCGTCGGGGCCGACGTCATCGACCAGATGTACTCGTCCGCGTCTGAAGACGAGATCCACTTCCAACGCCTGCTGTCTGCGAACTGCTTCGGTGACAACTACACCCGGACAGGAATAGATCTCAGAACACGTGAGCTCTTGACATTCGCCATGCTCATCTCGCTCGGTGGATGCGAACCGCAGGCCAAGGGTCACGCCGCCGCCAACCTCAACGTCGGCAACGACCGTCAGCTCCTGCTCGCTGTCATCACCCAGCTGCTGCCCTTCATCGGCTATCCCCGCACACTCAACGCTCTTCGCGTGATCAACGAGGTAGCGCCAGCGTGATCACGATAAGCACGTCCAACGGGGGTCCCAACCGGCTAATCAGGCGGGGCGGGCACGCACAGTGCTTCGCCGTACCCGACAACTAAGGAGTTAGCCATGAGCGAAGTCATCGTCGTCATCGGAGCAGGGTCGATCGGCCAGGCAGTCGCCCGTCGTGTCAGTGCCGGCAAGCACGTGGTGCTGGCCGACCTAAACCCTGGGAACGCCGACGCTGCGGCCGAGGTGATGCGCGACGCCGGATTCGACGTGAGCACCGCAACCGTCGACGTGTCCTTGCGCGAATCGGTTCACGCCCTCGTCGAGACAGCCACCACGTTTGGAGACATCACCGGCCTTATTCACGCCGCGGGTGTCTCGCCCAGCCAGGCCTCCCCTGCGACGATCCTCGCAGTTGACTTGTACGGAACGGCGCTCGTGCTCGAGGAGTTCGGGAACGTCATCGCACGCGGTGGTGCCGGGGTGGTCATCGCGTCGCAGTCCGGCCACCGGCTCGGAGCCCTCACGGCGGAGCAGAACGCCGCGCTGGCGACCACCCCAGCGGACGAGCTCCTGAAGCTCTCCATGCTCTGGCCCGACCAGGTGACTGACCCTCTCCACGCCTACCAGCTCGCCAAGCGTGGGAACTCGCTGCGAGTGATGGCCGAGGCGGTTCGGTGGGGCAAGCGGGGCGCCCGGATCAACACGATCAGTCCCGGCATTATCTTCACTCCGCTCGCCAGGGACGAGCTGACCGGTCCTCGCGGTGAGGGATACCGACGCATGATCGAACTGTGCCCCGCCGGGCGCGGCGGCACCCCAGACGAGGTTGGAACCCTCGGCGCGCTTCTCATGGGTCCCGAGGGCACGTTCATCACCGGCAGCGACTTCCTCATGGACGGCGGCGTTACCGCGTCCTACTTCTACGGCGAACTCGCCCCACACTGACCGATCCGCGAACCGAACCGAAAGGACAGCAGTCATGAAACACATCCGCCTTGGGACTCTCGATGTCGGACGTGTCGGTCTCGGCGCCATGGGCATGTCCGCCGCCTATACCGGTGCAGGCACCGACGACGCCGAGTCCATTCGCGCCATCCATCGGGCGCTCGACCTGGGCGTCACCCTCATCGACACCGCCGAGATATACGGTCCCTTCGCTAACGAGGAGCTCGTCGGCCAAGCCATCAAGGACCGTCGCGACGAGGTCGTCTTGGCAACGAAGTTCGGCCTCATTTCACACTCCGGTGGCGGCCCCGGGAACCTCGACAGCAGCCCAGCCAACATCCGTACCGCGCTTGAGGGGTCCCTCAGGCGGCTCGGCACCAACCACATCGACCTGTACTACCAGCACCGCGTCGACCCGAACACCGCCATCGAAGACACCGTCGGCGCTCTCGCCGAGTTAGTCACCGAGGGCAAGATCCGCCACATCGGTCTCTCCGAGGCCGGGCCCAGCACAATCCGCCGAGCCCACGCCGTCCATCCCGTCACGGCCCTGCAGTCCGAGTACTCCTTGTGGACACGGGATCCGGAACCGAAGGTCCTGCCCGTGCTGCGCGAACTCGGCATCGGGTTCGTCGCCTACTCGCCGCTCGGCCGCGGGTTCCTCACCGGAGAGATCCGCTCAACCGACGACTTCGCGGACGACGATGCGCGTAAGACCAGCCCCCGTTTTGTTGGCGAGAACTTCCAGCGCAATCTGCGTGCCGTTGACGAGGTCAAGGCGATCGCCGCCGAGGTTGGTGCCACCCCGGCCCAGGTTGCCCTGGCATGGGTCCTGGCTCGGGGGGACGACATCGCCGCGATACCCGGGACCAAGCGCGTCTCGCGCGTCGAGGAGAACAGCGCCGCCGACGCCATCCAGCTGAGTCCCGAGCAGATCGACAGGCTCAACAACCTCACGCCCGCTGCTGGCGACCACCACAACGAGGAGCAGATGCAAATGATCGAACACTGACGCCTCACCAACAGCGGGATCGACGCCTAACGAGATAACCCCTGAACTTGTTCAGATCTTGCGCAACCTCTCTCAACGATCGGTGGGCATGGCTGATAGGGCTCTATCAGCCTTGGCGAGCACGGGCCGACGCAATGTGGCGCGCCGGGTGGAGACGCTCGCCGCTGCTGATTTGCCGTAGCGGTGGGCGGTCCGATTCCGCTGTTCACTCTGGCATTTAGTAGGAAGCGGCACATCCCGCGAATATCCCGCGGACGTCGCCGTTCACGGCGGTTCATCAACGTGCGGCTAACACGATGACCTGCCCTAATAGGTCGCCTCGATCCGCCGTGGTACGCCTGACCGCCCTTCCCAGCTGAGAACGCGAGTTCGATTCTCGTCGCCCGCTCCAACCATTTGCCCTGGTAGATGTCCTATAGCGCTTCTGCCGAACACTCACCCTCCTGGGTCATCCCGCGAATATCCCGCGGAGACTTGGAAAGTGGGGTCACCGTAGCCGCCCGAGCCATCGCTGACAGTGCCTCAGCGAGCGCGGCGTCACGATCGGCCGTGGCGTGCTGGTAACGCTCATACCGCCTACGCGTCCTCTTGCACTGCGGTGGGATCAAATGGGATTCCGGAACAATGAAGATCCAGTACGGCTTCGCGCAACATCGCCCTCACGATCTGCGCCTTAAACGCGTTTTTCGGCACAGGGCAGGCGGTCCGGACGGCGATTACGCCGGCTGCCTCCGCGGTGTCGGTATCCGGTTCTCGCCCGACGAGAAAATGCTCTACATCTGCAGCTCGAAGGGGGATGGGAGCCACCGCGCCCAACACGACTGCGGCCTTCCAGATCTTGTCGTCGCGCAGAGACAGGACGCTCGCCACACTGACGATGGCGAAGTCGATCGAACGACGAATCCGGAACTTACGGTAACGCTGGATGCTTGCTTCCGGTGGAAGCGGAATCTCGAGTTCGGTCACTAACTCATCGGAATCGAGAACGGTCGTGCTTGCCGTGCCTACGGCGAAGAACCTTTCTGCGTCGATCACTCGCTTGGTGGTCCGAATCTTCGCGTCGAGGGCAATCAGGGCCGGTGCCAAGTCAGAGACGTTCACAGCGATACAGGCACAGTTGAGGCAACGGTGTGCCTCCTCCTCGACAGCGGCGAGATCGAGTGTGCTCACGTCCTCCGTCTCGATATCGCGCGCTGACAGTGGCGCACCGACCATCTGCACTCGCGGAGTGGCGGCAAGCGCCTCCGCACGAATCGTGACGAGCGACGCTGACTCGACTGCTTGATCGTTGCCAGCCACGGCTGTACGTCCGCCTAGGTAGCGGTCGATGGCTACGGCTGCCCGCCGTCCGGCGGCAACTGCCTCGATCACAGAGGCCGGACCAGTGACGACGTCTCCGCCGGCGAACACGCCGGACAAGCTCGTTGCACCTGGCTCCGTCACGACGATGCGCCCGCCCCCCATGTGGACCAGGCCGTCCGCGAAACGGAGATCAGGCACCTGCCCAATGGCCAGGAGAACACAATCGGCGTCGACAGTCAGGGTCGTGTCGCTGTCAAAGAAAGGATTGAAGCGTCCCTCGACATCGAACACCGAGGTGCACCGTACGAGCTCCATGCCTGAAACGCTGCCGCTGGTGGTGAGTACCCGCCCGGGTCCCCATGACGTAAGGAGTGTCACCCCCTCCTCAAGCGCCTGCGCAACCTCCTCGGGCGCTGCCGGCATCGTGTCGCGGGACTCGAGGCAAGCCATGGTGACCTGCTTCGCGCCAAGGCGGCGGGCGGAGATCGCTACGTCGATGGCAACGCCGCCCCCACCGATCACGAGAACCTGATCTCCCGGCGGCTTCCGGGAACTCTCGAGTCCTAACAGGAACTCGAGTCCAGACTGCAGGTGTTCCCCGCCGTCGATGCCAAGGGACTTGTCGCGCCAGGCGCCCGTGGCAAGCAACGTGCCGTCGAAGTCCTTGTTCAGCCCGATGAGGGCGTCCCTGTCAATGGTCGCTCCCAGAACAAACTCCACCCCCATCTGCTGAAGGGCCTCGACCTGTTGCCGAACGACAGCCCGCGGCAGCCGATAGCTGGGTATGGAGTGAGTCAGCATGCCACCGGCTTCGCGCAGGGCATCGAACACCGTCACCGCGTGGCCGGACTTGCGCAGGTAGTAGGCAGCCGCGAGCCCGGCGGGACCGGAGCCCACCACGGCCACGCGCTTGTTCGTCGACACATCCGGGGACGGGAAGAACGTGGACACGTCTCCCAGAATGCGATCACCGACATAGCGCTCGATCGCCCTCGTGGAGACGGCTTCATCGAGCTCGCAACGGTTGCAGCCCTGTTCGCAAAAGTGCGGACACACTCGACCGGTGACAGCGGGCATCGGGTTCCGCTCCAGCACGAGTCGAGCAGCCTTCTCCCACTCTTCCTCACGAATCAGCTGCAGATAACTCGGGATGTCAATGTGGGCGGGGCAGCTGCCAGAGCAGGGGGGCGCACAGAACCGGCTTCCACCGAAGATCGAGTGATAGCGATTGTCCCCGAGGAGCGCCGCACACTGCGTGCCGCCCTTCCTGAGACAATGAAAGGCATTGTCAGGGGCGCGGTAGTACCAGCACCTCGGCTCCTGGCAGATGTTTCCACCGACGGTCGCCATGTTGCGGATCTGCGGTGAAGCGACCGAGCGCGCCGCCTCCGCCAAAAGAGGAATTCTCGCGTTCACGAGCTCGTGGTCCGCGACCTCAAAAAGCGTCGTCAAGGCGCCGATCCGAATATTCGTGTCCTCCAGCCTCACGTGACTCCTGCCGGCGCTCGGTTTTATGTCGACCAGAAGTGCTGGATGCTCTGGATGTACACGGTCTTTGAGGGTGCCGAGCAAATCGGTCCCGCCGGCGATGACCCGAGCCTTCCGCTCTCCCAGGAGGACGGTTGCCTCCTCGAGCGAGCTCACGGCCGCGTGATCGAAGGAAGGCAACGTCATGAGCCGATCTTCCCCAGTGCCTTGAGAACCGTCTCCGGCTTCACCGGGATGCTGTCAATTCTGACGCCGATTGCGTTATAGATGGCATTGAGGACGGCGCACGGCGTACAGGTGACAGTCCCCTCGCCAAGGCCACACGCTCCGTACTCGCCTTCCCCGCGCCAGACCTCCAGCAAGACCGGATCGATCTCGGGCATGTCGGCCATCGTTGGAATCTGATAGTCGATCCAGTTGAAGTTCAGGGGAAACCCAGTGCGTTCGTCGTAGATGATCTCCTCCGTGAGCGACTCACCCAAGGCGATGCACTGGCCGCCTATCTGCTGGGCCTCGGCACCGGATGCGTACATGACGGTTCCACAGTCGTTGACCACGACGAGTCGAAGAACCAGCACCTGGCCAGTGTCGGTGTTGACCTCCACTTCGGCGAACGTCGCAATGAAGGGAACACCGGTGCGAGTGGCAAGCGGCCTGCGGCTCACCGCCACGGTAATCGGGTCGAGACTGGCCTCGCGCAGCAACTGCTTGACACTCCAGCGACCGCCGACTCCGTCTTTCCGGTAGACGAAGCCCCCGTCGATGTCGAGCTCCGGAGGAGTTGCATCAAGGAGTGGGGCGACACGCTCGAGCAGTTTGCCCTTGACCTCCTTGCTTGCGGCCGCCATGGCCTCCGACTGCAAGAAGGAAACGGAGCTATCAGTTTGGACGCAATCTTGTGGAGAGGCGTCGGTATCCACGGTGGAGATCCAGTGGATGTCGCCGCTGGTGACACCAAGAAAGCTCAGTGCCTCGGCACAACCAAGAACGTTACAGGTGTTTGAGCCCGTTCCGGTCTCCACTGTCGGTGCATCCAGGGTGACACTACAGTCCGCGTTCACAGTCATGGTTACATGCACTTCGCCGCGCCGGAGCTCCTGCCATTCAGCATGCCAGCCTGGATGGAACGAGAAGCCCACACCGCGTCGTTTCACCCCTCCATATATCGGCCCCTCACCCGGCTGGTGACGCTTCTCGGTCCAAGAAATACGGGCAGCACCAGTTTGAAGCACTGTGACGAGGCTCTTGTCGGGCAGTTCTTCCCACTGGTGGCCAAAGTTCTTACAAGCTATGTCGAGCGGATCGACGTTCATCGCCTCCGCGAGCCCGTCGACGAGGCGACCCAGAATCAGGTTCAACTGGCTGTTACCGACGCCGCGCATCATGCAGGCCGGCATCTTGTTCGTGTAAACACCGCGCCCTTCGAAACGGACGTTCGGAATGTGTGCAAAGGCCACCTCAGTCGCCTCGACGGGAGCGAACTTGATCGCAAACATGCTGTGATCTGCGTAGGCGCCGACATTGCCGACCGAATTGAAGGAAAGAGCCGTGATAGTACCGTCTCTCTTCGCTCCAAGTGCCCCCTCGTAACAGATGTGTTGTCGCCCGTCATGGAACGACTCCCGTCGCGAGTGCCTGAACCATACCGGCCTTCCCGTTCTCTTGGCGAGAAGTGCTGTGAAAAGAAAGAAGGGCTGATCACCGGTGTCACCGCGGCCAAATTGGCCGCCCACGTAGGGACTGACGACGCGGATGTTACCCAACGGCACGTCAAGCATCTCACTGAGGTGCATACGGGTCTGATGCGCCTCGTAAGAGTTTGACCAGACAGTAAAGTTGTCCTCGTTCCACTCAATGAGGCAGCTCCAGTTGTCCAGGCTGTTCTGTGTCGCGTTGTGGTAGGTAGTGGTCGCGGTGAGAACAACGTCTGCATCGGCGAGGGCCTGAGCGACGTCACCTTTGTCCACAAAGACATCGGCTCCGCCAACCGTGTCTTCGGGCAGAACGTTGGTGTCCCCGAGCTCCGGATGGAGAATAGGGGCCCCCGGCGCCATTGCGTCAACGGGGTCAAGAACGAACGGCAGGAGTTCCCAGTCGACCTTGATCAGGCGCAAGGCTGCTTCCGCAATCTCCTCGCTCTCCGCGGCGACGACGGCACCAACCTCATCCCCGACCCAGCGGGCATGCGACCCGAGGACGCGGCGGTCACGGAAGCGTCGCCACATCATGCGTTCGTAGGAAAGGGTGTCCACACCATCGGTCCAGCCGGCATTTGTCGGCTTGAGGCAGGCGACGTCCGGATCTTCGAAGGTGAGGACATCGACGACTTCTGGCAGCCGGGCAGCCTGACTCACGTCGAGACCTCTGATCCTCGCATGAGGGTAAGGACTCCGCAGGACTTTCGCGTACAGCAAGCCGGGTACTCGACACTTGACCGTCAGGTCGGCAGCGTATTTGGCTCTTCCGCTGGCCTTCTCGATCCCGTCGATTCGAGCTCGGTACTGGCCGACATAGCTGCGCTGCACCCGCGGTATATATGCTGGCTTCATGAAGCGCTTGCCTTGGGCACGATCTCCGACGCGTGCCGAACGGCCTGGGCTATCCCGGCATAGCAGCCGCAACGGCAGATGTTGCCGGAGAGAGCTTCTTTGATCTCGGAGATCGTGGGAGATGGCACACGGTCCAGCAGTGCTCGAGCAGTCATCACAAACCCTGGCGTGCAGAATCCGCACTGGAGAGCGGTGCCATAGCCCGGCTCGCTTTGCTCGGCAAAGGCCTTGACGACGCAGTCGTCACTCGGTAGGCCCTCGATCGTGAGGATCTCGTGGCCGGCTGCCTCGACCGCTAGGACCATGCAGGAAAGCACCGCTTTGCCGTCCATGATGACCGTGCAAGCTCCACAAGCGCCTTGGTCACAAGGGATCTTTACTCCTGTGAGCCCGAAGTGCTCACGGAGAAGCGATGCCAATGTCGTCGTGGGAGCCACGCTGGACCCGGTGTCGAGTCGATGGATCTGGCCGTTGATGAGGAACTCAAGCCCCGGCGGCCGCACGACGGTCTCCTGTGTCGTGACTGATAGTGCCATGCTCGCCAATCCCTTCGCTGACACAAGCGAATGACCACTTCCTTGAACTTACTACCCGGTGCGGCAACGCAGATAGCTGAGGCAGGAGAAGCCATTGTGTGCCCCGATCTCGTTCACGCGCTAGACACCCCATCGCCGTAACTCGCCAAGCGGCGACCGATTTTTCGGACGGCCAGGCAGTTTCCTCGTCGTAGAGCTCGTCTTGCTGAAGACAGGTGTGGAGGATCCCGACCCATCGGTTGGCGAGCTGGCGCACCGCTTGGCAATGAGTCTTGTCCCGTGCTCGAAGCTCGTCGTAGTAGCGGCGGGCGCCCGGTGAGCTCTTGATCGAGCGGAAGGCTCACTGATCGAGAGCGTGGGCAAGGCGCCGGTTGCGCGCGAAACGAGCGAGCACGACGTGGCTTCGGCCCGAGGACTTCGTGATCGGCGACGTGCCGGCATAATTCTTGCGACACTTGGGACTGGCGAAACGAGTGCGCCGTCAGGTTCGCGCGAGAGAGAGCACACGTCGTGGTGGCGGACCTCGCCGACGATCCGGGCACCGCCGTCGCTGACGAGGTCGGTGGCCTTTACGTCCACGCGGACGTGACTAACCCCGACAGCGTCGCTGCGATGTACCAGGCCGCACTCGACCGGTTCGGCACGCTCGATATCTGCTTCAACAACGCCGGGATCTCACCTCCTGACGAGTCGATCCTCGAGACCGAGCTCGACACCTGGCGCCGCGTGCAAGACGTGAACCTGACCAGCGTCTACCTGTGCTGCAAAGCGACGATCCCGATACTGCTCGAACACGGCGGCGGGAGCATCGTCAAGACCGCTTCGTTCATCGCTCTTATGGGTGCCGCGACATCCCAGATCTCCTACACTGCCTCGAAAGGCGGCGTGCTCTCTCTGTCGCGCGAGCTCGGCCTGCAGTTCGCCCGCCAGTCGATCCGTGTCAACGCCCTGTGCTCCGGACCGGTGAACACGCCGCTCCGCCAAGAGCTGTTCGCCAAGGACGCCAGCGTGCGGCGCGCCGGCTCGTGCACATACCGATGGGCCGTTTCGCCGAGCCGGAAGAGATAGCAGCAGCCGCATGCTTCCTCGCGTCCGATGACGCATCGTTCATCACGGCGACCACCTTCCTCGTCGATGGAGGCATCAAGGCCGCGTACGTGACGCCGTTTTGACGAATTTCGGGGGCCGCGAACGCCCCATGATCGGGATCACCGCCTACGACGAGGAAGCGTCGTGGAGCTTGTGGCACACGCAGGCCTCACTGGTGCCGGCCAATTACGTACGTTCGCTCGTCGAAGTGGGCGCGAACCCGGTCATACTCCCAGTCCACGAACAGGGCGAAGACGCTCTCGACTCGCTGGTTCGGCGCCTCGACGGCCTGGTCCTGACAGGTGGCCCAGATGTCGACCCCGCACACTACGGCGCCGAACCGCATCCCCGGTCTCAGCCGCCGCGCGTCCAGCGCGACAAGCGTGAGATCGTGCTTCTCAGCGCGGCCGAGCGCTCAGGTTTGCCGGTGCTCGCCATCTGCAGGGGGATGCAGCGGCTGAATGTCGCTCACGGCGGCATGCTCATCCAGCACCTCCCCGATGTTGTCGGCCACGAGGAGCACAGCCCGCCGCCGGGAGCGATGTCCAAACATCTTGTCCGAATCGCGCCAGATAGCTTGCTCCACAAGGTGCTCGGCTGGGACGAGCGATACGTCCCGACCCATCATCACCAGGCCGTCGAACGCCTCACCGGTGACCTCTCGGCCGTCGCGTGGGCCGATGATGGCACGATCGAAGCGGTCGAAAGCCCGGCAAGGCCCTTCCTTGTCGGCGTGCAATGGCACGCTGAAGCAGACGACGACATGTCCGTCCTCGAAGCCCTCGTCCGCGAAGCGGCCGGCGTGCTCGCTGCACGGGAAGAGGGCCTCCGCCGAGTGGCGCGGTGACGGACTGCCCGGCGGGGACCCGCGGCCGGAGCTCAACGTCGCTCGTGCAGCCGCCCCCGCAGCCAACCGGAGTATGAGGGCTGATCAGCCGGCGCTGGGCGGCTGTACGTCGCCGGGCAGGTGGGACCGCCCGAGCGCCCGAAGCGCCGCCTCCACGTCGTTGGTGATGACCGCGTCGACGCCCAAGTCGGCGAGCGCGGCGATCCGCGCCGGGTGGTCCACAGTCCAGGCCCTGATCGCCATGCCGCAGTCCTTGGCGGCCTTCATGAGAGCCGTGTCCACAGAGACGAAGAACGGATGCAGGCCACCATGGCGATGCTCACGCGCCGTCGCGAGCGCCGCCATGGGATCCCGGTCCAGATCCACGAGCAACGCCGTCGCAAGACTCGGCTCCAAGGCGCGAACAGCGTCGATCGCTTCGAGAGAAAACGATGAGACCAGGATCCGAGGCGCCTCCTCGCGGGCCGCCAGCATCCTGGCCACCTCGAGGGCGAGCTGCTTGTCCCGCTCAGACCCCTCTTCAGTTTCGTCCTGTTTGATCTCGACGTTCACCTGGAGCGGCCAGCAGGCGTCCAGCGCCTCGCCGAGCGACGGGAGCCACGCAGGCAACTTCGCTGACGAGACGCGGGCAAACGGACCAAGCCCTGGTACTTGGCCGTCATGGTGGACGACTACGTTGCGGTCAGCGGTGAGGTGAACGTCCAGCTCGATACCATCCGCTCCCAGATCCCGCGCCGCAATGAATGCCTCAACGGTGTTCTCCCTGGCCAGATGGCAGGATCCCCGATGGGCGAAAATTTCGGTCACGGCTGTTCCTTCCAGCTAGTGGGCCAGAAAACGGCCATGCTGGCGGTAATCGATTCTCTTCCGATTGTGATCGTGATCACGGGCGTGTCGCGAAGATGGCCAGCGCGTCCAGTTGCTCAGCCGTACCCACGCTGATGAGGACGTCGCCTGCCTCGATAGCCTCGCCGGGCGATGGATTGGTGAGGAAGCTGCCGTCAGGGCGCCGGATGGCAAGCACGGGTGCTCCCGTACGAGTGTGAATTTCCGCGGAGCGGAGCGTGCTTCCAACCAGGGGCGAATCGCCCGAGACGGTCTGCTCCTCCAGCCTGAACTTGAGCGTGCCGTCGTGCATGATCACGTCGACGAAATCCACGACGTGTGGCTGGGTGACGAAAGCCGCCCTGCGATTGCCACCGAGCTGCTGGGGGTTCACCGCACGGTTGACGCCTGCCCTGAACAGCTTGGCTTCTGAAGACTGGTTGCGGGCTCGGGCGATGATCTGGAGATCGGGTCGCATCGACTTGCTGGCCAATGTCACGTAGAGATTGTCGGCGTCGGTGTCGGGAGCAGCCACCGAGGTGGCAGCCCGGTCGATACCGGCCTGGTGGAGGACACTGTCATCTGTGACATCACCGTGCACTGATGGATAGGGGACCGCGCTCAGCCGCTCCGGATCGCGGTCGATCACGACGACTTCCCGTCCGGTGTTGTCAAGAAACCGAGCCACTTCACGCCCAACTCGCCCCAACCCGCAAACGATCACGTGCTGGTCCATGCGGGCGGTGTCTCGCTCCATCCGTCGCCTCCTAACAAGCTCTCGCATGTGTCCCTCAATGAGCACCTCGAGTACGGCCGAGAACGTATACAACGCCGTGCCCACGCCAACGAGGATCAAAGCGATGGTGAAACCATTGCTGCCCGCACTGAGCAGACGCGGGGAGTTGAATCCCACGGTCGTGACGGTGATCACCGTTTGATAGAGGGCGTCGACGAGATCGAACCCGAACAGTAGGTAGCCAATGGTGCCTCCTAGAAGCACTATCACTAGGGCCACCAGGCCAATTCTCACCCGCCGGAACGGATTCACTCGATCCATCATGCCTGCTTCACCGGACCAACGATCACCTCAATGTCGGTAGCGTCGTGTCGAGCATCGTGACAAGACGCCAAAGCGGGGCGACGACTCGGGTGGCTTTCTCGGTGTGCTGGAGCACAGGCAGTTGGTGCCTGACCTTGTGGTCGGGTGTCCGAACGCGGAAAGTATGGTCGGTGCCATCACGATCCCTCTGGTCCCCCGAGGACCCTCAGCGACTGTACGAGTTGGCTGCGGATCGCCATGCCTGCTTCCGGCAGAGCCCGTGATCCGTCGATTGCCGTGGATTGAACCTTCCGGAATACCTTGGCAGCTGTCGCAGGGCTAGCGCGAAGAACCTTCCACCGTCTTCCGGTATCACCGGGCCCGGCCGGATTCGACCGTGACATCTTTCTCCTCGTAGTAAGCGGCCGCGCGCTCAGTCTGCTTCATATCACGACCAACCGTTATCGACTGGCTCTGCCAGGTGTGCGTCCAACCCGGCGCGCTTGATGTAGCCATCTGCCAGCGCGTTAGCCGCTTCGGCGATACGGAGACCGACCACGTCGAGGCGGCGGACAAGCTCGCGCTGCTTGAGCACCTCGGAGTCGGCCGAATTGGTGAAAACACCGGCAAGGACGATCTCGTACTCCTTTCTGATTGAGTTACTGGCCTTCCGGGCAGCGAGCGTCTGGAGACTGATCTCCGGTGAGAGCTTCACAAGGGCGGCCGAAGCCGTCCGCAAGCACGTGAGAGCTTCAAGGATCGGGGGTAAGACTCGTCGGAAGGGCTGAAGGTTCACAGGTTCGAACAACTCCGCCTCGCGAAGGAAGTCCCGCAGGTTGTCCAGGACATCGTCTACGGAGCGGGACAGGCGGAATATGTCCTCGCGGTCGATGGGCGTGGTGAGGCAGCGGGAGAGCTCGTATATGAGCTGGGCGCGTTTGCTGTCACCTGCGTGCTCGACGCGAGTCATTGCCGCTCGGGCAGCTGGCACGTCTAAGTGGCCTCTCACGACCTCGTCGACAAGACGGCCGGCTTCGATGGTCGCGTCGAGCTGTTCGACGAGGAGCTCAGTGAAGAGGTGTTGCGTGCGGCCGGACAGGTCCCTCGCGAGCTCCCGCACGAACTTCTTCATCTAAGGGCTCCCACGCTCACTGCGACAGCGGCTCCGACGAATGCAGACAGAGGCAGCGTGGCAACCCATGCCGTCATGAGGCGTGCTGCTTGCTCCCAGCGAACCCGCCGCAGGCCTGCCGTTGTTCTTGCCCCGGCAAGGCCTGCGGTCATCGTTTGGGTCATGCTGACAGGTGCACCGAACGCTCTGGCCGCGAACGCAGAGGCCGTCGATGCCAGCTCGGCGGCAATACCGTCAGCAGGACCGGTGAGTACGAGAGCACGTGTGAGGCTCCGTCCGACCCGGCCGAGACCGAGCACAGCCCCCGTGCAGAAGGCGACGGCCAGCACGGTGAGCTCCGGAAGGTGGGCTTCGACAGCGCTTGTGCCGCTAACCGCAACGGCGAACACTGCGAGCATGCTCTGGCCGTCGTTTGCGGAGTAGGCGAGGGCTTGAAGGCCGAAGCTTGAATAGTTGAGCCATCTCAGCCGGGACTGCGTGCTTCGCCCCCTCGGCAGGCGTCCGAGTCCCGAAAGCACGAGCGACGCGACTACGCCTGCGAGCAGCGGCGCGCCCAAGCCAACGGCGACAACTATCGCGACGGTTGACCACGCGACCGGCAAGCCGCTGCCGGCACCGGCTCCAGCCAGGCCGCCGACGATCGCCATTGTCAGACTGGTCGGCAGCCCCCTCGTCGCGAGGAGCGCTGACACTGCCATGGCCGCGCTGATCCCGATCAGGAAGGAAAGCCGCCCGGAGGCGTCGTGCGCAGGCACGAGTCCAATGGCGAAGGTCGTCGCGACGCGCGTTCCCATGAGCAACGGACCGACGACAAGCGCACCACCAAGAGTGAGCACTGCCGCCAGCGGCATCAGAGAAATTCCCGCCGACGTCACAGCGACCAGCGAGGCACCGTCGTTCAAACCCTTGACCACGGCGAACACAACCGCGACCGCGAGCAGGACGGTGGTCAGTGGGTTCGTCAACATCTCGCCCGCTCGAAGGTGGGCTGCGAAGGCTCGCCGCCGCCGTCAGGCTCCAGGTGCTTCACGTCTAGGACACTCGATGTTCATCGGTTGTTCAGCTTTTGTTAACCCAAAGTTAAGCGCTCGTTCATCCTGTGTTCACCCTAGCTCAGCGTGGCGACCATCGAGCGGCATCGCCCGCGTGGCGTGCCAACGCTGTCGGGTCACGAAGCCCTAGGCGAGTGTCATGGAAGAATTCACCAAGCTTGTTTACATTCAGCCCAGGTCATGTGTAGATTCCATTGCATAACCGTAACAACGAGAGGGGAAGACGGCATGGTTGAGCGAGATGAAGGTGTTGTCGGATCTGACCGGGGGGCCTACGACCGACGGCGATTTCTCCGTCAGGCGGGACTTGGTGCCGCTGCGGTAGCCGGCGGGGTTCTGCTCGACGCGGGCGCCAGCTCGGCGAGCCCGCTCGGCTTGCGACCTGCCGCCAGAAGGTCCACGACGCCGACCAAGCTGCCACCGGGCCTCGAGGCTGCCGCGAAGAAAGAGGGCGCAATCAACCTCATCGCTCTTCCCGCCACGTGGGCGAACTACGGCACGTCGTCAATGAAGGGCACGGTCATCGGCGACTTCTACGCCGATTACAAGATCACTTGTAACTCGGTCGGGCCCGACGACAGCTCGGCGGAGGAGACCGCGGCCATAAAGACCGACAAGGGCACGAACAAGGGGCCCGACGTCGTCGACGTCTCAGCGGCCATCGCCGTGGACGCCGTTAAGGAGCGTCTGTTCGCACCTTACAAGGTGCAGACCTGGGACGAGATCCCGGCCAGCATGAAAGCCGCGAACGGCGACTGGTACGGCGACTACTACGGTGTAATTTCCTTCGGCACCAACACCAAGGTCGTGAAGAACCCCCCGAAGTCCTGGGCCGACCTCGAGAAGCCGGAGTACAGGGGCCAGGTCGCGATCGACGGCAACCCGGGCACCGCCGGCGATGCTTTTGCTGCCATCTTCAGCTGTGCCCTCGCCATGGGAGGATCGCTCGACAACATCATGCCGGGCCTCAAGTACTTCGAGCACCTGAGGGAGATCGGGAACTGGAACTCGGTCGACTGCTGGCCGGCCAACATCGTGAGTGGCGCGACACCGATCGCCATCATCTGGGATTATCTCAATCTCTCCTATAAGAAGGCATACCCCGATATCAACTACCATGTGAGCATCCCGACGAGCGGCCGGTACGGTGGCTACTACTGCCAGGCGATCAGCGCCTACGCACCGCACCCGAAGGCAGCCGAGCTCTGGCAGGAGTTCATCTACTCCGACCAGGGTCAGCTCGCCTACCTCAAGGGGTACGCTCACCCGGCGCGGTACAATGCATTGGCGGCCGCCGGCAAGATCCCTGCGTCGCTTGCGAAGCTGCTGCCCCCTGCGAGCGAGTACAAAGGTGTCCGATTCGCGACCGTGGAACAGATCGCCAAGGCGAGTGCCGTCGTCGTGAAGAACTGGGACACCATGGTCGGAGGCATGTAGGCGAAAAGCTCGCCCGCCATCCAGGAGGTGTGAGTGGTCGTCGCGGAGTTCTCCGAGACCGGGCTCCCACAAGACGTCATCGTCGGGGATGTGACGCGAAAGCGGTCACATACCCGACGATGGGCGTTTTTAGGAATGTTGCCCTTCGTTGCGTTCATCACCATGTTCTTGTTGATACCGACAGGCGAGATCATCGTCGGCGCCTTCCGGACCGTCAACGGAGCCTTCACGCTCTCCAATATCGACGACATCTTTCACGCGCCGTACCCCGCGGCGTTCGAGTTCTCGGTCGAGCTTTCGGCGCTCAGCGCACTCATAGGAGGCATCTTCGGATTCCTGCTCGCTAACGCCATCTTGCACCACGGAGTTCCCCGGTGGATCCGGCCCGCATACATTTCCTTCTCGGGCATGGCCGCGAACTTTGCCGGCGTGCCGCTTGCCTTTGCCTACGGGGCGACGCTCGGCTCGCTCGGCGTCATCACCGTTCTCTTGAAGCACCTGGGACTGAACATCTATCCCGCGTTCAGCCTCCAAGGCCTGTTCGGCGCGGCCCTCGTGTACGCGTACTTTCAGTTCCCCCTCATGATCCTGCTCATGGTCCCAGTGATCGAGGGGTTGCGCACCGAGTGGCGAGAGTCGGCGTCCAACCTCGGAGCGGGCGCTTTCACGTTCTGGCGGCACATCGGCCTGCCGATCATTACCCCGTCGCTCCTCGGGCTGATGGTGCTGCTGTTCGGCAATGCCCTCTCCGCGTACGCGACAGCAGAAGCCCTTGGCATCTCGAATCTCGTCACAATCGACATCGCCCAACTAGTCGACGGCAACATGACCCTCAACCCACAGGCTGCCTACGCACTCGCTTTGGGGATGATCGTGATCATCATCGTCACTATCACGATCTACAGCCTTCTCCAACGCCGGACGAGCCGATGGCTCAGGTAACCGTACCTGTGGCCCGCCCGGGGTCTCACCGCTTGCGCCGGGCCCGAAGTCGTGTGCCGATCTGGCACATGCTGTGGGTGGTCCTGGGCGCGCTCTTCTTCCTCGTGCCGATCTACTCGGTCGTCGAGTTCAGCCTGCAGGGCATCTTGCCCGGCCAGAACGTGTTCCACTGGTACCTGACCGTGTTCGACGACCCCAACTTCAGGAGCGCCTTCTGGCTCTCCGTGCAGATCTCGCTCGAGACCGTAGCGGCCAGTCTCGTCCTCATGGTGCCGACAGTGTTCTGGGTGCATCTGCGCCTGCCCGGGCTGCGTCCCGTGATGGACCTGGTATCGGTCCTACCCTTCGTCGTTCCGCCGATAGTGCTCATCGTCGGCCTTGCGCCCTTCATCAAGAGCTTGAGCATTTGGCTTTTCGTGCGTCCCGAGGTCCTGTCGCTCATATACGTCGTGTTCGCGCTGCCCTTCATGTATCGGGCGCTCGACGCGGGACTGCGCGCGATCGACCTGCAAACATTGACGGAGGCTGCCGAGAGTCTCGGCGCGTCGCTTCCGAGAACGCTGGTACGAGTGATCATTCCGAACCTGCGCGCAGCCATCATCGGCGGATCGCTCCTCGCCGTGGCGATTTCGATGGGTGAGTTCACCGTCGCGAGCCTCATGGGGTTCAATACGTTCTCGGTATACACGTTCGATATTGGGATGAGCACGGCCTATGAGGGTGTGGCGCTGACGTTCGTCAGTTTCCTCCTCGTCTGGGGAATCATGCTCGCGTTGTATCTACTTGGCCGAGGTGGCGCCGGCGCAGCCGCAGTCGCCATCACAGATGAGAAGAAATAGGTCTCGATGACAACCGTCGCGCTCCGTGGGATCAGTCGCAGGTTCGGCAGTGTCAGTGCGCTCGATCATCTCGATCTCGAGGTGGGCGACGCCGAGTTCGTGTCCTTGCTCGGGCCTAGCGGTTGCGGCAAGACCACTGCGCTGCGGATCGTCGCCGGCTTCGAGTGGCCTGACTCGGGCGAGGTGCTCGTGGACGGTCAAGACGTGCTCGGCAAGCCTGCCAACAAGCGCAACATGGGCATGGTCTTCCAGGCGTACAGCCTGTTCCCGAACCTGACAGCGCAGCAGAACGTTGAATTCGGCCTTCGCGTGCGCAAACAGAATCGCGAGACGCGTGCGAAACGCGCCCAGGAGCTCCTCGATCTCGTCGGGCTCGCGACTGCGATGGAGCGGTATCCCCGCCAGCTGTCCGGGGGCCAGCAACAGCGGGTGGCTCTGGCGAGGTCGCTCGCGATCGAGCCGAGCGTCCTGCTGCTCGACGAGCCTCTCTCCGCCCTGGACGCGAAGGTGCGGGTGCAACTTCGCGAGGAGGTCCGCCGCATCCAGTCGGAGCTCGGCATCACGACCCTGTACGTGACCCACGATCAGGAGGAGGCGTTGTCGATCTCGGATCGAGTGGCCGTGATGTCCGCCGGTCGTGTCGAGCAGTTCGGGACTCCGGCCGAGATATACAGCGGCCCGAGAACGGCCTTCGTGGCCAACTTCGTCGGGACGATGAACAAGCTGGAGGGCAAGGTCGTGTCCCGCGAGGACCGGGTCGTCCGCTGCGGACCTATCTTGCTGAGTGTGCCCGACCCGACGTTCAACCACCAGGCCGGCGAGACCGTAGAGCTTTTCCTGCGTCCCGAGGACATCAGCCTCGAGCTGCTGTCGAAAGGAGAAACGCCGCCCTCGGGCCTCTTCGAGGGGCGAGTGACGAGCTTGACCTTCCTCGGGCCGGTCACCCGGGTCGGCCTGGCAACAGACCTAGGGCTCCTTCTGGCAGACGTTTCGAGTGCAGTGGCTCTCAACCTCGCGGCCGACACCGTCGTGGCGGTCAAGCTGGACTCGACCTCGTTGCGCTCGATCACCGCCTAACGCGCCGCGCCCCGGTGCTCATGGGTGCGGTGGTCGGTCTCGTGTGAGCACGGCCCGACCACGGCCGCTCCAGTGGACTTTTGATCCGGCAGCGTCGGAGCATCGACAGTACTCGGTATCGCTGTCGTCAACTGGGATCTGATGTCGCATGATGACATCAGAATTGTCCCCTGGCGTCCTATCCGTGGAGGGTGGCGATCCCTTGGCCGGTCGCGTCGATGACGGTTCTTGCCGCGTCACTTTCGCGGCTTCAAGTGACTTCCTAACGACGCCCGGATGAACACAAGATGAACAAGATGGTAATTCCAGGTGCCGCTTGGTTATCGTTCCTCCATGCCGGAAGTGTCGTTCGAGGGATCTCCGGTGGATCGCCGCGTTGGGCAGCTGTTCGCTCTCGTGACCGAATCGCTAGCCAGTGCGACGCAGGCCCTACTGCTCGGGGAGATTGCTCTCGGCAGAGCGGTGATCGAGGGGGACCGGTTGATCGACGAGCTCACGTCCGAGGTCGAACGGGCTGTCTGGGATCAAATCGACGCCGAGTCGCCGAGCGGTGACCAGCTCCGCAGGCTGATCGGTATCCTGCAGATCTTGCCGGAGCTAGAGCGCAGTGCCGATCTCGCCGAGCACATCGCCCAGCGCGCGGTGGTCAACCTCGGCGCGGAGATGAGCCCGCTCAGCCGTGGCATCTTCCAGCGCATGACAGAGGTCGCCCTCGAGATGTGGAAGGCGACCGCAGACGCGTTCGGCGCGCAGGTTCCCCCAGTGATCACCCTGGACGAGGACGACGAGGAGATCGACATCCTTCACGAGAGACTGACTGGAGAAGTGGCCCGTAGGGCAATGCCGACCGCTGTGGCCGCGCAGGTCACGCTTCTCGCCCGGTTCTACGAGCGTTTGGGCGACCATGCCGTGAACATTGCCAGCCGTATCGCCAGCCTTCCGCCGAAAGCCATCTCTTAGCGACGAGTGAGCCTGGACACCGACAGCGAAGACGGTTGCTGGTCTGCGACCTGTGCCGGTCTGTGCTGCCGACCCAGGGCCCGACATGCGGCCATCCAACCGCGGCTCCACCAGGGCGAGATTCACCCTGCGGCCTGCGACAGGGTTTGCCACCATTGAACATGGCCTGCCCTCGACATCAGGGCGTCGGAAGGAAGGGGACCACCTTGTTCATGTGCGCGTCCGCGAGGGCATCGTTTGGCTCTTGCTCGGCCGCGACCTCGGCTCCGACAGTCGCTCTGTAGGCCTCCACCTCGTCGGTGACGATCGCCTCCGTCCAGCCGAGCAGAGGCGCCATGATTGCCGCCACCTCTTCCGCGGCCACGGTCCCCCGGTCCCTAGTCTCGATGGCGAGCCGGGTCCGGCGCTCCAGGACGTCATCAAGGTGTCGGGCGCCCTCGTGCGTGACTGCGTAGGCAACCTCGGCCTGCAGGTAGCTCGACGCCCCGGCGAGCGGGACCAGTGCCAGGGGATTGCAGGCTGCTGCGGCGAAAAACTCGCCTACGAGGCTCCCGTAGCGGCGCAGCAGCCGCTCAATCTCGACGACCGGGAGGCCATGGTGGGCGGCGAGGGTCAGTCGGGACTCCCACGCCTCGGCAAAGCCGTCAGCGCCCACGATCGGGGTCCGTTCCGTCCGACAGGGAGCGGCGGAGAGGCGGGCGTGTTCCACCGCAGCGTCGACGGCGTCGCGGGCCATCACCCGGTAGGTCGTGTACTTGCCGCCCGAGACGAGCACGAGGCCGGGGAGCGGACAGTTCACGGCGTGCTCGCGGGAAAGCTTGGTGGTCTCGTCGCCGGCGCCGGCGATCAGCGGCCGGAGGCCAACGTAGACGGACTCCACATCGGCACGGCTGAGTGGCGACTCGAGCGCTTCGTTCAACGTGGCGAGAAGGTAGTCGACGTCGACCGCAGTGGCCGTCGGGCGTGCTCGGTCGTGCGCCCAGTTCGTGTCGGTCGTTCCGACGAGCCAGTGCTCCCCCCAGGGCAGCGCGAAAAGCACGCTCTTCTCGGTCGGAAGGATGAGTGCGGTAGAGGAGTCGATGCATCGGCGCGGGACGACCAGGTGGACGCCCTTCGAGGGCTGTATCTTCATCTTCAAGTCGCGCTCGATGTCGGCGATGCCCTCGAAGTCTTCGGTCCACACCCCTGTGGCGGAGACGACCACCCTCGCGCGGACCTCGAGTTCCTGTCCGGTCTCAACCAGGCGGAGCCGGGCACCGGTCACCCGGTCGCGCTCGCGCAACAGAGCTACGGCCTGGAGCCGACTTGCCACGAACGCCCCGTGGCTTGCCGCGGTGCGCAGCACGCTCAGTGTATGGCGCGCGTCGTCGACCTGGCCGTCGTAATACTGCACGGCACCGATGAAGCGCCGCTCGCGAAGCGCCGGGGCCAGCTCGTGGGCACGGCGTCTCGAGAGCTGGCGGTGGAAGGGCATACCGGCCCCTGTGCGGGTTGTCCGGGCCAGCAGGTCGTACAGCAGGATCCCCAAGCCCACGTACGCGCGCTCGAAGAATCGATGACGCAGCGGGTAGATGAAGGGCACAGGGTGGACGAGGTGGGGCGAGATCTGGAGGAGCACGGACCGCTCGTGCAACGCCTCCCGGACGAGGGAGAAGTCGTGCATCTGGAGGTAGCGGAGACCTCCGTGGATGAGTTTGGAGGAGCGGCTGGAGGTACCGGAGGCCCAGTCCTGAGCTTCCACCACGCCGACTCTGAGCCCCCGGGTAACGGCGTCGAGGGCGGTGCCGGCCCCTACGATGCCACCACCGATGACGAGGACGTCGAGCGGCTCAGCAGCAAGCGCTGCCAAATCCGCGGCGAGACGATCTGGCGAGAGGGCGACCGGCGCGACCGGCGAGGTACTGATCATCTGACCAACTATATATGAACGGATGTGCAGTCCACCAAGCCACATCCGCCTGTCCGGGCCCTGCGTGCTGCTAAAAAGGAGGAGGCATGCCGGTCGATGATGGGAAGTTCGGGGATGCGATCCGGGCAGCCCGCTGCTATTTCGTCCAGGACATGACGATGGAGGAGATCGCCCACGACATGGGGACCTCACGATCGACCGTCTCCCGACTCATCTCACTCGCCAAGAAGGAGGGACTGGTCGAATTCCGGCTGCGTATCCCGGATGTTCGGGCACCGCTGCTCGAGCGCCGGCTCCGAGCGGAATATGGGATCGAGGCCCACGTCGTCCCGGTCGCCGAACGCGCGAAGGATCTCGAGGTGCTCGAACAGGTGGCCCGTTCGGCTGCCTGGGTCCTGGGTGGCCTCTGCAACTCCGACATGGTGCTGGGAGTCGCGTGGGGCACGACGATTAGTGCCATAAGCAGGTATCTCAGCCGGAAGCCGATCCGGGGTTCGGAGGTAGTCCAGCTGAACGGAGCCGGCAACACCTTCTCCACAGGGATCGACTACGCGAGCGAGATCCTCGAGCGCTTCGGCTCAGCGTTCGAGGCGCGGGTCCAACAGTTCCCCGTGCCTACCTTCTTCGACTTTGCCGCGACCCGTCAGGCGCTGTGGCACGAGCGCAGCATCATCCGGATCCTCGAGCTCCAGGCGCGGGCGGACGTGCTGCTGTTTAGCATTGGTGCGGTCCATGGCGGAGTGCCAAGCCACGTCTACTCCGGCGCCTACCTGGAGGAGGCGGACTATCTCGCATTACAGGCTGACGGCGCGGTGGGCGACGTCGCGACTTTCTTCCTGCGCGAGGACGGCTCTTCTGACAACATCTCTTTGAACGAGCGATCGAGCGGTCCTCCTCCCGAGGTCGTCCGAAGGGCACCGCGGCGGCTGTGCGTCGTATCAGGCGTGAACAAGGCGCGCGGATTGCGTGGAGCTCTCGCCGGGGGCCTGGTCACGGATCTGGTAGTCGACGAGCGAACGGCGGCCGCGCTGTCGCCCCTCCTGGACGCCCCGGAGAAAGAGTGAGCTCCGGCGGGGACCCGTGGGAGTGATGCAGTCTCATGTGTGCTTCACAGTCGGTCAGTTTCTTCGTAGAATCGGGGGAGGTGGCGGCCGTGGGGCATGGGGGCGTCAGGTCTTGGTGACACGGAATGCCCTGGAAGGTGTCGTCGCAGGACTCCCGTGTGGTCCGAGACCTGAAGATCATGTGCGAGGCGACAACGGTGCGAGGTGGAGGGATGATTCTCAGGGCTGCGGTGATCGGTCATATCTGCGCTGACTTGTTTCCGAAACTGAATGGCGACGAGCGGATCATCTCCCGGCGCGATCGTCGAAGTCGGACCGCTGACGATCCTCCCCGGCGGGTGCGTGGCGAACACCGGTCGTGATCTGTGCTCGCTCGGGGCACCCGTCCAGCTGGTCGCAGACATTGGAGACGACGAGCTGGGATCGAGCCTCGTCCATACGCTCAACGAGTCCGGGCTCGACTGTCAGGGCATCCGCCGTGTTCGGGGTGCCGCGACGTCGTACTCGTTGGTGTTCCAAACCGCCGGGGAGAGACCGCGCGTTTTGACACCACGTCGGCGCTAAGGCCTCCTTCGACGGTTCGCGTGTCACGCCGGAGAAGGCCGACCTGGTCCATCTGGGCTATCCAGCGATTCTCCCGGCGATGTACGCGGTCGGGGACGCGGCCGTGCGATCGTTGCTGGCGCGGATCCGCCAGGCCGGCGGGATGACCTCGCTCGACCTGTCGACGATCACAGCGGGTTCCCCGACGGCTCGGGTCGACTGGTCAGGATGCCAATCGCGGTACGCGGCGTGATCGTTGTCGTGAACGCAGACTCCGTCACAATCAAGGAGAAGCCAGCGGACGTCCGGGTTCTGTATCGATTGCAGCTGAGTCGATGGCTTGCCCGAGCTTGAAGGGTGAGCAGACTCATCTCTTCCACATTCGACAAGCCGCGTGCCGACAAAGGTCCCTATGGGTGAACTTGATGGGCAGCGTGCCGAACCGTCGTGAGCTCCTCGCCGGCTTGAGGCGGCGAGGATGATGATGTGCTGTCTGTCGCAGCACCGGGTGCGATGAGCCGGGTCTGCGGTCCGCTCCCGTGTAGAGGTTCAGGCGGCCCGCTCGTACTCGTGAATGATGCCTCCGAGAACGGAGTGTCGTCGGACCACGGCGTCGACGTTCGGTTCGGAGCGCGCGATCGGCGTAATAAGGCTGAGCCCGCGATGAGGTCGAGCCGCGTTGTAGTGCCTGACGTAGCGGCGAAGGATTCTCTCGAGATGGCGGCACGAGACGACGAGGAGGAGGTCGAGGCACTCCTGACGAGCGGTCCTCACCCACCTCTCGGCGTAGGCGTTCGCGCGAGGCGATCTCACCGGCGTGCGGATGATCTCGGTGTCTTCCGAGGCGAAGACCTCGTCGAAGGAACGCGTGAACTTCGTGTCCCGGTCGCGAACGAGGAAACGGAAGCGACGGCCGCCTTCGTCGAGGTCGGAGACGAGGTTCCGGGCTACCTGGGTCACCCAAGTCCCAACCGGGTGTCTCGTGACCCCGAGGACGTGGACCACGCGACTCTCGATCTCGATTACGAACAGCACGTAGAGCCGCTCGAGCGAGACGGTATCGACGGTGAAGAAGTCCGTTGCGAGGATGCCTGCCGCCTGAGCGCGGAGAAACTCGGTCCAGCTCGGGCCGACTCGTCGCGGCGCCGTTCCGAGCCCGTGGCGAGAAAGGATGTTGCGCACGCTCGTCGCTGAGACGGTGACGCCGAGCTTCTTCAGTTCCCCGACGATCCGGAGATATCCCCAACGGGGGTTCTCCCTCGCGAGACGCACGACGAGCTCGACGGTCTCGGCCGGCAGCGCTGGCCGACCAGGCTTGCAGCTCGGATAGGTCCAGCGCCTCCGAACGAGCCGGCGGTGCCAGTCGAGGATCGTCGCCGGCGTGACAAACAACGACGACCAACGCTCGCGCGGGACGAGACGAGCGAGCAACGCAATGAGGGCACGGTCGGACCAGGTGAGTCTCGGCTTCTTGACCTGGCGCCGGAGGACCGAGAGCTGGTGACGCAGGATCAGGATCTCCACGTCTTTGGCAATGGCCTCCATCCGGTGGACGCGGACCAACTCGAGCGCGCGACGCGCCAGACGGTAGAGGAACGACAGGGCCACGCCATCATCCTCGCTGGGGCGTCTTGGCCCGTCAAACCTGGTGGGAGAGTAATTGCACCCTTCAGTGTGTGAAACCGCGAGCCACAGGGCAACAATCTCTGCGCCTGTCACTATCACCTTGCCGGTGTTGGTGAGTCGCCAAAACCACTTAAACCATGCAACGAGGAATTTGGACATCCAGCGCGGAATCGCTCCGAGCACTCGCCTAAGGAGAGACCAGACCGCGTTCAGACCCATCGTGAGGCAACATATTTGACAATGTGTTCTTTGAAGGTATTCGCGTACGCGCCGTGGCATCGATGCGGCCCGCAGCTTTGCCCAGCCTTTGCGTTCTCGTACAGGTGGAATATGCCCGCAGCTCCGCAGAAACCTGGCGGCCCCATTTGCGCCGAAGGGCACGCCGAAGGCAACGACAACTTAACGACCCTTCCCCAGGTCATCCGGAACGAGATAACCGGTTGAGGATAGGGGACTAGCTATGTGCACAATACCCCCACTATCAGGTCGTCTTATTGAACAGAACCGGTTGGTGGCAACGCGAGCAATAGGCAGAAGCATCTTGTAAATCGAATTCCGTCGGCTCGCCACAACATTGGCTCGAGAAGAACCGCATCCTGCCGTACATCTGTCCGGCTTGCACTGCTAGATCGGCGTGCTTGGAGAGCTGGTTGACGAGCACCCAGGCAGCGCTCGGACTCTTCGAAACGAGGAATGCGGCCCGTTGAGCCGGACTTGCAGGCGGCGTCGATCGGACCAATCTCTGATATTCGTCTGGTGCGATCCGTAATTCGTTTAATAGGGCCTGTATTGTGCTATCAATCGTCTGCTGCAAGATGAAGGTGATGAGTTGCATGCGATTCTGACCGTCGTCTGGCGGCACTCTCGCGTCCCGCAGGATTGCGTCAAAGTACGAGTCGAACCAGGATGCATCGAGAGCAGGCAGCTCCGCAACTACGTCAATCGTGGAGTTCTTCTTCTTAAAAAAGGCCATCCTTAACAGTCAGCTCCTTCACTCGCAGCGCTTGGCGTGGTCGGCACTTCACATGCCTTGCTCAACTGCGTCCGGTACCGTTGCAAGTCGGGCAGACCTTTTTCCCGCGACAAGTAGGGCAAGGTCCTGCCAGAATGCCGCCTGTCTTTCCAGACCCATTGCATCGAGGGCATCTGCCTCGTCCTTTGCAAGTCGTACATATGGCCATATTGGCTCCTCCTTCTAGCCAGATCACTATCTGGAGCATGTGACTTCGGGAGTGGCAGATGTCCGGCTTAGCTGTCGGCCAGCGAGACAGACACCTAACGTTACGTCGCGTGTGGCCTTGCTGCCTCCGGGTTCGATGCTGCCGTCTAGGCAGCCCAGTGCCTCTCGTTTCGAGCGCGTCCGGTCCTTCCTCCACACAGCGGACGCCACGCGTCCCGTGGTCAGGGTGCGCGTGTGTTCTTGCTGCCGGCATTGTATCGTGAATCGTTGCCCCGGGCCACAGATAGGTGATCCGATGATGAGGTCGATCGGGTCCTTCGCGATCACATCGAAGATGAAGGAACGCCGGATGTTGCCTTCGCCGCTCGGGCGCTCCACCGCATCGCGGAGGGCCGCCAGGGCAGCAAAGTGAGGGGGGCATCAGTCTTCCATTCGGCTTCCGACGGACTTCGCCGTGCTTGCATCGCCACATTCCTGGGGCGTCCCGATGCCGCGGAGCTGGGGACGTACGAGTCAGCGTACGGCAGCCAATCGGTCGCGGCGCGAAGGTCGTCCGCGTTCACGGTCGCCCGTCGTCTCGGCTACCAGACGTGTCTTGCGTCGCTGACCGGTTGACACCTGGCGTACGCGCGGGAAGCTGAGAATCTGATTTAGCAGTGAGCCTTCATCCCGCGAACATCCCGCGGACACCGCCGTTCGGGGTGGTTCGGCAACGTGCGGATAACGCGATTACCTGCCCTAATAGGTCGCCCTGATTCGCCCTCGTACGCCTGACCGCCCTTTTTTTTTCCCAAGCTGAGAACGCGAGTTCGATTCTCGTCGCCCGCTCCCCTTGATTCCGAAGGAAAGCCCTGGTAGGGCGGCTGCAGTAGCTATCAAGTGGCAGTCATCATGCCAACGTCGGGTGCCATTTGGTGCCATTCGCGAACGGTGCTGGAGGCTGGGGGCTGCCCCCACCAGGAGAAACTTGTCTGGATACGGGTGCCATTCTGGTGCCATTGGCGGTGGTGCATCGTTGACGATGAGCAAACCACGCATAGGCACGATGACCGATCGAGGCTCGGGGCGATGGAGGCTGCAGGTGGCCGTCGACCCGGATCCTGTCTCCGGGGAACGGCGGCGCTTGTCACGCACTGTTCACGGCACGAGATCGGAGGCCAAGGACGCGCTCCAGCGCATGGTCGTGGACGCGGGCGGCGGCCTTTATGGAGGTGGTCGCGTCACACTCGGGGACCTGCTGGACCAGTTCCTGGCCTCGGCGACACTCGGGCCTACCACGCGAGCCGACTGGCTGAGCGTCACCGAACGCCATCTGAAGCCCGCCCTCGGCGAGATGCCGCTCTGGAAGCTCACCCCGCGAGACTGCGATCAGCTCTATGCGCGCATGAAGGCCGCCGGACTCGGCCAATCGCGGGTCAGGTGCGCCCATGTGGTCCTTCACCGAGCTGTCGCCCAGGCAGTGCGCTGGGGATGGCTGGTCCGCAATCCGGTCTCCAACGCCACGCGGCCTCCCGTCGCCAGGGTCACGATCACCCCGCCCGGGGTGGACGACATCCGCGCCGCGCTGGCGGCTTCCCGCAAGGCCGACGTGGAGTTTTGGTGCTGGTTGTCTGTGGCGATCGCGAGCGGGGCCCGGCGGGGCGAGGTATGCGCGCTCAGATGGTGCGATGTCGACCTCGACAAACGCTTCGTGCGCATCGAGCGGTCGGTCTCGGCGACATCGAGCGCCGGCGTGGTCATCAAGTCCACCAAGACCGGCAAGCCTCGAGTCGTGTCGCTCACTACGCAGGCTGTCGATGCCCTCTTGGAGCGACGAGCATGTGTGACAAGAGGCGCCGCGGCGACCGGGCGGGAACTCGACGAGTCGGAGCTGATCTTCGCCACCGACCGGCTCGGCCGGCAACCTTGGCGACCCGACATGGTCACAGGGCGCTGGACTCGACTCCGAAAGGAGATCGGTCTCAGCCACGTCAGGCTCCACGACCTTCGCCACTTTGTCGTTATCTACGGTGGGTCTCTCAGCATCAGGCACGTGAGGGCCGCCTGATATTCGGCCGGTGCCTCACAAGTATCTGACAGTTGTTGAGGAACGTGAGGCAC
>Ga0182011_10000686_pt1 | contig 29594 bp, 23 predicted proteins | sample 711E1DmetaG_FD_120481 | JGI IMG/M metagenome (GOLD analysis project Ga0182011, IMG submission 120481) | Permafrost microbial communities from Stordalen Mire, Sweden - 711E1D metaG | ecosystem: Environmental > Terrestrial > Soil > Wetlands > Permafrost | place: Sweden: Stordalen | collected...
CATATCCACGCCGTTCTGATGGAGGCCCGCGCGCGCAGTGAGAAGACAATGGAGATGCCACTGCTGGCGCTGGTCGTCTCCGGCGGCCACACCCATCTGTACTTGGCGACGGAGGTCGCAGATCCCACCCATGACGATGAGACCGTCATGGGTGGGGCACCCGGTTTATGGCAATACAAGAACGTGGGGCGGACGGTCGATGACGCCGCTGGCGAAGCCTACGACAAGGTTGCCAAGCTGCTCGGCCTCGCCTACCCCGGCGGCCCGTGGATCGACGCGCTCTCCACCCACGGCAACCCCCGTGCCGTCGAGTTCCACTTCGCGAAAATCAAGCCGCGGAGGGTTGTTGCGGGTGTGGAGGATAAGCAGATTCCTCCGCTGCGCTGCGGAATGACAAACAAAATGCGCTGCGGAATGACAGACAAAGTGCGCCACGGAATGACAAATCAGGTGGCGGATGGGCTGACCTTCGATTTTTCCTTTAGCGGAATCAAGACGGCGGTGCTGCGCTACACGCAGACTCACGCAATGGCGGACAGTATTCAAGCGCGCCAACAGGCTCTCGCGCAGATCGCCTCACCGACGCCCGCCGACGCTCTCGCCCTCTGCGACGCCCAGACGCTGGACCTGATTGCTAGCTTCCAGTACGCGGTCGTCGGCAACCTGATTCGCCAGACCACCGCCGCCGCTCAGCACTTCGGCGCGCGCGGCGTTCTAGTCTCCGGCGGAGTCTCGGCCAACCGCGAGTTGCGCCGCCGCTTCACCGAAGAGTCCGCCCGCCGCGCGCTTCCCGTCGCCTTCCCCACGCCGGCCATGTCGACCGACAACGCCGCCATGATCGCCGCCGCCGCATGGCCCAAGTTCCGCGCCGCACGCTTCGCCCCCGAAGGCCTCGTCGCCACCCCGCAACTAAAGCTAGGCTAGAAGGCTGTAGTTCGAGTATTCTAAAATGAGCAAGTTTGGAGGTTGAGATGTCACAGGTTACTCACTTATACAACTCAGCCGGAGTCTGGATCGCAGTCCGAAGCGGAGATGTCATCTACGATGCCGAGGGCAAGTGGGTCGGTTGGGTTCCATGGAATGACGATGAAATCGTCGATACAGACGGGCATTATCTTGGGACGATCATCGATGGCACACGCCTATTTCGCAGTTCCTTTCACACGGAGCGTGAATACCCAGGCTATCCTGGGCGACCTGAGCCGGTAATAGAAACAGGATACCCAGGCTTTGGGGGCAGTGTACCGCTGCCGCCGGATATGACGGATGTGACGCTCTAGTATGCCAAAACTCTTTACTTTACCGCCAGCTCCAGCAGCCCAGCCATGCTCGACAGCCTATGCAATTCTTGGTCAGGCTTACGGGGCATGCAATTCGTTTCACTCAATCTACACAGAATTGCGCAAGGGGGCTGGCCCCGGTTCTCCAACTGACGCGCAGCAGGACACTCTGCGCGCAATGCTGGTGTTTGCCTGTGCTGGACTGGACTCTGCAATCAAGCAACTTGTTCGTGATGCGTTACAGTCCGTTATCGACCATAACTCGGGAGCCGCAGCCAACTTTACTGAAAGCGTGAAACGAAGACTCCCTGACATTGAAAAATCGCGTGACCTCTTAGCGTCGGTTCTTACGGCATTCAGTCCGCGTCGGGCTCTTGTCGAGCGCGTCACATCGGATCTGATTGCCGATAGTCTTCAATCGTTCGAGCAACTCTCTAAGGTCGCAGCAGCCTTCAATGTCAAGACCCTTGACATCGCCAATCCGGTTCACTTGAAAGAAGCGTTCCAAGTACGCAACCAGATTATCCATGAGATGGACATCAACTTTCAGGCAACTCGATCCCGTCGTCAAAGAAAACAAGCGGACATGGAGCGTCACACTAAGGTTGTTCTGGAAGCGACCGCATTATTTTTGCAACGGGTGGATGCCAATCTCAAATGACAGCAAATCCACCATCTAAGCTAGAACTCTTCAACACATTGAGCGGCAGGCTGGAGACGCTGGAACCTCAGGGCGCACCCGCGTTGCGTATGTATGCCTGCGGCCCCACCATCTACGACTACGGCCACATCGGCAACTTCCGCACCTTCCTGCACGTCGATGTGCTGCGCCGATTCCTCCTGCAACAGGGCATGGCCGTCAACCACGTCATGAACGTCACCGACGTTGACGACAAGATCATCCGCAACGCCTTGGCCGCCCACAAGCCCATCGCCGAGTACACCGCGCGCTCCGAGAAGGCTTTCTTTGAGGACATGGACGCGCTCTCCATTCAGCACCCCGAGCACACGCCCCGCGCCACTGACCACATCCCGGAGATGGTCTCGCTCATCCAGAGCCTCGCCGCCAAAGACATCGCCTACCAGACCGAAGACGGCAGTTGGTACTTCCGCATTGCGCGTTTTCCCGACTACGGCAAGCTGTCAAAGAAGGACCTCGAAGGCATGGAAGACGGCGCCCGCGTCGACGCCGATGAGTACGAGAAGGACGCTGCGCGCGACTTCGCCCTCTGGAAGGCGGTCAAAGGCGACGAGCCCAGTTGGTCGACCCCGCTCGGCGCAGGCCGTCCCGGCTGGCACATCGAGTGCTCCGCCATGTCGACTGCCATTCTCGGCGAGAGCTTTGACCTGCACGCTGGCGGCGAAGACCTGATGTTCCCGCACCACGAGAACGAGATTGCGCAGTCGGAGGCGGCCAGCGGACATCCCTTCGCGCGTCACTGGATGCACATCCGCTTCCTGCTGGTCGAGGGCAAGAAGATGTCGAAGTCTCTCGGCAACTTCTACACCCTGCGCGACCTCTTACTCAAAGGCCATCGCGCCTCGGCCATTCGCTACCTGCTGCTCTCGGTGCCGTATCGCCACCAGATGAACTTCACCTTCGACGGTCTGGCCGCAGCCACCAACACCATTGACCGCCTGCGCACCTTCCACCAGCGAATGCTGCGCGGAGGCTTCACTGTGGCAATCAACGCCGAAGTCTCCGCTGCCACCGCAAACTCTGCTCGCGAGTTCACCGCCGCCCTCGCCAACGATCTCAATACAGCCGAAGCCTCCGCCGCCATCTCTGAGATGGTCCGCGCCGCCAACTCCGCCGCCGACGCAGGTACGCTGGGTGCGGAGAACGTCCCCGAGATTCTGCGTGTTCTCGCGCTGTTCGACGGCATCTTCGCGGTGCTCGAAGACCACGACGAGGAGCTGACCCGAGCCGCGTTAGCATGGGCCAAGGCTGAGGGCCGCCTCGATCAAGCCGCGCCCGAACTGCTCGCAAACCTAGCTCTCACAGACGCGCAGATCGATGCGCTAGTCGCCGAACGCACTGCGGCCAAGCAGTCTCGCAACTTCACCCGCGCCGACGCCATCCGCACCGAACTCACCGAAAAGGGCGTCCTCCTCGAAGACAGTAAAGACGGAGTCCGCTGGAAGCGAAAGTAGCTTTTCGGAGGGTGCCGTGGCTTCGCAGGTTGCGGAAAAACTCCTGCATTTGCCTTTTCGGAGGGAGCAGGGGACTTCAGTCCCTTGAATAGGCCGTGTGGATCAAGGGGCTTCAGCCCCGGGCCGTTTGCCGGAAGCTGCAATACATCCTCATCTTGCGCGTCTTTAGGCCGGAGCCTCCGCGTCGGTTATCAGTGCGTTCTTGCTGCGCGACAGAATGACCGTAGTGACTGCGGCGATGACCAGCACCATGCCGAGAACTTCGGACGAGGCCAGCCGCTCGTGGAAGAGCGCGACGCCGATCAGCACGGCAATCACCGGGTTCACGAAGGCATACGTCGAGACCTCCGTGACCGGCACGTTTTGGATCAAGTAGGTGTACGCGGTCATTCCCACCACCGTGCCGAAGACCGCGAGATACAGAATCGAGAGAACCCCGCTCGTCGTCCACTGCGCGGTCTGGAAGCATCCGCCGCCGATGGCGATGATCAGATTCAGCAATCCCGCCGCGCCGATCTGCCATGCCGTGGAGACGAACGTATCCACCGGCAAGTCGAAGCGCCGCGACGCCACCGAGCCGATGGAGAAGGCCAGAGCCGCAGCAACCAGCAGTGCGAATCCCAGCAGGCTGCGCGAGTTTGCGCCACTGTTTGCGCCGCGATGCAGCGCGGGCCAAAGCAAAGCCAGCATTCCCAGCGCACCCAGCAGCGTCCCCAGCCAACCGCGCAGGTTCAGCGTTTCGCCTCCTGGCAGCGAGGTCTCCAGCAGCGCCACCATAATTGGAATCATCGCAACCACCAGCGACGCATAGCCCGTCGCCACCATTGTCTCGGCCCAGATGAGCAGGACGTTGTTGACGGTCATAATGAGCACACCGATCAGCGCCAGACGCCACGCTGCGCGCCACGGAACGCGCAGGCTGGTGCCGCGAGCCATGCAGAGGGCAACGATAAGAGCCGTCGCAATAAGCGAACGAATTGCTCCGATCAGCGGCGGAGCAAGGTGCAAACCAGCAATGCGGATGACGCCGTAGGTCGATCCCCAGAAGAAGTAAACGCAGGCAAAGGCAATAACGACGCGAGCTTTTCGTGATAGCGAGGAAATCATCTCACTCTATGCTAACCGCGCAGCGTGGTTTAGCGTGATGCGCCCGCGTCACCACTCCACACGAATTCCGAAGAGTGGAATCAACAGTACAGCCTGATCCGGGCTGATGATGAGCCCTTCCATCCCCTCGGGCGAGCCGCGCAGCCCGTCCAGCCGACATCCGCGAACGTCCGCGCCCGCCAACTTTGCGTGCGACAAGTCGACGCGGCTCAGGTCGCACTCGCGAAAGATGGTGCCCGTCAGGTCGGTTCCATAGAAGTCGGCCTCGGCTAGGTTGCAGCCTTCAAAGACGCACTGTTGCAAGCGCGCCATGCGCACCAGCGCCAAGTCCATCTTGCACTCCTTGAACAGCACACTTTTCAACTGCGCCTCAGTGAAGGTCGCTCCGGTCAGCCGCGTTGTCGTAATCTCGACGCGCTCCAGCGAGCCACCTGTCAGGTCAATGTTTGCCAGGTCGCTCGTCTCGATGCGCGAGTCTTGCACCCGCAAACGCCGCGCCATCGGGTCGGAGAGGGAGACGGTTCGCAGTACACAACGGTCGATGCGCGCCGCCTGTCCGCGCTCACTCACCAGTGCTGGCAGCCGCGCGCCCGACGCAATCGCATCGCAGGCCTGCCCTTCCGCTAGCTGCTCCACGAAGTTCTCCGTCAGCTCATCCCCATCGAATCGCGGCGCAACGCGCCCCTTCGCCTTCGTTGCCATCGTCTTCGTCGCCATCCCTCCAGATTACAGTCTCTCCAACTTCGATTTCGAATTAGCGCAGCCCTTCGTCTAAACTTTGAAGTTGAGATGAGGTTGAGATAAAGCCGCGATGAGCAAGAGCCAGAACATCACGAAAATTCGTATCGCAGTTTGGACCGCGTTGCTAGTGTTGATCGCGTCAACTCCGGCCCGAGCGCAGAGCTCGACGCCGAATGCCGCGCCGCAGCCAAGCCTCGCTCAATCGCTCGCCGCGCAGCATCGCACGCGTCTGATGCTGAAGGACGGCACCTACCAGCTTGTCATGAGCTACGAGGTAAAGGGCAAGATCGTCCGCTACTTCAGCGCCGAGCGCGACGCCACAGAAGAGCTTCCCGGCGATCTGGTCGACTGGGACGCCACACGCAAGTGGGAGAGCCAGCACACGGCATCTGCCGCCAGTGACGCATCGCAGCATCCCATGCCCGCCATCGACCCTGAGCTTCTGCGCGAGGAGGCCGACCGAGCCGCGTGGACGCCAGAGGTCGCGCCAGATCTTCACCTCCCCGAGCAGGGCAGCGTCCTCGCGCTCGACCGCTTCGGCGGCGCGCCGGAGCTGGTTCCGCTGGTGCAATCCGACGGCGCGCTGAACCGCGTTACCGGCCACAACGTCCTGAAGCTGGCTATCAATCCTCGTTCTGCCTCGCACCAGATCGAGCAGTTGAAGGGGGTTGAGGCGCTGGTGCAGCTCCACGTCGACACGCCCACCATCTACCTGCGTTTGGGCGACGATACCGGCGCGCTGCGCGGCGGCACACCGCTCACCGTCGATACACACGGCGCAGGCGCAAGCAGGAAGACCGGCGCAAGCGGAGGCTCGCCCGATAGCGGCTACGTCCTGGTGCGCGCCGACGTCCGCAGCGACGCGCGCGTACTTGCCAGCTTCAACATTGGCTTGCTCGGTGGCCCGGTCAAGCAGCAGCAGAACGTAATCGAGACCGTGAGCGACCTACTCCCCGGCGGCCACTGGATGAAGCTCACGCCTCGTCGTCCGCTCGACCCCGGCGAGTACGCGCTAATTGAGATCGTCTCCGACAACGAAATCAACCTCGGCGTCTGGGACTTCGGTATACACACTGCCGCGCCCGAGAACCGCGATGCCATCAAGCCACAGCCCAAGCGTCCCCTCACGCTCGAACGCCGCGTCCCACGGTAGTAGCCGGTCCGCGCTGATTCGTATTCCCGAGAGTGTGATACTTCTCTTCCTCGATAATCCAAGCATCTAATTATTCGGTAAGATGCACCCAGTGCCCCAATTTGTCGGAGAGCTTCTCTCTACCGACGGAGCTCCAGAGGAACCAACGAGATGAAGCCAACTGAAGGTCGTAAGCGCGTTGTCATTGAAGAGATCCAGCCGCAGGTCGATTGTGGCCGTACGCCTGCGCGTCGCTTCCTCGGCGACCGCGTCGTCGTCACCGCCGCCATCTTCTCCGACGGCCACGACCACGTTCTGGCGCGCCTGCTCTCCAAGCACCAGAGCGACTCCGACTGGCGCTCCACGCCTATGTCGCCCGAACCCGACGACCACTGGACTGCCTCCTTTACCGTTGATCGCATCGGCCCGTGGAGCTTCACCATTCAGGCTTGGGTCGACCACTTCGATACATGGTGCGCCGACCTCCGCCTGCGTCTGGCCGCGCAGCCCGATCCCAACGACCCGGCCCGCCGTGACCTTCCCTCGCAGGAGATTCCTCTCGCACTGACTACCGGCGCGCTTCTGCTCGACCAAGCCTCGGCGCGCGCCAAGAACTCCGACGCCCAGCAGTTGAAGACGCTCGCTTCTTCGCTGCGCCGTCTCGCTGGGTTGAACTCCGTCCTCTACGACTATCCGCTCAAGCCGGAGGATGAAGCCCTCGTCGCTCGCTATCCCGACCTTAGTCTTGCCACCACGGCTGACCGCGAGCTCTGCCTCTGGGTCGACCGCGAGCGCGCCCGCTTCTCCAGTTGGTACGAGCTCTTTCCCCGCTCGACAGCGCCTGCGGCAGTCGGAATACAGCCCACAAAAGCAGAATCCGCCCCTGCCGCCCACGGGACCTTCGCCGACGTCGAGCGTCTTCTCCCCGAGATCGCCGCCATGGGCTTTGACATCCTCTACCTTCCGCCGATCCACCCCATCGGTCGCGCCTTCCGCAAGGGTCCCAACAACAGCACCACCTCTGCCCTCTCCGACGAGGGCAGCCCGTGGGCCATTGGCTCGCCCGAGGGCGGGCATAAGTCGATCCTCTCCAAGCTGGGCACCCTCGGCGATTTCACTCGTCTGGTCGCCGCCACCCGTGCCCAAGGCATGGAGATCGCCCTCGACATCGCCTTCCAGTGCTCCCCCGACCACCCTTGGGTCACGCAGCACCCGGACTGGTTTCTGCACCGTCCCGACGGCACCATCCAGTACGCCGAGAACCCGCCGAAGAAGTATCAGGACATCTACCCGCTCAACTTCGAATCCCCCGACTGGAGCGGCCTCTGGGACGAGCTGCGCTCGGTATTCCAGTATTGGATCGACCGCGGCGTGCGCATCTTCCGCGTCGACAACCCGCACACCAAGGCACTCCCCTTCTGGCAGTGGTGCATCGAAGACCTGCACCGCAACTCGCCCGACGTGCTCTTCCTCGCCGAAGCCTTCACCCGCCCGCGCGTCATGTACGCGCTGACCAAGGGCGGATTCACCTGGTCCTACACCTACTTCACCTGGCGCACCCAGAAGGACGAGTTACAAGAGTACTTCGAAGAGATCACCAAGCCCCCGGTCAGCGACTTCTTCACCCCAAACGTTTGGCCCAACACTCCAGACATTCTCCACGCCAGCCTCCAGACCGGAGGCCGCGCCGCCTTTCAACAGCGCCTCATCCTCGCCGCGACGCTCGCCGCCAGCTACGGCATCTACGGCCCTGCCTACGAGTTATGCGAGAACCTGCCTATCCAGCAGGGAAGTGAGGAGTACCTCAACAGCGAGAAGTATCAGATCCGCCACTGGAACCGCGCCGATCCCAACTCACTCGCCCCGCTGGTCACGCTGCTGAATCAAATTCGTCGCGCCAATCCCGCGCTGCAGAGCGACCTCTCGCTCCACTTTCACTCCACCGACAACCCCTACCTGATCGCCTACTCCAAGTCGGCCAACGCCACTGACGACGCACCCGTGAACACGATCCTAGTCGTCGTCAACCTCGACGCGCACAACGAGCAATCCGGCTTCGTCAACCTAGACCTGAACACGCTAGGCCTAGACCTATTCCCCGACGCCTCCTTCGAAGTAGATGACCTCCTAACCAGCACCCGTTACCTCTGGCAAGGTTCCCACAACTACGTCGCCCTTGACCCCGCCAAAATCCCCGCCCACATCTTCCGTCTCACCCGCGCAAAGGCGTAATCCCATGCCCGTCGTCTTTCGCCATCGCGGCTTCAAATTTTTCTTCTATTCAAACGAAGGTGCTCCGCGCGAGCCGGTGCATATTCATGTTGAGAAAGATGAAGTAGAAGCAAAATTCTGGCTGAAACCGGAAGCCCGTGTAGCCTACAATGATGGATACGACGCACGAACTCTCCGTGAACTGCTGGAGATCGTCGAGACCAACCGAAGCCGGATCGAGAGGGAATGGAATGAATTCTTCCACTAAAGCGAAGCGTGTTCACTGCGACGCCGACAGTCTATGGGTTGATCTCTCCGATGGTCGAGTCATTGGCGTGCCGCTGGCTTGGTTCCCGCGTCTTTTGCGCGCCACGCCCGCCCAGCGCGAGCAGGTCCGCATCAGCACTCGCGGCCTACACTGGGATTCGCTCGACGAAGACATCTCCATCGCCGGTCTGCTCGCGGGCCTAGCCGACCAGACTAACCGCGACAAAACCTTCGCCGCCTGATCGCGCCATGCCTGTTTAGCCCATCGCCAGCAGCCCAATCCTACCGACGCCCAATCCGTCCTTGATCGGTTCAATTGGTGTAGATCGGTGTTAAGTTTTTGCTGTAGCTCTCCTAAACCCCGTATCCACGTTCAGCCACCAGCGCACCTGCGTTGGGATCGGTATTACCCGGCGGCGGCAGGATCAGCGGCACTAAGAATCCATACGCCGAGACGCCCGCAAAGCAGATCAGTGGCACCACAAATCCCCTCGCCATGCTTCCGGTAATATCGGCGATCTTACCCAGAATCAGCGGGAAGACCGCGCCGCCGACGATCGCCATCACCAGCATCGATCCCGCCAGCTTGGTATTCTCGCCTAGACCCTTCAGCCCCAGCGCAAAGATCGTCGGGAACATGATCGATAGGAAGAAACTGGTTGCCACAATCGCGTACGCGCCCGTCATTCCCGGTCGTGTCACCGCCAGCGCCATCATCAGCACGTTGATCGCGCCGTAGATTCCCAGAATCCTGCTGGCCGAGATGTACTTCATCAGCGGAGTCGTCAGAAACCGTCCCGCCAGCATCGCCACCAGAGAGTAGATGATGAAGTCCGCCGCGCGTTTTTCGCCGAGCGGCGTGTACTGCTTCAGGTAGAAGATGGTGTTGCTCCACACGCAGATCTGCGCGCCCACGTTCAGTACATTTGCGCCCACCGCAAACCACAGTTGCGGATAATGCCGCAGCGCGCCAAAGCTGCCGTGCCCGCCCGCGTCGCCCTCGTGCTCGCTCTCCATCTTCGGAAAGCGCATCCGCGACAGCAGCAGCGCAAACAGCAGCACCGCCGAACCCAGCGCGATGTAGGTTGGCACCACGCGCATGATCTCCCCGTGCAGATACGCGGTGTATGTCCCGGCAGCCTGCTTAGCGGCCACCTGTGCAGGCGTCAGCTCCACGCCGGAGAAGATGTACTGTCGCCCGATCCACACCCCAAGGATCGTCCCCGGCGGGTTGAACGACTGGGCAAAGTTCAGCCGCCGTTCGCTGGTCGGAGCCGGTCCAAACTGTGCCATAAACGGATTCGCCGCCGTCTCCAGAATCGACGCGCCGCAGCCCACCGCAAACAGCGCCACCAGAAACGGAGCGTACAGCCCGCTCACCGCCGCTGGCCAGAACATCACCATTCCTGAGCCGAACAGCACCAGTCCCATCACCATGCCGACCTTGTATCCCCAGCGTCGCATCACCAGCGCCGCCGGAATCGCCATGCAGAAGTACCCGGTAAAGTTCGCCGTCGACACCAACTGCGCATTTAGCCGCGACAGCTCGAACGACTTGCGGAACTGCTGCACCAGAATGTCGGTCAGGTTGTTCGACATCCCCCATAGAAAGAACAGCACCGTCACCAGCACGAACAGAGCCATCTGCCCCGCCGGGAACACTGCCCCGCCCTTGTTGCTCTCTGCTGAACTGCTCACCGATGTCGAAACCTGCATTTCCGCGCTCCCGCCAGTCCTGCTAACTTTGGTCGCACCGATAATACCAGCCCCGCCCATCTATCCGAAAGCATTGCCCGCGCGCGCCAATAACTGCCCGCACAGAGTAGACTTACAGCAGCGCCATCTTTTGCCGCAAGGGAGTCCGTACCACATGCCGAATTCGTTTCGCCGCTCTGTTACCGCCGCAACCAGCCTGCTCATTCTGTGCCTTCTTAGCCTCCCCGCATTGCAGGCCGTTGCGCAGCAAGCCGTCCCGCTCACACCCTTCCAGCGGGCGATGGAGCACTTCGACCTCGGCGTCAGCGTTACTGGCGTCGTCAACTCCAACGCCAGCGGCATCGAGCAGCGCGACGCCAACGGATATACCTCCGTCGCCACCCCCACCACTGGTACCACGGTCACGACCGTTACTACTCCAACCTTTCTCAAGATCTCCCCCAGCAGTACGATCAGCGAGCTCATCACCCTGCGTTATACCCGCAAGCCTTACATTGGCTTCGAGTACAATTTCGGCAACTCCCGCTTCACCCAGAACTATTCGTCTACCAGCACCACCACCAAGACGACCGTCACCACCACCCCGGCTACGACCAAAGTCGACACCACAAATAACAACTCCAGCGTTATCCCCGGAGCGCAGGCCAGCGTCCACGAAATCACCTTCGGCTACGTCGCTCACCCGCGTAAGATCTACGGCGTCCAGCCCTACATCGGAGCAGGCGGTGGAACGCTCCACTTCACGCCAACCTCCGGTGGTGGCGAAGGACTTCCTTTCCAGTACCGCGCTGTGTACTACTACAACCTCGGCGTCGAGCAAAACTTCACTGGCAGCGCCGACCACTTTGGCGTTCGTCTAGGTTTCCGCCAACTTATCTACCTCGCGCCGGATTTTGGCCAGAACTACCTCACCATCACCCGACGCACCCATACCAGCGAACCCACCCTCGGCTTCTTCCTGCGCTTCTAAAAAATTTTCACTATTGCCGGGTAATAATGCTGGTCATTTGAGTGAAGTAAAGAGTCTCGCATTATATTTATGATGCGAGACTCTACGCCCCTCGGGGAATGCCTAACTCTTTACGTTTTCCCGCCGCGTATTTTCCATTCCATCTCGCGCACGATGGCTGCTACCAGCGTCTTCGTCTTGCTGGCCAAGTTATCCATCGCTGCTGGCGAGCGAAAGGCTCGAACCGCGGCCTCGCGCGACGGCGTAAATTCGCCTTGTTTGCGCAGCGCATAGGCCAACGCCTCATATCGCTTTCCCTTCTCCGAGCGAACCAACCGGTGCCATTTTGCGGGAAGAATCGACTCGATATGTTCATAGAATCGCGCGTCGGTCTTATACCAATACAGTTGGCCCTGACTCATCATCGAACTGCCCGGAGTCAACATGTAATCGGCCATCACGCGGTCCAGCAAAACGATGTCGCCCGTCAACGCGGCCAGAACCCAGATAGGCCAGTCGGTTATCGGCTTAAGATCGAAGTACCACTCAGGCAAACTGCGGTAAATCTCCCTGCGAAACAGGATTGAGGGCGAGGGTAGAAAATCGTGGCGTAAAATCTCGTCCATGCCATAGCGCCCAGCCGGAATCGAAGGGTATCGATCACGCTGTACCTCTCCCTCTGGCGAAACCCAGCGCACGACGTGGCCGCACACATTGATGGTTGAGTCTGCTTCTAGCGTCTGTACCTGAATCGCCAGCTTCTCTGGATCCGTCCAATAGTCGTCGGCATCCAGCCATGCAATATATTTTCCGCGGCACTGCTCGAACGTCTCATAGTAATTCCGTTGGATTCCGACATTCTGCGCATGTGTAAATATCTGCACAATATTCGGATAGCGCTCCTGATAGGATTGAACAACCTCCACCGTTCTGTCTTGCGAGCAGTCATCTCCAATCACAATCTCAATGGGGAAATTCGTCTGCTGTTCAAGAACGCTTCTGATCGCACGCCCCAGCCACTTCTCCGAGTTGTATGCCGTTATTGCCACGCTGACCAATGGAGTCGGGGAGGGCGTAATGAGGGAGTCTGTTTCGGCCATTGAATTAATCTCCGTTTCCCTAGGTTGCCATTTCGTTCACAGACGCATCAGATCTGTATAAGCTTTCGATATTTCCTTAATAAATTTCTGCAAAGAATAATTCAACTTTACATGCTCGTATCCAGCCGCAGCAATGCGGCGCGCCTCTTGGGGATTCTCCAACAGAAGCACAATTCTGTCGGCAAGTTCTTGGCTATTCCCATGCGCATGTAAATATCCAGTCACTCCGGGCTGAACGATCTCGGGAATCCCTCCAACCGCAGTCGCCACGACAGGTTTTCCCATTGCCATTGACTCCAGAATACTCAACGGAAATCCCTCCCGATGGGTCGATAGAACGCAGATATCCATCGCGGCAATCAGGCGCGACACATCCGTGCGATGTCCTGTAAAGATAAATTGATCGAAAATCCCTAGTTCCTGCAATGTCTGAGCGACCTCCGCATAGTGACTGCGATTCAGATCCACGCGAGAATTATCTCCGACAATTAAAAAACGGACCTCGGGATGCTGTGCTAGAACTATCCCCGCGGCATCGGCCAAGGTAAAATAATCCTTCTGTCGAGAGACACGCGCAACCATCCCAATCACAACACACCCATCGGGCAGGCCAAACTCGCGTCGTACGGTTGCATTACTTTGGGTCCAGTCCGCGGTCGAAACCTCTACTGCGTCATAAATGACGCGCGCCTTGCTCTCCGGCAGTGCGATGGCGAAGGTATCCTTCGCCTCCTGCGAGACAAAGATAAAACTCTGCACCGGGAGCAAGCAAAGCCGCTGACGCCAATCGAGCTGCGGATAGCTAACCCGCAGATGACAGACCATCCGGCATCCGGCAAGATACGCTGCTAGACTGGTATGGTGCGCAGCCCGCTGGTCGGAGAAGTGAACTAGTTGCGCCCCAGCCTGTTGAAGCTGGCACGCCATGGCGTTGGATTCCCGATAGAATCGGATCGCGTGACGCAGACTCGGAGTCGGCTGAGAATAAATGACCGTCTCAATTCCTAGCTTCTCGAATGCACCCTGCAAATCCAAAGCGTCGGGTAAGCAGAATGCAACATGGTGAAACGATTGCCGGGTCGCTTCGACCAGACGCAATGTGGCGATCTCAACCCCGCCAACTCCGCTCCACGGCATTACATGAGCAATGGTCAATTGTCTGCCTAGCCCCGCTTCATCTCTCATCCCTTAGCCTCCGTGGAAAAGAACCCCTGCATTGTTGGAATAATCTGACTGCGAACAAAGGATCGAAACACCCATCCAATCGCAACAATAAAAATGGGCAGAACGGCGATTGTTTGAAGAATAAAAATTATAAGATTCCGTGCGGGGAAAAAATGATTGACCGCATAAGTCGCAATGGCAAAAGGAACGGTAGATAAAAACATCGGAGTCCACACCTTCCATACTACTTCCGAATAACTCAACCCCACCAGTTTGGAGATATATCCCGGCCACAGAACAAGCTGGACGACTAAACTGGGAATCATGGTTCCCAACGCAACTCCATAAATCCCATACCAGTGAACCAGAACAACGCTCAGCGCCAAATTCGTTACGCCTTCCCCAATCGCCCAGATCGCCCCCACCTTATGCTTCTCAATCCCGAATGCGATTGACGAGGCCGTTCGGTTGGCAAAGGAAAAGAGCAGCGCCGTGCAGAGAATAATCAGAACGGTTCCCGATGAATGCGCATACTGCGGTCCCATCCAAAGCCCAATAAAACTGCGCCCGCGCAAAATTAACGTAATCAAAATTGGCAACGATACTGCCAACGTAGCCCGCGTGCCATTCTTGTAGAGCATCAATAGGCTTGCGGTATCGCCTGCCGCCTCGTAAGTGCTCGCCGCCGGAACAAAGGTCGCCCCCATTGCGCTCACGGCCTGACTCGCATAGCTGCACAGCGAGTTGGCAATAGCGTAATACGTTACGGCCGCCGCCGAAACAAATGCGCCAACCACCAGATTGTCCGTCTGATAGACCAACTGAACTGCAACGGTTGTTAGAAAGGCATACGAGCTATAGGTCCAGATTCGCTTTAGCGTCTTGCCTGTCGGTCTTTTCAGTTGAATTTGTAGTTCTGGATAGATGCAACGCGTAATGCACCACAATAAAATATTGCAGGCAATTACCGCAATCAGTTCGCAGACTGCGATAGCGACGATGCCATGCCCGGTACGCAACACGGCCACGACTCCAATCACGCGTATGGCCGTCTGTAGCAGGCTCACATACGTCTGTAGGTCGTATCGATTCAGTGCCGACAGTACTCCGGCAACAACTCCCACCGACATCGTAATCGCCAATTTCAGCCCGATCAGCAAAATAGCTTTTCTAGCGTCGCTCGCCAGTTCCGCAGGAATCTTCACCATATGTGGAAATGCCACCGCGATCCCGACGCTCAATAAAAGAATCAGGGCGCTGATCTGCAACCGTACCCACAGCGCTGCCGAGATTGCCTCCGATGCTCCCGCATGATCCTTTTGCGTGTACCCCTTGGAGACGAATCGAAGAACGGAGCTTTGCATCCCCAGATCGAGCAGTCCTAGGTAGCCCACGGCGGCAATTGCCAATACCCATACCCCATAGGCGGTTTCCCCCAGACGATGCAAGATAAAGGGTGCCAGGAAAAATCCAACAGCCATTGTGGCAATTGTTCCAAACCAATTGAACAGCACATTACGCGCGATATGTCGTATCCGCAGCTTCAAACCAGACTCCTGTGTACCAAGGTGGATTAGATCATTGGCGGAAACAATTCGACTCTGCCGATTTTCAGAGTCCGTTACAATTCTCTGTGCGTACAAGCTGATACTATCAGTGTCCTGCGTTGGCGGGGCGATGCAGTATGATCGGGGAAGCAACCCGGTCCCCCAAAAACGAGCTGCTGCAAGCCGCAGGAGGAACCTTCGCCCTGAGAATTATCGCTCAAAGTTCGGCACGGTACGACACAACCCCTGTGGTCTCTCGTGTCCCCACGGCCAACGGATCGTCGCGATTCGCTCATGCCATGCAGTGCAACTGGAGTCGACTATGAAGCTTCTATTCTGGATCTGTTTGGCACTGGTCGTCTACACATACATTGGATACGCCATTCTGTTGTGGCTACAGGTTCGCCTGCGTCGTCGGCCCATTCAGCAAAGTCCTATAGTGCCCTGCGTCACGATTATCATTGCCGCGCGGAACGAAGAGGCGAATCTTTCTGCCAAGTTGGAGAATCTTCGTCAGCTTGATTACCCCCAGGACCGACTACAGATCGTTATCGCCTCGGATGGATCGACTGATCGCACTGCCAGTATTCTGCGCGAGCACGCTGACCAGATTTGCGCAGTCATTCTCGACCAGTCGGGCGGAAAAGCTTGCGCGCTGAACGATGCCGTTCAACACGCTACCGGAGAGATTCTCGTCTTTCTCGATGTGCGTCAGCGAGTCGACACAAACGCCATCTCCGAACTTGTTTGCTGCTTCGCCGACGCGACCGTTGGTGCTGTCAGCGGGGAATTGTTGCTGGAATATAGTTCCAGCGCGTCCGCCTCCGATGCACTCGGCATTTACTGGAAGATCGAAAAAACTGTGCGAAAGCTTGAGTCCGCTTCTGGCTCGGTCGTCGGAGTTACCGGAGCGATCTACGCAATTCGCCGCGAGCTATATACCGAAATGCCCGCAGGAATAATTCTCGACGACGTATTTATTCCCATGCAGGTAGCTCGCGCAGGATTGCGTGTTCTATTTCAACCCACTGCGATTGCTCGCGATAAAATATTCGATGAAAAAGGAAAAGAATTTTCCCGCAAGGTACGCACCCTGACCGGAAATTACCAATTGTTGCGACTGGCTCCCTGGTTGATTTCGCCAGCGAATCCACTCCTCTTTCGCTTCCTAAGCCATAAGCTTCTGCGCCTCACGGTTCCGCTGCTTCTGTTCCTCATGCTCCTCTTCTCCGCAAGCTCCAGCGGGTTTTTTTATCGATCCGTCTTCTGGCTTCAGATCCTTTTCTACGCATTGGCTGCCCTTGGGGCTTTGCGGCCATCCACCAGAAAATTCAAGCCAATTGCGATTGCCAACACCTTTGTTCTTCTCAACTTTGCGGCAACCCTCGCCTTTTACAACTTTGTTGCGAGACGGAACAGAGTCTGGGTCTAGTAAACTAAGTCCGTCGCTAACGAGTAGGGTACCTTCGTTAGCAGACCGCGAGGATCGCATCTTGGGAACAGGCATAGGACACTACATTCCGCTGGTCGTCTACTTGGGTTTTTGGATCATGAGTCTGATCTCGCTTGGCGGCAGACCGCTCCTCGGTCTCTATTACATGCTTCCATTTCTACCCTATCGCCTGATGCGGGACCATTTTTTAGACTATCCGCTGGGTGCCAACATGCTGACCATTCTGGTCCTGTGTGTCATCGTCGGAGCTCTCATTCACGGAAAGCGCCTTCCTCAGTCGAAGCTCTATCTAATCTGGCTCATCTTTGCAATCTATCTTTACTTGTCCATGTGGATCGGTACAATTCTTTCCAACGCACCCGCGCCCCTCTGGCTCTCGGACGCCAACTTTGTTAGTTGGAAAGACTACATGGTAATTCCGCTGGTCTTCGTCTCGGCTAGCTTAGTCGTCGAAGACCGCAAGGCGGTTCGAACGGTAATTCTTATTACGGCCCTCTCTCTTTTGTTCATTGATCGCAGCTGCATTCTGGAAAGCATGTCGAGAAGCTGGACAAACTTCGATGAAAACAAGCGCAGCGGCGGCCCGCTTGCCTACGGTTCAAATCAGACGGCGGCATTTCTGGCTCAGTTTGCAATGTTCTTCTGGGGCTTCGCTCAGTTTCTCAAGCGCAGGATATTGACACTACTCTGTTACGGATTAGTGGCAGCCACGCTATTTGCGGCCATGTACACCTTCTCTCGAGGCGGCTATCTCGCAATTCTCTGTAGTGTTTTTATTCTCGGACTGTTGAAGGACCGAAAGCTCCTTCCGATTCTTGCGCTCTTCCTCCTTACTTGGCAGACCGTCGTGCCCGTGCCCGTCCGCGAACGGGTCAACATGACCCAAGACTCCAACGGACAACTCGAGTCCTCCGCACAGGAGCGAGTCAATCTATGGCAAGACGCGGAGAAGTCGTTCCTTCACAGTCCCATTGTTGGAAACGGCTACGCAACCTTTCAGCTTGATGAGCATGTCGACAATCTGAAAGACACGCATAACTGGTACGTCAAGGTATTAGTGGAAACCGGATTGCTCGGATTCCTAATTGTGATAGCATTGCTGCAACAATTGCTGGTCCTACCCTATCGCCTTTTCAGGCGCGCATCCGATCCACTCTATCGCGGTCTGGGCTTGGGTCTGTTTCTTGCGATCTGTTCCTGTATTGTTGCGAACTTTTTTGGCGACCGCTGGACATACCTTGAAATTACCGGACTTCTTTGGGCGCTTGCAGGAACCGCAATTCGTGCCATGCAATTATCGCAGTCCGAATCGATTGCAGAACCGCCCGAGACCGATTCTGCAAACATGACTAATCCCTATATGGTTTATCGATAAAACTTCTTGTATTTATTCCGCATTTCAGCTATCTTCAGTCAGCCATTCTGGATATTTAATTGGATGAGTAGAATCGTCACATTTGCGCCAGCAGGATCGAATCACAAGCTAGCGGATAACTCTGCCCTGCCGCACATCCTGCTGGTCCTCGATCAGTTTCCCAAGGCCCTTGGCGGCGGAGAGCGGATCGTCCTGAAACTCGCATCCCTGCTACCTCAGTACGGATTCCGCGCGTCGATTCTGACATTCTCCATTCACCCGGAGTGCTCCGCACTTCATTCGCCCCCATGCCCCATCTACCTTCTTCCCCTACAGTGCACCTATGACCTCACTGCGCTTCGATCCGCTCTCGACCTGAGAATGTTTATCCGGCAACAACAGGTCCAGATCGTCCAAACATTCTTCGAGAGCTCCGACCTATGGGCGGGACTCGTGGTGAAGGCAACGTCAGATGCTAAGTTGGTCTGGAGCCGCCGAGACATGGGAATTCTGCGCGCTACGAAGCATCGCTTGGCCTATCGCCTTATGGCTAATCTTCCCGATGCGGTCTTTGCCGTCTCTGAGCAAGTCCGCCAGCATTCGATCAAAGTCGATCACATCGATCCTGCGCGCGTCCAGACCATCTACAATGGCCTCGACCTATCCCAATGGAATGCTATTGCCATCCCCGAGATTGCTGCGCCAAATATTCGAGTTGTCACATTAGGAAATATTCGCCGCGTCAAAGGTCTCGATCTATTAATTCGCGCTGCGGAATCCATCGTGCCGCGCTTTCCCAACGCGTCCTTCTTCATTGCAGGAGAAGTCTTGGAGAAGGACTACTTCGAGGAGTTACAGACCTTGGTCCGCGATCTCGGCCTCTCTGATCGATTTCACTTCATCGGAGGTATCCCCGATCCGCACCAATATTTCTCCACGGCGGACATCTTTGTCCTGCCCTCCCGCAGCGAAGGCTTCTCCAATGCCATTATCGAGGCGATGGCCGCTTCGCTTCCGGTCGTTGCTACCAACGTTGGGGGCAATTCCGAAGCGGTGAAAGATGGAGTCAGCGGCCTTCTGGTCCCAGCGGAAGATCCTGCACAGCTTGCCGTGGCCATATGCCAGTTACTCTCCAGCCGATCTGAAGCAAAGGCAATGGGCGCAGCCGGAAGATCTATAGTCGCAGAGAACTTCACCACCGAAGCTATGATGAAACGTATAACCAGCGCCTATACAAACCTTCTCTCCATAAAATAGTCGGCTCGCAGTAGAGATCGACCGTAACGGAGTCGGACGATAGTCCGGTAAATCAGATTTCAGGCGGTCAGATCCTTGATCATACTCTTCCAGCCATTGAAATATCGGTGATAGTCTCCCGCATGGGGAATTACCTGAATTGCGCGCAATAAATAATTCGATGGAAGCTCGGTGCGAAAACGCAGAAGATCCATTCGTCTGCGAATATATTCCAGATAGGTCTTCATCGCGGGATTATTCTCCGCTTTTAGTCTGGAGTACATATCTATCAGTTGCGGCTCGCAATCTCTCCAGTAGTCCTTCGCGGAGTGCTTCCACTGCTGGACTCTTTTCGACACGGTCGGCAGGGAAGCGCCGACGCCGCTCTGAGCCGCATGAATCCTGTAGTAAAAAAGTTGCTCGGGAATAAAGACTAGTTTGGCGTGAATCGCAACCATACAGGGAACCCAAGCATCAAACCACCAGTGCGGAGGAACCGGCAGTAGTGTCGCAAGTAGGTGAGCATCAACCATTAGCGTACATCCATAGACCTTTGTCATGGAAAGCAGCACTGGAAGAACCTCGCCGCGCATTAGTCTCTTGTGCTCCTTGCGAGTCATGCCTGTAGTCTCCGACAAAAATATTCCCGTCGGCACTCCCTGATCGTTCATCAACTGCGCATCAACGAAGACCCCTCCCAGTTGCGGTTGCTCCTCCATCGTCTGGGCCATGCGCGCGAGCTTCTGCGGAAGCCACACATCGTCCTGATCGCAAAAGGCGATCAGGACGCCAGTGCAAAGTCCGCTGGCTTGTTCAAAGTTTTTTGTAATTCCCTTTGCCGCTCCGCCCAGATTGACTGAATTGAGATGGACCCGGACAGGAAAGGGGGCCGTGTTTGCGAAATCCCGAATTATATCCAGAGTGGAATCCGTGGATCGGTCGTCACAGATTACGAGCTCGGTAGGAAGTCTTGTCTGCGCGGCAATACTCTCCAGTTGTTCCCGTAGATACTTTGCGCCGTTATAGGTACACATGGCAACGGAGATGCTTTTTCTCTGTGGCATAAATTTCCTCAGAATGGATTGAATGTCTTGGCTTCCATTGGTTTGTACTCTTTCTTGAGCCAATGTTCAGTCCCCAATCCAAACCCCTCCGACAAAAAATGTGTCGAACGCTCATGCTCTGCGCTATGATTTTCCGCCTCTATCTTCGCAGATGTCTGAAGACAGTGCAATGCTAAACAATCGTGTGAGATCCCAGCCGCAACCCACACCCAAATGCCTCCAGAAAGATTTATAGAAGAAATCTCAGCCGATGTGGGAAAATAGGCAGGATGGCTACGGTCGACATTATTATTCCCGCGTTCAATGCCGCAAAGTATCTACCCTTTGCCTTGCAGAGCGTTCTTGCGCAGACCTTTGAAGATTGGAGGGTACTGCTTGTAGACGATGGCAGCACCGACAACATTGCGCAGGTGATTGCCTCGTTTCAGGATCGCTTCGGCCCCAAGATGCTGTGTATTCGGCAAGAGAATCGCGGTCTTCCCGCAGCTAGAAACACTGCCATCCGCGCCTCGACCGCAGAATTTCTCGCTCTGCTCGATGCGGACGATGCGTGGCTTCCTTGCCGGCTTGAAGAGTCGATCAAGATTCTGCGTGAGCGACCGCTGGCCGGACTTTCCTATGGAGGGATCACGGGGATCGACCCGGAAGGCCAGCTTGGGGATACATTTCTAGGAAATAGCAAACACACCGAAGGGAAGATTGCGCCCTATATTTATATGCGCGCGGTCGAGTTGCCCTGCCCCTCTGTGACCTTTCGTAGAAAGTGCATCGATGAGGTTGGTCTATTCGACGAGTCCATGCGCGCGACCGAAGATCGCGATCTTTGGCTGCGCATTGCCCTGCGCTACGACGTGGCCTACGTCCCCAAAGTCCTCGCGTACTATCGGGTCTCTCCGAACTCCATGTCCACCGATTCCGAACGGATGCTACAGGCGCAGCGGCAGTTTATTGCAAAGCATTATGGCGCTCCAGGTTGCGGAAGGTTGGCTCGCCGAATTGCCCTGAGCCAGTGCTACAGGCAGCGCGCCGAGGCCCTGTCGATTCGCAACCAATGGCGGGCCGCTCTGGGGAGTGTCCTGCATGCTCTCATGCTCTTTCCCTTGGATATTCGCAGCCTGCGAACCGCCATATACTTGCTTTTGCGTTGTGTCGGGATGAAACGCTGAAGCCCCAGCGTAACGCTTCTGCCCGTGGCAATCTCTCCCCTCCGATTCAACACGTTGTTCGGCGAGCGACTACTTTTTTTGTGCGGGCGGTTTCAGATTTGGCTCAAACGCCCCGATGGACGGCGGGTTCGACCGTGTAGCGCCATCGTAGTCGGTGGGGACGCCAACTACGGCGATTCCATGACCAATCGCAGGGCTTGCTGCGCTGAGGTGGAAGTTGAAATTATCGAGTTCCGATTCGTTTTTTAAGGTCAGAGGGGGTTGGTTCACAAATAAAGGATTGCTGCAAAGCAGGTCTGGATGCCCGACCCAGGGGCAATAGTGGCCTCGAAAATTGTAATAGACATCGTGATCTGCGGTTATCGTGTCGGAGGAATCGCCGAAATAATTTAAACCGGGAACATTGGCATTTGTGGGATTATATTTTGGATTCAGAAAACCGAGCGAAATGTTGTTGCGAAAAATATATTTCGTTGTACCGCATGTGTTCTTCGTCTGACAGTTCAGGTCGAACATTGTTGCCGAGTAACCGATGGTTGAATTATTGGCAAACAATACGGTACTGTGAGCTGCGCTGTAAAAAGAAAATACGTCTCCATCAGCGCGGCAATAAAGACTAAGGTATCGATTGTAGTTGCTGGGCGCTCCCGGCAGAGCAGCAGACATGCGCCTGCAATTTCCAATGGTGAGGTTGTTGGCAAAGATCGTGGTGGAGTTGGGCGGTGCTCCCCATTTCCATTGCTGCCCCATGTTGCCATACGATTCTGAGTTTGTGATGGTCAAGTGGGTAATTGCCGTATGGGGGCCGATGAACCCATCCTTTGTGTTATAGGCCTGAATGCAGTGGTCGCAGGTAAATGAGGAAAGAGTGGTATCTTGTCCGCTCCACGAGTCGCCGAACCCTCCGCTGTTTGAGTCATAGCAGGCAAATGCCGGAAACTGACTATTCACGATTGGGTATTGTTCGTCGCATCCGTTTCCTTTCATCGTCACATAGCTGGCTGCGATGGACGAACCCACCGCATCAGGAGTTGGGACACCATCATCAAAGTTCCATCCCGCGAAGCCATTGAAACCAACAAACACGCGAGTCATGGTAATAGCCCCGCCGATGGGCCCAAACAAACCACTGGCCGTAAGCCCGTGAACATAAACGTCCTGAAGCAATATGTTCGCGGAGGATTTGTCCGTCTGGATTCCGTTGTTGGCGTAATCGCTGGACCCTGGGTTTTGGTTGATGCACCTCTTTGGCGCAGGACTTCCGTACTGGACACACGCGCCGTTATGGGATGTGATCTCCAGCCCCTGTACATCTACGTACTGTGTTCCTGACAGATTCAAGACAACCTGATCCCCGAATCCACCAAAAAGCTGCGTCAGGTTGCCGGTGTAGGGATAAGTGTTTACCGGAGTGCAGTTACCCTTGTAGGCGCAAAGTCCCAAAATTCTAGTATGCGCGGCGCTAGTCCCCGCGGGAATGGTCGGATTATGGCAGCCCTGATTGTTTCCGTAGCCACCGGGGGCGTACCAGCACCACGTATTTGTTGCGCTGTTGCCAATGTTATTGTCGTACCCGATTCTGCAATTAGGATTAGATGGGTTCATCTGATTTGCGCTGGCCGCGCATCCCTCGACGACAACGGTATCCCCTCCCGCGATTACCCAACCCCAGTTTCCCAATGTCCCATCATCCCATAGATAGCGCACATCGTTGTAGGCGCAGTGCCGATTGACGCCCGAGCCGGGATATCGTGCATCCGCCTTCCCGTCGCACTGGCCTGCGGGTGCCTTCACGGAGTAACGGGTGCCTCCGTCCGGACGGACGTACCAAGTCTTTGCTGAGAGAGGCAGAGCAATGATTGCAAGCAGAAAGCTCAACAGAACACCGCGGTTTGACTTCACCATGAATAGGCCCTCGCAGAATTTTCCCCCTCAATAGGGGCGAGCAATAGAATTGCGTTAATTGTCAGGTCGCCATGCCGTTCCTCGGCGCAGCTCAAAGCAGATGTGCGATGCCGAGCCTAGAGGCAACTTCTTCGATATCGAAGTTGAGGTCAATCTCCGCGGGTTGGTTCCTTTGACCTCCGGGCTGTTCCCAACGATAGCTGTTCCTGTTGATGGACGTGCAATGGCCTTCCGCAACCAACCGGTGTGGAATGTTTGTCACCTGACCATGGTAGTGTCGCTTCCAGTACATAATGCTAACGCCGTGATCGTAGTAATATTTGGAGCGGCGACTACGTTCTTTTTCGTCTGTGCAATTCGGATGAAATGCGAATTTGCGCCACCATCCGGCACCATGTTCAAATTGAGATTTGCTGGCACCTTGGGTTGTGCAGCCTACAAGCTCCCAGTACCTGTGGTGGCGGAATCGGTAAATATGCCGACGGCTGCCGAGGTCGCGGACCGCAGCCATAGTACCGTCCTGCAATTCTTCAAATACGTCCTTCAACTGGTGCATCACTTCGAGGCGGCAGAGGAGATCCGAATGCCAGAATGCGAGACGATCTGCGAAGAGAAAAGCAAACTCCATGGGAAAGTGTGGAAACATCACCTCAAAGCTGAACCGCGCATTGAAGTCGATCACGATGGAACCGGGAAGAACCGTCTGGGGTGGCCCGCATCTGGGATCGAATCCAATGACCGGCGTCCAGCCAATCTCCTGAATGAGCCTCTGCTGGAGTGTGCACCAGCGGTCGCTCACGTTCCAGCAGAGCCACGGCCTCTCGACGCCAGCCAAGGCCTGACGCCATTCCGCAGCGGCCCCGTAGATCGCATCGAGGGGAAGGGGAAATTCTTCCCAATTCCCCTTCCCTCTTTGCGATGGATCTGTTTTGCACTGTGGGTCAGACATTTACCAAGCATTCTAGCATTAACGATCAACTGCGCCTATGCTGGGGGGGGCGGGCCGCACCACGTCGTTGTAGTCGGTGCTCGACCCTCCCGTTGTTCCGGCCCCAATTGCTGGGCTGCTACTGGTTAGTGAGAAGTTGAAGTTATCCAACTGCAATTCAGAGGTCATCGGAGCGACTGGTTCGGTCACGAGTAGAGGATCGACACAATATATGGAACCACCACAGGTATCGCCGTTCCGAATCCCATGCTCGATATTGTAGCTTGCCGTGTGTGCAGTCGAGGTGTCGGCGGTATAGTAGAGCCCCGGGGCCTTTCCCGTATAACCATCGCTTGCTTCGTAGAAAGGGTCTTGGTTTGTGTAGCCTAGAAGTATGTTGTTCTTGAAGATGTAAGGTGATGCCCCGCATGCTCCAGCCGTATTGCAGTGTAGATCGAATATCGTAGAGTTGTAGCCGATCATGGTGCTATTGCTGATCGTAGTTGTCGAGTTCGCATCCGCACTAATCGAGAACATATCACCAGCAGCGCGGCAGAAATCGGTTAGCTGTGCTCCGCCCCAAGAAGCACTCGCAGTTTGGTTGTAATTGTGAGGCGCGCCTGGCGGGGCGTACGCCAGTCGATCACAATTGCCAACGGTCAAATTATTTTCAAAGAGGGCTGTAGAGTTTGCTCCTAGTGTCCACTTCCACTGCTGCCCCATGTTGCCATAAGATGCTGAGTTGGTAACTTTCAATGTGGTGATGTTAACATGTGGGCCAATGAACCCATCCTTCGTGTTATAGATCTGTTGGCAGTGATCGCAAGTAAAAGAGACAAGCAAGCCAGGAGTCCCGTCTGCGACTGTTTGCCCACTCCAACTATCCCCAAACCCCATGCTGAGCAGGTCGTAACAAGACTCCGCGGGGAAGCCGGTATGCACAATCGGATACTCCTCATTGCATCCATTCCCTTCCATCATCACGTAGCTTGCTGCGATGGCTGCATTTGCACCATTCTGATCTGCTGTCAAATTCTGAAAGTTCCAACCAGAAAATCCGTTGAAGCTCACATTGACACGGTTCATCGTAATTGTTCCGTTGCCAACAGGTCCTGTAAGTCCACTGTCGCTGAATCCATGAATCCATAAATCCTGAAGCAGAACTGGGGCGGTTGTATTACTAGTTGCTATTCCATCATATCCATAGTCATCAGTTGATCCGCAGGCTTTTGGATAGGCCGGGTAGCCATGAGAAACACATTGAGAGTGGTCGGTTATATTAAACCCTTGAAGGTCTACATACTGCGCCCCAATGAGATTAATAGTTGTTCCTACATTACCACCGCCGAATAACTGAGTAAGGTTAGCCTGGATGGTTGTGTTTCCTGTATTGCAATTTCCTGCTAGTACGCATTGACCTAGGATACGGGTATGCGCTCCTGATGTACCTGCTGGAATAGTGCCCGAGCTACAAGCTCCGATACCCTGCCCGCCTACACACCAATAGTCGACATTCGCTGGCGGACTAGTTCCAACTCTACAATACGTCGCACCATTATTGTTCTCATCGACGTTATAGCAGCCGCGCACCACCACTGTATCTCCGCCAGCGATGACCCAGCCGGATGAAATACCGTTGTAATTCTGGTTGTCATAGAGAAAGCGAAAATCGTCGAAAGCGCAGTTCTGATTCTGAGGATACGCCGCGCCCTGACTCCAGACTGCGGTTCCATCTGTGGTCGTTGCGCTCCAGGAAGGCCAGAAGCTGGATGCGCTAGTTCCCGCTTTGGTCACCGTCTCGTAATAGCCTGTATGGCCGAGAATGATTGTACCCAGCGCGTAGGCGTGGTTTGGAAACCAAGTTTGGTTAGTGAGGCCGGGATAGGCTGCGTCTGTCGTCCCATTGCAACCTCCTGTGGGCACATTGCCCCCCCCGGCAGCCGAGTAGCGAGTTCCGCCGTCGGGTCGGATGTACCAAGTCGTTCCAGGAGTTGCAGCCACAGCCGGAGCCACGATGATTGATGTCGCCACCGACTGCTTCTGTGACGGAGTTCCATTGTCCGTTACGGTTGCGGCAAGGCTTGCTGTCCCGCTAGCCGTTGGCGTACCGGAGATTACCCCGGTGGTTGCTGCCAGCGTCAATCCGGCGGGCAGTGCGCCCGAGCTAATGCTCCACGTATAAGCCGGAGTTCCGCCGCTTGCCGCCAGCGCCTGTGCGTAGGCCACGCCCTGCGTTCCCGAGGTCAGCGCCGAGGCCGTAATCGTCAACGCGCTTGGCGTCACCACCAGCGTCAGTGTGGCTGATTTGCTCAACGCCGAAGGCAGGCAGCTATCGGTCACCGTCACGCCGACTGAGAAAGTCCCGGTCGCCGTCGGAGTTCCACTAATCACGCCAGTCGACGCCATACTCAACCCCGTCGGTAGCGTTCCCGACCACGCATACGGAGCCGTTCCGCCCGACGCGCTCAGTGTGGCGCTGTACGTCGCAGCCGCCGTAGCGCTCGGCAGAGTGCTGGTTGCGATGACCAGCTGCGGAGCTGCCACCGTCAAGCTTAGTGTTGCCGTTGCGGTTTGCTGCGGATTGCTGCGGTCGGTTACCGTTACGCCCAGCGCGAAGGTCCCGTTCACGGTTGGTGTTCCCGAGATCACCCCGGTCCAAGCCGACAGGCTTAATCCCGCAGGCAGTGCGCCCGACGTAATCGACCAACGGAAGTTCGGTGTTCCGCCCGCTGCCGCCAGCGTCTGCGAGTAGGCCGAACTTATAGTCGCCGGAGCCAGCGAAGTCGTCGAGATCGTCATCGTGCTCGGCGAGATCACAATCAACGTAGACAGCGAAGCCGACTGCTGCGGGCTGCTGCTATCGACCACCTGCACCCCGAAGTCGAAGTTTCCGCCTGCAGTCGGTGTTCCAGAGATCAACCCGCTCGGTGCCAGCGTCAGCCCAGTCGGCAGAACGCTACCCGCCGTCAGGCTCCAAGTGTATGGCGCAGCGCCGCCTCTTGCCGCCAGCGACTGCGAGTAGGCCACGCCCTCATCTCCCACGGCCAATCCATCGGTCGAAATCGACAGTGCTCTTGTTGCAATCGTCAACATCATTGCGGTCGAATTGCTCGTCACCGGACTTCCGCTATCACTCACCGTTACGCCGAACGAGAACGTCCCGTTGGTCCGTGTTGTTCCAGAGATGATGCCGGTCGTCGACAAGCTCAACCCCGTCGGCAGGCTCCCCGAAGTCATTGTCCATGTATAGTTTGGTGTGCCACCGGTCGCCGTTAGCATCTGTGAGTAAGCTGTTCCGGCGATACCCGACGCCAGCGACGTGGTTGTAATCGTTACCGGCTTTGGTGCCAACACAATCGAGGTCGTCAGCGTCGCCGTCTGCTGCGGGCTTCCGCTGTCCTTGACCGTCAAGCCCAGCGCAAACGTTCCATTCACCGTCGGCGTCCCGCTAATCACTCCAGTCGAAGCCGCTAGCGTCAATCCAGTTGGCAGTGTGCCACTGCTGATGCTCCACGTATAAGCTGGCGTTCCGCCCGTTGCCAACAGGTCCTGCGAGTAGGCCACGCCATTGGTCCCGGCTCCCAGCGCCGTAGTCCTGATCGCCAGCGGCTTGGGCGCAATCACAATCGTCCCCGTCGCCTTTGCCGTAGCTGCCGACTTTGAGCTGTCGGTAGCGGTAATGCCAAAGTTGAAAGTCCCAGCCGCCGTCGGCGTTCCCGCAATCACTCCGGTCGAAGCCGCCAGCGTCAATCCTGCCGGTAGGCTCCCCGAGCTGATCGACCACTTGTACGGCGCAGTCCCGCCGCTAGCCGCCAGGATCGTGCTGTACGACGTCCCCACCAAGCCGCTCGCGAACGTCGGCGTCGCAATCGTCAACGAGGTGACCGTCGCATTGGGCGACACAATCGCCAGTGGAACGGCCAACGAAGCCGTCCCTGCCGAGCCATTCTGCACCTGAACCTGCACTGTCCCGGGCTGCGCCAACTTGGCCGCCGGAACCACCACCGATAGCGTACTGGAGCTAATCGCAGTCGTCGCCAGCGTCGAGCTATTCCACAGAATCACCGTCTCGCTGGTAAAGTTTGCGCCCTGCACGGTCATGGCCGTGTCGCCCGTGCCCGCAGGAATCGGTTGAGGAAGAATCTGACTGATGCTTGGCGTCGCTAGCTCTTGGATCAAGGGAGAGCCGCAGCCGATCGTGAAAACAAAGAAAAGAATCCCAAGGCACGCCGAAAATTTATGGATGAAGCTCATGTACTCACCTGTTGGCCCTGATCAGTGCTTCGCTGGCCCAAAGTCTCGCGGCACTCTCATGGCGGAAAAATTCACGTTCGCAATCTGCAAATCTCACCCTACAGACCAACGGTGGTTACTACAGTCACCCAAAGGCACCCAACCGCTGCCACTTTCCGGTTATCGACAAAGTCAACCGGTCCCGTGAGTCAAAACAGGACACCCCTCATCCCCCAAAAGGGGTACGTTTTCCGCTCAATTTTTCATCGAATGGATCTGCTAATTGATCGCAATAATTGTGCAAAATACTGCATAATAAGGCGAAACTCCGCCATCACGCATCTTCCGCAGCCTGAACCTCTTGCGACTCCTGCGATGCCTCGCCAACCCCGTCGCTCCGCACGGCCAAAACCACGCCTTTTGACCCATAATTCATCCCGCAACCGCCCGGGAATCTCCTCCCAAGTAACCGCAGACTTTTAGGAAAAATTACTTGAGTAATTCATCCCATTACAGGAAAAACCGACCTCCGCGAACCCACCACCCACCTCGGTCCGTCCTCCTAATCGGAATCTCGACGAAATCTGCCGCGCTTTGTTCTTCCGGTTTGCTACTCCACCACGCTTTTGGTCATCCCGCAGCCTTTTTGCTTGTTATTCCGCATCCCTATTTGGTTTGCCATTCCGCAGCGCAGCGGAATCTGCATTTGACGCACAAAAGCCGAAGATGTTGCATATCTTATGGGCCGGATCAGTAAGACTTTATGTGATCCTTAGCGCTTCCGCATTATGGGCAGAGTGACCGGGATAATGCACTCACACTGCCCATAGGCACCTGCTCGGACTCATTGTTGCTGTATATTTGCGCCACCGGATGGCTCCAGCAAG
>Ga0182011_10000687_pt1 | contig 29594 bp, 33 predicted proteins | sample 711E1DmetaG_FD_120481 | JGI IMG/M metagenome (GOLD analysis project Ga0182011, IMG submission 120481) | Permafrost microbial communities from Stordalen Mire, Sweden - 711E1D metaG | ecosystem: Environmental > Terrestrial > Soil > Wetlands > Permafrost | place: Sweden: Stordalen | collected...
ACCTTAGATCTTTCGGTCGATCACTGTACTTCTCTCTCCTGATCTAAGCATTTCTACAGAGCACACTTTCAAAATCGGGACCTGATCGCAAACCCAGGGAATTTTTTCCGGCCATACGATCTGGTGATTGGTTCGACCGGGTTCTTTTTGAAAATCCGGGGCAGGATCATGATCACCCGTCTTCCAATGTCGGGCCGCGTGCGTGTGGGGCTGGACCGGGGCTTGTGGTGGCTGGGCGGACCCCGGGATCGGTACCGAACTCGTCGTCAATTGCCGGGAATGGGGGCACTGATGAGTGGCAGGTAACGGACCCGGGACCGGAGCGGGGGGGCCGTCGTCAACGTTGGTATTGAGATTACTGAAGAGTGGTGCTAATGGGAGGTCGAACGAGATAGATATAGAAAGGTTGGTCAACGAAAAATCAAGAATGAGACTTCATTTTATCAATAGACTTATTTTGGTTTAATATGAATTGAAAATTAGAACAGGGGTAATTCGAGGAATTTTTTTAATGGATGCTAATGATTGGCTCGAAAAAGGATTTGCTCTCGGCAATATAAACAGTCCCACCAAACATCAGGATGCTTTGAATGCTTTTGAGAAAGCTCTCTCGATCGACCCGACACTTATAACAGCATGGATTTACAAAGGACTCGCCCTCGCTAATCTTGGCAGACATCACGATTCTCTGGATGCCTTTGAAAAAGCTCTGTCAATTGACCCGAAGTTATCAATGGCTTGGTATTATAGAGGCATTGCACTTTATTCATTAAGCAGATTTCAGAATGCTCTGGATTCCTACGAGAATGCGCTGGTAATCGACCCGAAACTGGAAAGTGCATGGTGCAACAAAGGAACCACTCTCATCAATCTTGGAAAATATGAGGAGAGTTTAATCGCTATTGAGAAAGCGCTGTCGATTGACTCGAACGATTCAATCGCATGGAATTCTAAAGGAGTTGCACTAATTAATCTTGGTAGGAATGAAGAAGCGGTAATGGCTTTTGAGAAAGCGATATCGATTAACCCCAGATACGTAAAAGCGATAAATAGCAAAACAACTGCACTTGCCAATCTCGGCAGACCTGATCATTCTAGGATGATATGCAGGAAATGTCATGCGGATTTACGTGATTGGAAATTGAATGTATATGATACGAATGACCCCCAAAAAATAAACAAGCCCGTTCAAGTGATTCTCGGAACGACATGCACTTATTGTGGTGATGTTATTGCGGATATCAACTGGATTGTCAGTATTTTCAAAGTAACTAATGATGAGAATGGCGCCAAAGGAATTTTGAATTTGTTACCTATAATTGATACCCTTCTATTCAATGGGTATACGATTCCCGAAGATCTTTCCCGTATCATCGCGCCGGTTATTAGAGACTGGCTATTTGAGCAGTATGACAGAGAATCGGGAGGGAGATATTCACAATCACACTTAAAAGCCGATTGTGATGTGGCATACGACATTCGGAACGGATCTGTTATTTGGAGATTAGATTAATGGTTCAACTCTTTTTTTTTCGAATAACCACTCCTCTTATTTTATTTAACTCGCGGCCGTATGCGGTGGGGCGGGGTGGGGTTTGCGGTGAATGGGCGGACCAGGGGCCGGATGCGGAAGGGGCCGGATGCGGAAGGGGCCGTCGTCAATTCTCTGGTACTGAGGGCACAGAAGAGTGGCCAATCCGGAAGGTTAAAAATTTCATCATCCAAAAATTTCCCGGCCCGGATTCTTGTGGCCAAAAAATATTTTGGGCTGGATCAAGTTTGCTTAGGCGGGATTAAACCGGAAAAATTTTCTGTCGCCCTCAATGACACCCTTAAGAAGTCTCGATGTTACGGAAGCAAAATGTTAATTTAAATAATAAAAATATATATTATTAACATAAAAAAACAAAATAAACCAAGAAATTGTAAAAATAACTGGGCCGTTATCCAAAAATCAAAAAATTCTGCCTTTTCAGGTAAATTTTTTTGATGTTCAGACAAATCAGAAATTACTTCGTTTACCTCAGTTTGTTCGGCTTCAATTGGGCATGAAGATGTTGATGCCAAATAGCTCTTTCTCCACCTAGAGTTCAAAATCCAACATTTATTGAAAAATTTTGAAACCTCGTAAAAAATTCCAACCGAAATCAGAAGTGAGGCTAAAAAAAAGAACAATGAGAAAAACACGAGTATTTTCGAAAGTAAATCAAATGATGTTTTTGTAGTAATTACATAATTTCCAAGCCAAAGAACGGCACCAATTGAAATTGCGGTATTCCATTTAATAAAATTTAGAGTTGTTTCAAAATATGATTTTGAAGAATCATCTATCTGCTGTTCAATGTGTTCAATTACCTTCAGATCAAATTTTCCTTGGACGGTTGGCATTGGTCTTTCCTTAATACTTGAAATGAGTTAGTGTAATTTAAATTATATGAGTCAAAATTGGGAAGTCTGTTAGCCGGAGCCGGGCTTTTGCGGATTGAGAGGGTTCCGTCATCAAAATAAATACTAATTCGGTCCTGGTAACTTAGTATATGCCATACCAGAATTATTGTAATAAACTGAGATAACTTTGCCTTTCCCACCTTGGTAATACGATACTGAAACTTGCGGTGAGTTGTAAAGACCATCGGTTTTTATATCTCCAAGTCGTTCGAAGATATTACTTTCGTCTTGGGACTTTAGATCATAGTGATTGAGAGAGCTAAGATAGTAATTTGTTGCGTTCACAAAATCTCTGTCGTTATAGTAAGTGTCCCCCAATAATTTTTCAACATATGCCGTATTTTTGTAAATTGGTTTAATTTTAAACAAAATAGTCCTAGCCTCATTTGTCTGGTTTAAACCAATTAAAGCTGCGGATTTTCCAATATTATAATCAACGTTGGAAGAATCTTTGATTAATGCAAGATTGAAATAATCCAAACTTGCATTATAATCTTGATGGTTTAAACTAGAAATGCCCAAAGAATAATCGTCTGTTTTGTTCATATAATCCAATATTTGACTGGCTTCGGTATATGGAATGCCAAAACGTGATAAAAAATAATTATTTCTCGATGTTGTATTCAGTCCGATATCATCACTTTCATGCATCGCCAGTATAATCTCATCCCTGTTGGAATTAATGGATTGATTTAAATCATTTTTTGCATGTTCTAATTGGTTTTGTAAATCGGATATCTGGTGCGAACTATCATACCAAGTATACACCCCAAAAAGTCCAAAAAAGAATCCAACGATTCCAATAAAAAAGGAAATCTTATCAATTGTCCCCATTTTTTGTATTTCATCAATAAAGGACATCTGTGCAATATATAGATTGTAACACCATAAAATCTATGGAAATTTGAAGATCTTTCCTATTTATGTGAAAAATTCCTTGAGATACATGTGAATCCCCCCCTTTCACTTTCACCTGCCCCATCCCTCATCTCTTTAATACTCCACGCCAAACTGTCTCAGCACCTACAATGAAAGATATCATCATCAAAGGTGCCCGCCAGCACAACCTCAAAAATATCAATGTCACGATCCCCCGGGATAAGTTGGTCGTCATAACGGGAGTCTCCGGCTCCGGCAAATCCACGCTCGCGTTCGACACGCTCTATGCGGAAGGCCAGCGGCGGTACATGGAATCGCTCTCGTCCTATGCCCGGCAGTTCCTCGGCATGATGCAGAAGCCCGACGTGGACCACATCGAGGGACTCTCGCCGGCCATTGCCATCGAGCAGAAGACCACCTCCAAGAATCCCCGGTCAACGGTCGGGACCACCACCGAGATCTACGATTACTTCCGTCTCCTCTATGCCCGCATCGGCACCCCGTTCTGTCCCGAGCACAATATCCCCATTGCCTCCCAGACCCCGGACCGGATCGCCGACCAGATCCTTGCCGAGCACCCCGGCCAGGTCACCATCCTCTCCCCCATTGTCCGGCAGAAGAAGGGGACCTACCAGCAGCTCTTGAAAGACCTGAACAGGGATGGATATGCCCGGGTGCGGGTGAACGGCAAAATAATCCGGACCGATGAGGAGATCGCGCTCGACCGGTACAAGAAACACGATATCGGGATCGTGATCGACCGGCTGGAGACGAGCGATCGCCCGCGGCTCACGGAAGCGATCGAGAATGCCTTGAAAAAATCCGAAGGGCTTCTTGTGGTTCTCGATGAGCAGGAGTCCGAGTTCACCTACTCCTCGCTCCTCGCCTGCCCGGTCTGCGGGATGACGTTCGAGGAACTCCAGCCCCGGATGTTCTCGTTCAACAGCCCGTTCGGGGCCTGCGAAGAGTGTCACGGCCTCGGGGTGAAGATGGAGTTCGACCCCGACCTGATCATCCCGGACAAGGATCGGTGCATCGCGGACGGCGCCGTTGCCCCGTACCGCAACCCGATGGATGGCTTCAGGGGCCAGTACCTAGCCACCGTTGCAAAACATTTCGGCTTCTCGGTCCTGACCCCCATCAGGGACCTGACCGAAGAGCAGTACAATGCCCTGATGTTCGGCTCGGCCGACAGGATGCACTTCTCGATGAGCGCGAGGAACGGCGATGCCCAGTGGTCGCACAACGGCGAGTGGGAAGGCCTTCTCCCGCAGACCGCCCGGCTCTATGCCCAGACCAAGTCCGACTGGAGGAAGCGCGAGCTCGAAGGCTACATGCGGGTCTCCGACTGCCCGGCCTGCAAGGGGAAGCGGCTCAAGGATAAGATCCTCGCGGTACGGATCAACGGCAGGTCCATCATCGATGTGACGGATCTCCCCGTCTCCACCAGCATCCGGTTCTTTGACGGCCTGAAACTGACCGACAAGGAACGGGAGATCGCAAAGCAGGTCTTAAAAGAGATCCGCTCCCGGCTGGACTTCCTCGAGAAGGTCGGCCTCGGGTACCTCACGCTCTCCCGGAACGCGGGCACGCTCTCGGGCGGGGAGGCCCAGCGCATCCGGCTCGCCACCCAGATCGGCTCGACCCTGATGGGCGTGCTCTACGTGCTCGACGAACCCTCCATCGGCCTGCACCAGCGGGACAACCGGAAACTGATCGAGACCCTCCGGACGCTCCGCGATCTCGGGAACACGGTGCTCGTGGTGGAACATGACGAGGACATGATCCGGTCCGCAGAACACGTCATCGATATGGGGCCGGGCGCCGGCCTGCATGGCGGGGAAGTTGTTGCGGAAGGCAACCCGAAGCAGATCGAGAAGAACAAAAAGTCCCTCACCGGCCAGTACCTTGCCGGCATAAAGCGGATCGAGATCCCGGAGCACCGCCGGAAACCCAGGCACTACATCACGGTCAAAGGGTGCCGGGAGAACAACCTCAAGAAGATCGATGCGAAATTCCCCATCGGGCTCCTGACCGTGGTCACCGGGGTCTCCGGCAGCGGGAAGTCCACGCTGGTCGAAGAGACCCTGTACAAGGGCATGATGCAGATCCTCCATCACTCGCGGGAACAGGCAGGCCTGCACGACAAGATCGTCTTCGACTCCGAAATCGACAAGGTGATCGTGATCGACCAGTCGCCAATCGGTAAGACCCCGCGGTCCAACCCGGCCACCTACACCAAGGTCTTTGACGAGATCCGCACGGTCTTTGCCGGGACAAAAGAGGCAAAGATGCGGGGCTACAAGCCGGGCCGTTTCTCGTTCAATATCCGGGGCGGCCGGTGCGAGGCCTGCGAGGGAGACGGCCTGATCCGGATCGAGATGAACTTCCTGCCCGATGTCTATATCGAGTGCGAGGAGTGCAAGGGGAAGCGCTACAACCGCGAGACGCTGGATGTGAAGTACAAGGGCAAATCGATTGCCGATGTGCTGGACATGAGCGTGGAGGAAGCGCTGAAGCTCTTCGAGAACATCCCCTCGATCCGGGCCAAGCTGGAGACCTTATCACGGGTCGGGCTCGATTATATCAAGCTCGGCCAGAGCTCCACCACGCTCTCGGGAGGGGAGGCACAGCGGATCAAGCTGACCCGCGAACTTGCCAAGCGTGCAACCGGCAGGACCCTGTACCTGCTGGACGAGCCGACCACCGGGCTCCACTTCGATGACACGAAAAAACTGATCAAGGTGCTGGACGACCTGGTGGCCAAGGGCAATACCGTTGTCGTGATCGAGCACAACCTGGACGTGATCAAGTCCGCCGATCATATCATCGATATCGGCCCGGACGGCGGGGATGCCGGCGGGGAGATCATCGCTACCGGGACGCCGGAGAAGGTTGCAGAAACGAAGGGGAGTTATACGGGCGAGTTCCTCAGGCCGATCCTGGCGGCGAATTGAACGGGCATCATTTTTTCCCGTCTTTTTGCAGGGAGAGGAGCCTGTCCATTTTTTTGTGGGGTTCCGGAGTGGCCGGGTCGATATGGACCGCCCGCCGGTATTTTTCAATGGCTTCTGCATACAGGCCAAGCTTTGCAAGGCAGTCGCCCATCTCGTAATATACCTGTGAATAATTGGGGGCAATGACGAGTGCCTGCTTATAGTAATTCAGGGCCATTTCGGTCTGTCCCTGTTCTGACAGTTCCCTTGCTTTCCGGTACAGGTACTGGGCCTCTATCGGAATCGCTTTTGCGTACAGCCATTCCATATCGATCCCTTTCTGCACAAAAATACACTGGTCGTATTGCGACTAAAGGGATTTGATTATACTTCCTGATATATAAAACATCTGTCGAAAGTCATCGGGTTTGAAACCCCACAAAATCCCGGCAGCCGAAAGCATCTCCTATCCCCATCCTTATGACTCTTTAGTCCGATGTTAGTACAGCGATGATCGATCTTTCTGTAATCCCCCATACCCCCGGCTGTTACCTCTTTTCTGACACAGCCGGGACCATCATCTATGTCGGGAAGGCAAAGGACTTAAAAAAGCGGGTGACCAGTTACTTCCGGAAAAAAGACCATGACATAAAAACAAAGAACCTTGTTGCCCTCATCGACTCGGTCGACCTGATGGTCACGCACACGGAGACCGAGGCGCTCCTCCTGGAAAATAACCTGATCAAAAAGCACCAGCCGAAGTACAATATCGACCTCAAGGACGCCAAACGCTATGCTTATATCGAGATCACGAAAGAAACATTCCCCCGGATCGGTATTGCACGGCAGACGAAGCGCGGGGATGCCACGTATTTCGGGCCGTTTGTCTCGGGAGCGGAGCGCGACGCGATCTTACGGGTGATAAAACGGGTATTTGTCCTGCGCTCGTGCAGGAAACTGCCCATACGCGCCTGTCTCCGCTACCACCTGAAGAGCTGCAGTGCCCCCTGCATAGGAGCAGTGAGCGAGGAAGACTACCGTCTGCAGGTCGACCGGGCATCGGCCCTGCTCCGGGGAAAGTCCGGCGAACTGCTCGACCTGCTGCGGGCTGAAATGGCCGGGTGTTCCGGTCGGCAGGAGTTTGAAAAAGCCCTTGTCCTCCGCAACCAGATCGCTGCAATCGAGCATCTTGCCGAACGCCAGCATGTCGAGCACCCGAAAGAGACGAACCAGGATGTAATCGCGTACACGGTTGCCGGGGACCGGGTATACCTGATGGTCTTTTCCGTAGAAAAAGGCCTCCTCTCCGGTAAACAGGAATACTCATTCGATAACCATGACGATTTTTTCGATGAGTTCCTCGTGTTGTATTACGCCGACCTGACCCCCCCGCAGGAACTGATCGTCCCCTGCGCTGTCAGCGGGGGGATGGCAGGGTACCTCTCGGAACGGAAAGGGCGGTCTGTACAGGTGACCGTCCCTAAAATAGGTGAGAAGAAGAAGCTCATCGAACTCGTCTGGGAAAATATCGGCCATGCCTTCATGAAAAACGAGCTGAAGGTAAAAGACCTGCAGGCCAGCCTCGGCCTTGTACAGGTGCCGGCAGTCATAGAATGTTTTGATATCTCCCACCTCTCCGGTACGTCCATGGTCGGGTCGATGGTGCAGTTCCGCGACGGGGCGCCGGACAAGAAGAATTACCGGCGTTTCAGGATACGGACTGTCGAGGGTATTGACGACGTTGCTTCGATTGCCGAGATCGTGAAACGGCGCTATTCCCGCCTGATTGAGGAAAATGCATCATTTCCGGATCTTATCATTATCGATGGCGGCAAAGGCCAGCTCGCCGCGGCACTCGGTGCGCTGGAGGAGCTGGGGCTTAAAATCCCGGTCATAGCGCTTGCCAAACGCGAGGAGGAGGTCTACCTGCCCGGGGAGATGCTCCCCCGCCGGCTGGATGAAAAAGGGATGGCCCTGCATGTTCTCCAGGAGATACGGGACGAGGCCCACCGGTTTGCCATTGCGTACAACCGGCTGCTGCGCAGCAGGACCCTGACGGGGGAAAAGTCCCGTTCCGGTGCCCGGCGGAAATCCTGAAGGTGCGGGTGCTGCAATGCACTTCACCCAAAAAATGGCAGCCTGACTCCTTTCCAGCGGTCAGCTGATACCTTCCGGGATAGATCCGGTTCACGAAAAAATAGATCAGATGGTTGTATCGAGCAGACTCTTTTGTGAGCCGTCCAGGAAATAACCGGTGACAAGCACATGGGTATTCCCGTTAAAGGTGCCGGTGAGCGGGATGGTTGCCCCGAACTTCAGCGGGGTTGTCGAGAGGTGATCACCGGCAGACCGGGTCTGGGTTTTTCCCGCGCTGTCGGTAACCGTGGCCTCCAGTTCGAGGAGCGTGCCCGTATCGGAGCTGCCGGGATACGCAATTGTCAGGTGACTGCTGTCTGTCCGGGTCACGGTGACCGGTGCCGGTGTTTTTGTCTGCTGCTGCGATGCCGGTGCCTGTTGCTGCGGTACCTGCCGGGTGCACCCGCTGGCAAGGAGCATCAGTGCAATGAGTACCAGCAGGCAGATTGCAGTAGTACCTTTCCGGTATAAGGGAAACGGGCTGGTCATTGGATCAACCATTCGATACAGGGTGTAATAAAAATTCCTCTGTGATATCTTCTCAGGAGCAGGCCGGGCTGGCGCTCTCCTGACAGAATGCACAGAAATGCCGTTACTGATAAGAACATATATCCTTTTTCAGGGGAGAAAGGAAATAATGGACCATATCTCGTTTATCGTCTTATTCATAGCAGTCCTTGTCACTGCCGGGTGTATAAACAATGGTAACACTATCCCCGCTACCCCCACGCTGGCATCAACCCGGACTCCTGCTCATATATCGACTGAGTTTCCGGTTCCGGCAGTGCCGGCAGTGACGGTAACCGCAAATCCTGTTCCTCAGGATACTGACGATAAAAAATTTCTCGACGCGACAGAACTGTGTTATGCCAATACACCGGTTATCAACGATACGAATACTGTCCTGGCATTTACGGTATGCATGCAACATACCCCCCTTCCGACAGGCACCTGCGCAAAACAGTTCAGGAGTGAAGTACTTGCCTCTACAACAAAGGACGACGACACGACCGCGGGATATCAGCGGGCAACGCATAACATGCAGGTTGCCCGTACGAAATACACACAATGTCTTGCCCGGTTCCCCTAAAAAAAACATCGTTGGCTCCCTGTTTTCTGGTGTACCGTACGTGAATCGTAGCCGTCCTTTGAGGGTTCCGGATTTTTCGAAGTTAACGTCTTGTTTATCAGATCCTGCAGCCATGGTTTTTGTATGGACCTCAAGGTGATCGGGCTCTGTATCATCTGCATCGCAGCGATATTTATTGCCGGCTGTACAACGCATTTTACGGACCCTGCAGGTACCCCTACCCTGCCGACTTCTCTCCCAGAGACAACTCCTGCAGCGACAACATCGCCGGTACTGGCAGCTGGATGCACAGGAGATGCTGACTGCGTCCCGGCCGAATGCTGTCACCCTTCAGGATGTACCGCAGTAGCGGCAAAACAGGCCTGTAACCTCATGTGCACGGCGAGTTGCGAGGGCCCGCTTGACTGTGGTGCAGGCAGTTGTGGCTGCGTGAACGGAAAATGCAGTATCATTCCCGCATCATCAGCATCCTCTGCCATCGGGAAAAGTTCCGGCATAATCATCCGGGCATCCCCGCAGATATACTCCCCGATCATGTCATCGACACCCGGCATCGGTCTTGAGCCGGTTGCCACCGGTTTTGTTTTAGAGAATGCATCGTTTGCATGGAAGGCAACATACGGTCATTTTCTCTCGTGGAATTCCCCTGATTTCAGGGTAAACCAGCTGGGCGATTCCGCAACCAACCATGGAGAAAAAATCTACTGGACGTTTTACGACAAGCCGTCCTCCACGGCGATTCCTGTTACGATAACCGTAACCGCAACCGATACGGCATCCGGGCTCCCCCTCGGGAGTTCGACCGTAACGCTTGCATGGGAGGGGAATTATTCGGTAACCGTCAAAGAAACTGAATAATCCTCTCTCTCTTTTTAAAAAAAGTCACCGGAAAAAAGGTTCCCGGTTAAATATAGTGGCTATCTCGCAGCAAGTCCGTCTGCAGTCTGAGGTAAGGTAAATAATATCACCCTTTGTATCCTGGAATCTCCAGGGAGTGATAATTAAGGTATCGCCTTCCCGGATCCGGTCCCGTTTTTTCATTGTTCCCCCGATCCTGCCCATGCAGGCCACCCCGGCATCACCAGCAGGAGACTATCCTGTATACGCATGAACTGCGGAATGCCTTATCGGCGGGGTTGCACGCCTGATGCTCCTTTACCGTCGTGCTGACCGTAATATTAAAATACGGCTGTACTGCATTAAGACATGTATGGAAAACATCTTCAAATGTAAAAAAACCGATACTGGCGTGACCCTGGTCCGGATGGAGGGGAAATCAGAAAAACAGGAATTTTTCTCTTTTGCGGAACTGGAAGAGATGAGAATTAAAGTTCCGGATTTGATAGAAAATCCCAAATTATTCAGGATCGATTTGCAGGAGCATAAAATATATCTGAGCCAGGCAGGCCGGGGCACAGATTAAAAGCATATTTCTGCTCTGGAGAAACCCTCTTTTCACGTGATGATCTCCCCCCTTGCGCCAACCCTGCCGCCCGTTGTGGGCTCATGGCGCATTGCGATGCCTCGCCATTACCTGGACGGGAAATTTTCCCCCGCGATAGTGTACAGGTAATATGGCATAATCGCAACCGGGGGATGCCAGAGTGGCGGGTTCAGGGCCCCCGGGAGCGTTATAATTAATAGCAAATGATTTCTCCAGAGCACATTTTTCAACTCTTTTTTCTGAGTCCTTTACCGGTATATTTTCCCGGCACACTTTTTCCAGGGCATCACCTGATATCCGGTCACGTGTGCTGCCACATACCGGACAATGCAGGGTTGGGTTTTCGCTCATTTTCTTTTCTTCTCTTTTGCAGACGGAACAGTAATTCACCGGCATTCCCTGCGGATTGCCGTTATTATGATCAATCAGCCACAATACCCTTAAGGGCCCTCTTTTTCTGGTTTGTGCATAATCCTTTTCCGATACTGATAACGACACAATGATTATCAAAGGACCATGCACATCCTTTCCCGCTGCAGGGGACGTCAGGTATGCAATCCCTCATCATTGACTGCCATTTGGAATTTTAAGGGGCAGCATTTCTGTGACAGCGTAAAGAAGAGTTGCCCTTGCCGTGATGAACTTTTCTCCAAAGACCTCCAGGAATCTATGAATGTTGTCGGGTTGAGATCAAACCTGATCGGACCTTTTTCATTACAATTTTTATAATCGACAGAAGAGGATAAGAAGAAGAAGGACATTGAGGAGATTGTTGGAGCATGCCAACAGGAAGGACAACAAGTATGACAAATGTAACTAAATTGTCACGTATTTTAGCAGTACTCGTTGGAGTGATTGCGATCGTATTATCGTTTGTAAAGGTTTTCCCGCTGTCTAATGAAGGACTTGTATTAGCAGTTTTTCTCACGTGCTGGGGACTCGATTCGTTAATATAAATCCAAACCTTTTCTTTCATTTACGTCACTTTGCAGTATACGCACTCTGCCTCAACGTTCAGGGGCGCATACTTCTTTTAACTGATGTTAAATCTCCCCGGCAGCACTTTGTCAGCATGGTGCGTTCTCAATCGAAATCAGATACCGGAAAGAACCTCCTTTTATTCGCTACGGGTAACTGAGAGAAAGTTTGTTGTATTCCTTTTTTTCAGGTTCCCGGGATTCATGCCGGATGCAGGGGCAGGGAAGTGCGTGGGAGCGATCCTGCCTGGACCTGTTGAAGAACAGAGCCCGGAAAAGCAGGACGAAGATCCGGTGAAGGATTTTTTGTTCCGGAGATCTGCCTTGGCAGGGCTTTCCCTGACTGACTGCATATTCAAATGACTCTCTCTGTTTTGGTACCCCCGTCATGAGAAACGGTAACAGAACGCGAATAGAAACTTCTCTCTATAAAGGAACTTATATCTTTATCATACCGAAACGTGTTTCCCGATGACATAAGGAAACGGTGATTATTTCCTCCTGCTACCCTCTCATAAATTATGGATCCCCTGCTCGATATCACCGCCATATTACAAAAAATGATTTCAGGAGTAAAGTATATATTTCTCCATAGCGATGAGGGAACACCCCGAAAGGGAAGGATTGGAGATATGATCGACATTAAAAAGGCAACTCTGATAGTAGTAATATGCATTGCACTCGCACTCGTGGCTGGTTGCACAACCACGACCACGCCCGCGAACACGCAGCCGAATCCGGCTGTGAGTCCGGCCCAGACCCAGGTCACCGCACCCACTGCACCAACCGCACCCACTGCGCCCACTGCACCCACCGTCTACACCACAAATCCACACCGGTAGAACCGACATCAAAGTTCGGGTGGGACGAAAAAGCGGTTGAAATCACTGTTTTTTTTAAAAAACCTGCCCCCCGCCCCCACATGTTTTTGCTTTCCCTGTGCACCAAAAAATCGGCATGGGTAACGAAAAAAGGAAAAGGTTGTGTTGGTGCAAAATTTATTTTTCACGCAAAATTATTAATACATGAATCGAGGGTAGACTAGAGCATGGATATATTGAGTTCCGGAGTCCTTATCCTCCTCGCAGTTGTGGTGGCATTTATTCTCTATTATCTCCTGAAAGATGTTATCACCCTTGTTGTCAACGCTATCGTCGGTGTCATTGTCCTCTTTCTTTTAAACCTGTTTCATATAATGGGCATTTTCGGAGCTTCCGATATCCCGATCGACTGGATTACTGTTCTGGTCTCTGCAATTGGCGGACTGGTGGGCGTGATCATTGTGATCATCCTGCATCTGGCAGGAGTTGTGTTATAGATGAGAATCCTCTCTTTTTCTTAAGAACGTTCAGGAATTGTCTGATTTATGGCAGCCCGGCTGGACTGTGCGTTTATGATTCACAGGGTCACATAAACGACGGATCCATGACACTGCTATGAAAAATCAGTTTTGGTGAGACCGTGCTTTTGGGTCGCACACTTCTTCTGCAAGTATTTTATACCCGGTCACGGCAAGCGCAATGAGTACCGGGCCGATAATGAAACCCGCGATACCCAGGAACGGGACACCGGCAAAGATGCCGATCATCATCATGACCGGAGGAATGGCGACCCGTTTTCCCATCATCACCGGCCGGTAATAGAAATCAATCCACCCGCTCAGGAGCGGATAGCCGGCAAGCAGGGTGATGACTGCCCTCCCGGTATCGCCAAGGCTCATGAAATAGAGGGCATAGAAGAGGATCATAATCTGGGCGCCGATGAGCGGGATCAGCATGGCAAGACCGATCAGGGTTGCGAACAGGAGCGGGTCTTCAACACCAAGGAAAGTGAAAAAAGGGATCGCAAGGAGAAATGAAATAACTGCTGCGGAAATCTGGACAACAATGAGGGCATAGATGGTATTGGTGGAAATCTCCGCCATCTTTTCCATGGCACAGGAAAGTTTAGGGGAAAACATCCGCATAACCGTATTCCCTATATGTTCCCCGTAATACAGCAGCATCGAGAGCGAGAGGAAGAAGATGATGACCGAAATAAGTGACTGCATGACATTACCGGTCAGCGACAGGAGCGATTGCAGCAGGAGATGGACAAGGGTCCCGGGCATATTGGAGAATTGTGCCTCAGTGAAGGTTGGCAGGAAAGCTGAGAGACCGGTATTCTGAAAACCGTGAACCAGTGATGCAACCATGGTCCCGATACGGTCGATGTTTCCGTACAATATACTCGACGAGACCGAGAGCACGAGCAGGATGATGAGCAGGACCCAGACGGTTATGAAAGTGACCGATACTGAGGGTTTTACTATGCGTGAGAGCTTTTTATGAAAAGGCAAAAGAGCGGTTGCAATGGCAGCTGCCCAGATTAATACGGTTATCAGCGCCCAGAATACCACGATGCAAAGAATATAGATGGCACAGATAAGGAGGAGCAGCTGGTGGTCTTCACGTAACTGAAAAGGATCCATAGTTGTCAAATCCAGTTCAAGGGTAATGAATATATCTCCGCTATGCCTGAAAGTCTTTGGATCGACCCTGAGGGAAAAACGGGGGGATCAGGAAATGCACATTTTTTTATGTGGCATTTCGGATACCGTAGTATTTCTCTTCCCTCCAGGCTTCCGTTATAATATGAATGTAACAATGGCGACAATGACAAAGATTATAACGAGCCATTTCGCGATTTCCATAGTGAAACCTGCAATACCTTTCATGCCCAGAATAAAGAACACCAGGGCAAGCACAAGGAAAACTACCGCAAGATAAATCAAATCAGCCATAGTTTACGCACCCTGCATCTTCTTCATTTTTGATCCGGCTTCGTGTGCGGCTATTCTGGCATCAGCAACCGCTTTGTGGGCACCGATCTTGGTATCATCTGATGCTTTGTTCACTGCCTCACCTGCATCTTTGAGGGTGTTATGAAGAGCAACGTTAGCATCATCATAGGCTGCATGGACGGCCACGCGTGCGTCATCGGCGGCTTTGCTGGCCTTTACTTTCAGATCATCTGTCATGGGTGTTTTCAACTCCTTTCCCTGATATGATTTTTCAAAATTAATGACGGTAATTTATTTTTACCGCTATCAGAGTAAGCCACCATAGAGCGGGGGAATGATTAAACCTTGCCGGTTGTTGCAAAATTTGAAGCAAACCGTTATGGGTGGTGCTTTGCTGCAGGAAAACTATCCTGCACCAGTCTGACGGCTGTCATCCCTTTGAATTCAGGTATATCCAATCTCTTATCATCTGCCCTGATGCTATCGGCATATAAAAACCGGCAAATCCTGAAACGATCGTTTTGATTATACAAATTTTGCAACATCCGGAAAGATTAATAGAATCTCCCGCACTAGGAGGCATGCTCTTGTTCGGTAACAAACCAGACAAAAAATCGGGACAGCGTCACTCATATCAGATGAGTCCCCTGGAAAAAACGGGCATAGCGGGAAAGATGAACATAATTCAGGGAAACGGGAGTGTTTTTACATGGATGATCTAACTTCACGGGATGATGAAAAGCGCCTGGAACTGGCGCGGGAACAGGGACGACAGCAGGAACAGAACCTCCAGCATGAGCGTGAACTGGCGACAGAACAGGGACGGAAACAGGCACTGGACGAGGAACGCACCAAGGAGAATATCCGGAACAATGCACAGGCAAACGCGCAGGCCAATGCAAATGCCGCACAGGCCAATGCAAATGCCGCACAGGCCAATGCAAATGCCCGGGAAAAATCAAAGGGGGGTTGGGGAATGGGTATGAAGATAATCGCATCACTGATAGTTCTTGTCATCCTTGTGGCGATAATCGGCCTGCTGACACTGTCTGTATCAGTTACACCGGCAACAACAAATTACGCGTTGCCTTTCACGACCAACTATGCAGTCACGTTTCCCGAAGGCCAGGCAATAGCAATCGGTAGCTCACAAATGACGGTGCTCACATACCAGAACGAGTTAATCTCGGATATTGATGGCGACCGGCAGAAACTGGAGGTAGGAGATGACCGGGTGATCTCACAACGGCGTGCATTGATCACTACTTTCGGTGTGATCAAGATTATGGATACCAATTTCCAGATTGACCTGAAGTATAAGGGGGACCGGGATAACCAGGCATACTTCGATATGTCTATCCATACCTCCCAGCAGGTACCGGATTTCCTTCTCAAGCAGCTGCTTCCTGCTGAGATCCACGCACAACCCATGTAAGTGGAGGGTTGTATGAAATTTTTTTTTACCATTTCCGCTTTTTGCTTCTTATTCTTCGCACTCATTTTCTCAGGATGCACAAGTCAATCCCCTCTCGTCCAGCAACAGACCCCAACTCCCGCGACCACCGTGGCGATCCTGTCACCGACCCTTACCGCAGTACCCTTTCCGGGTGCTCTGGGCATGGACCAGTTTTCCTGCTTCGGGAGCGGGAACGGACAGGCTTCTGCAATCGTGTACCGGTATGAAATAAGGCCGTACTACAACTGGACATCCTCGTCATGGAACAGCCCCCGCGAACAGGCTGCAGCCTCGAAGCCACTGGAACTGCAGAATGGATATAACATGGAGAAACCGAAGGAAGGAAACACCTTCCTGTTCATATTCATCCGTGTAGAGAATATCGGGAATCAGACCGTGCGTGCTCCTTCAGCAAATCAGTTTGTTGTGTATAGTGATGGGAAGATGTACAATTATTCATCTGTCCATAGTTCCGATGTGGTCATTGACCAGGTGAGCGGGAAACAATATGATTATCTGTTCGGGCAGGACAGGAGCGTCGGGTATATCCAGCCCGGCGAAAGTAACCAGGCAGAGGGTTATCTCATCTATGAGATACCGGTCTCGTTCTCCCCGGAGAAGACGTATGTGATGAGTAACCTCGACTACCAGAACACAGCAATTTGGAAACTGGGTTGATGGTGAATGTCCCCGTTACTCTCCTTTTATTCTCACCGGTTTTCTGTTGGAATCGGCCGGGGATTTCCTCTCACTTTCCCGCAGGATTGCAGATCTTGTGGACGATCCATTCATCCCGGCATGTACTGGATATCCTTCTTTAGCAGCTGCTTCCTGCAAAAATTCCTGCACAATCCCTGTGAGCGGAGGATTATATGAAATATTTTTTTACTATTACCGCTTTTTGCCTTTTATTCTTCGTGCTCCTCTTCTCGGGATGCACAAGTTTATCCCAGTCGGTCCAGACACAGGCACCGTCTCCTGCGAACACCGTGGCGATCCTGTCGCCAAACCTGACCGCAGTACCCTTTCCCAATGCTCTGGGCCTGAACCAGTATGCCTACTTCGGGAGCGGGAACGGACAGGCGTCTGCAACCGTATACCAGTATGAGATAAGGCCGTACTACAACTGGACATCCTCATCATGGAACAGTCCCCGCGAACAGGCTGCTGCCTCGCAGCCCCTGGAGCTGCAGAATGGGTATAACATGGAGAAACCCAAAGAAGGAAACACCTTCCTGTTCATATTCATCCGCGTAAAGTATATCGGGACTCAGGCCATGCACGCTCCTTCAGCAAATCAGTTTGTTGTATATAGCGACGGGAAGATGTACAATTATTCATCCGTCCACAGTTCTGATGTGGTCATTGACCAGGTGAGCGGGAAACAATATACCAACCAGGTCGGGCAGGGAGGGACCCATGGCGGGACCCTTTGGGGTATTAATCCCGGCGAAAGTAACCTGGCAGCTGGTTATCTCATCTATGAGATACCAGCATCGTTCTCTCCTGGCACTACCTATGTGGCAGGTAACCTAGACTATCAGAACCAGGCAGTATGGAACCTTGGGTGCTGAGGGGAGCTGTCCCGACTTCCTTTTTTTTATGTATGCACCTTCATTTTAAAGGAACCCGCGGGAGCAGTCTTTTCATCCCGGTATAGAGTATAGAGCGCTGACGGGTTTTTTAAAAACAATGAATTATTTGTATAAACCGTCACCGGAAACCACGCTGTAACCGCCGTCGAATATTTCCCAAGGAAGTATTTTTGCGGAAAAATTCTTTTCAAAGAATGCGATCAGTGTGTATCTTCAGTGAGTATCTGTCCCAGGTATTTCTGGATAAAACTCCCGATATACGGAGCCACCAGCGGTATAACGAGCGGTATCAGCATCGGGAGCATCTGCTGCATAAGGTCAGGGTGGCCCGTATCCGTTTTCAGGCAGGATCTCGCTTTCCCCGGTGCTCCCTGAGAAGACGGGTTTGAAGCAACCATTTTAAAAATCCCGTACATCGCAACACCGGCAACAATTGCCACACCTGCTGTTGCGTACGGATGCTCGCGTACCGTCTGACCCACGGACCTGAATGCCCGGGTTGGTACCTGGACAACCGACTGTTTCAGTTGACCATAAGATTCTGAAATCAGCGTTTCCGTGATGAGGAGATCTTCTTCGGTAATACGCCTACGAGTTTCCATTTTTTATCATCTCCGTGGCAACCGGGGTTTTCAGGACGATTTTATCCGATAAGATCCTGTACGCGATAAGTCCGCCTGTTCCGAATATCAGGGCTCCCGTTATAAGCAGTGCAGCCCAGAGGGGTACTAACGTAGCGATAAACAGGATTACGCCTAGCAGGATGACGATGGTCCCGGCTGCCAGTAACGTAACAATGACCGACAGGAGCATGATCTGCCTGAGGAGAAAGTCCACCGGTTCAAATACATAGTGCTGCAGAAAAAGGTCTGTCTTCTGCTGCATGTAGATATCTATGTACCTGACCGTCCTTGCGAACCCTGCCTCAATCGTTTCATCTTTGGTATCGGCAGCTGCTGTATCCATAGGATCGCCCATCAGTCACGAGTTTTTAAGATGAGCATGCCGATGAGGACACCGATCCCTGCTGCTACAAGAACCGAGGGGATCGGATGATCGATGATGATATTTTCAACAGGTTCAACACTCTCGTGGTAACCATCTTCGATCCTGTCGTACCCGGCACCAACTTCTGCCTTGAACTGGTTTACCCTGAACTCGACATCGTGCAGGATATTCTTTACATCCTTTCCATGGGATGCCACATTAGTATCCCGCAGCTTACGGGCAGCATCCTCAAGAGCTTCGGCTGTCTGGATCTTCAGATAATCAGCCTCGGCAACTCCGGCATTGACCGCCCGGTCTCCGGCACTCGTTGCCATGATTATGCACCTTCGTTTCGTGCGTATGTGATTTTTTTATACATTGTTTTTTGCTCCGTCTATTCCCTGATATGATGTTTTTTATGATGTAAAGGAGGACTATTTTGAAATAGTTCATTTTTTCCATATCAGAGTGAACCGGTATATAGCGTGGTTGTCATAAGAACCTTAGCGGTTGTTGCAAAATCTGCATCGATACGGGATTTATGCGGGGATTGTTATCCCCTCTTTTTTCTCACGGATTGCCTGTAAAAAACCGGAAAAAAACACGGCCATCCAGAGTTATGTGCAATACCCTCAATTTTTTAACAACGGTCATTATGCCGGGTAAGGCATCCTGATGGATTCCCTGCAAAAAGGTTGTAATAAAATCCGGCGATGCGCCTTATGGGGGCCCGGTGACGGGGAGTACAGATTATCCACCCTGCATGAAATACCCGTTTGATCTCCGGAAAAAACTATTTGCGGGAGCTTGCCTTCTGAAGATTGCCCGGTTTTATTGTGGTTTCCCGCCCGGGATCGGTTTTACCTGTACCGTATTTAAGGGTATATCCTCTTCATCCGGATGAGATTATCCTGAAACATGCCCGGTTAGATCAAAAAAGGTTGAGTTATTCTTTCTTTCTGCGCACTATGGCTGCTGCACCGCAGATCCCGATGGCAGCGATTATGCTGATAACCGAGATCGGGGACCGGGTCTGCAGGGGGGAAGGCTGGGTGACTTCCGTTGTAGGGGTGGTCTGCAGGAGGGTAGTGGTCGTGGCGGAGACGAGCGTTCCCGACACATCGGTACTGCTGCCTGCTGCCACGTTCACCGAGGACTGCCAGTCCTGGTACCCGTTCAGCTTTAAGATGATGGAATGACTACCCTTCGGGATCTCGACAAGGGTAAGTGGTGTCAGGCCTTTGTATGAATCGTCAACGTAAATGTTGGCCCCCGACGGGCTTGACCTGACCGTGATCTGGCCGTTTGTGCTGGGTGTCGGGCCAGGTGTTACCGGTACCAGGTTCGCACGGATGTCGTAGACTCCCCCCGCCGTGACTATAGCGGTTTCATAATAGGGCTGGTAATCTTCAAGGGTAATGCTGACCGGGTAGGATCCCGGGCTGAGCTGGGTGACGTAAAGAGCATCAGACGAAATGGTAGTGCCCATGTAATTATTATTAACATAGACTGCCGCCCCTGTGGGGTATGACTGTATCTGGATATCGCCATAGCCGGATGATTTCGTATAGGGTGTCAACGTCGGATCCTGTGTCGAGGTCAGGCCTGCTACGATCATAAACGATTCCGTGTAATCATAGTAACCGGCTTTCCTGAGCAGCAGGGTATGGCTTCCTGCAGAAAGACCGCCGATGATTTGCGGGGTTGTGCCATAATACAGGTTGTCAAGCCAGATGTCGGCATTGGTCGGGTTGGCATCAAGATCGAGGCTGCCCGTCTGCGATGGGATCGAAGCCAGCGTCACCAGAAGGTTGGTTGTCACGTTTGGACTGCTTGCATAAACCGACAGGTTAGTGAATGACAGGTAGCCATCCTTGTAAAGTGTAACGGAATGATAACTGTTCGGGGTTGTTGTGAACATGGCTGGCGTTTCATTACAGGTATAGTGGTCGAGGCATGCCTGTGCGCCTGAAGGGATCGAACTTACCTGAATATATGCGACGCTGTCAGCTGCTACCGGCGCAATACCGGCAATGATAGCAATAAGGAGGATCGCTGTAAAAAACAACGATCGTGTTTTTATGAATCTTTGTGGCATGGGTGACAGGATGTTTTATTAAATTAATAGTATGTCCCTGAATTCCAATTTTTGGAACTCCTTTTGCAGATGCTATCCGATCCCAAGAGTGTAAATGGATCAGAAAATGCTGAATGTCTTCGCAGGCAGTATCCGGATAAGGGAAACGACCAGCTACCTGATCCCGTCAATGAAGAGCGTGCCCCGTGTGGTGACTTCCGGTGTGGTTTTCTCACCGCGGCAGACTTTCAACATAGAGCCAAGCAGCAGGAGGAAGACGAGGATCCTTGCAACAACGAGCAGCCCCTCCTGCACCCACATTCCTGCAATCGCATCCTTTCCAGAAGCAAAAGAGTAACTGAGTATTTTATCAAAATTCATTCTGTCACCATTATCAAAGAGAGAAAAATTTCAGACGGACTCTTACTGACCGCGTTATTATGAATTGTGGAACGTTCCAAAAATTGCAAACGGGGAGAATCCTTTTTAGTAGTTAAAAAAAGGTTTTACTATCCGATTATCCATAAGGGCATTTAATTAAAAAACAGGTATTAATCAGGTAATGTCCGCATCTAAAATAATCATGGATCTGGAAAAATGCGGCTGAGAACCGGGTTTTGGGTTAAAAAATACGGGTTACTCTGAAATTTATAGCTGGAAAGGAGAAAAACAGTGGGCGAATGTAATCATCAAGACGAACGAAAAAAGAGAGAGTCCGAATACAGGCTGCGGGCTGTAGAATATGAAAAAATGAACGTAACTCTTAATGAAGAGATCCGGCAGCGAAATTTATCCGATACAACGCTTAAAAAAACCCTGTCACTCCTCAATGCAACTCTTGAATCAACCGCGGACGGTATCTATGTGGTCGACCAGCAGGGCAGGATAACTGGTTATAACCAGAATTTTATGAACATGTTGAATATCCCCATGGCTTTGATGGAATCGGGGGAAAACGAAACAGTAGTGAATCATGTCCTCTCGCAAATTAAAACTCCCGAAGGATTTCTTTCCAGCATCCAGGAGCTCCTTGTACATCCGTCACGCGAAAGCTTTGACATGATCGAATTTAATGATGGAAAAATCTTTGAACGTTATTCAAAACCCCAGAAAATCGGGGACCATGTAGTCGGCAGAGTCTGGAGTTTCCGGGACATTACCGAGCGCAAACTTGCAGAAGAGGCGAAAATTGCTTCTGAGATCCGGTACCGTCGGCTCTTTGAGACTGCTCAGGACGGCATTCTCATCCTTGATGCTGATACCGGACAGATCGTCGAAGTGAATCCGTTTTTGATCGAAATGCTGGGATTCTCCCGCCACCAGTTCCTGGGAAAGAAAATATGGGAGATCGGCCTTTTCAAGGACATTGTTGCCAACAAAGAAAACTTCGAAGAATTACAGCGGAAGGAATATATCCGGTACGAAGATATGCCGATTGAAACCGCGGATGGGCAGAGGATAGCCGTGGAGTTCCTCAGTAACGTCTACACGGTGAACAATAAGAAGGTCATCCAGTGCAACATCCGGAACAATACCGAGCGCAAACTGGCGGAAGAAGCGCAGGTTGCTTCTGAGATCCGGTACCGTCGGCTCTTTGAGACAGCCCAGGACGGGATTCTCATTCTCGATGCTGACACCGGACAGATCGTTGAGGTAAATCCTTTTTTAATTACCATGCTGGGATTCTCCCGCGACCAGTTCCTGGGAAAGAAACTCTGGGAGATCGGGCTTTTCAAGGACATTATAGCCAATAAAGAAAACTTCGAAGAATTACAGCGGAAGGAATATGTCCGGTACGAAGATATGCCAATCGAAACCGCTGATGGGCAGCAGATAGCCGTCGAGTTCCTCAGTAACGTCTACACGGTGAACAATAAAAAGGTCATCCAGTGTAATATCCGGGACATTACTGTGCGAAAGAAGTTGGAAGAAGATCTCATCATCAAAGCCGCAGAACTTGCCCGATCCAACATAGAACTCCAGCAGTTTGCCTATGTCGCTTCCCACGACCTGCAGGAACCCCTCAGGGCAATATCGGGATTTACTGAACTCTTAGTAAAACGTTATCACGGAAAAATCGACGAAAAAGCGGACACATATCTCGACTTCATTACCGAAGGGACTACGCGGATGCAGCAGATGATTCAGGATCTTTTAACCTATTCCCGCATCCAGACGCAGGAACACAAATATGTATTGACTGATAGTAATACATCGCTTGATCTGGCGCTCAGTGATCTTCAGATTGCCACCAAAGAACACCATGCGGTCATTACAAACGATTCTCTTCCCTCAGTCTATGCAGATCAGGAACAGATCACCAAGATGTTCCAGAACCTGATCGGCAATGCAATCAAATTCCACAAACCCGGCGTTGCTCCGAATATTCACATATCGGCAAAACAGGATGAGAACAGCTGGATCTTTTCCGTTTCTGACAACGGGATTGGTATCGATCCCCAGTATGCGGATCGAATTTTTAAGATTTTCCAGCGCCTGCATACGCGAGACGAATATCCCGGAACCGGAATAGGTCTTGCAATCTGCAAGAGAATTGCAGAACAACACGGCGGTACTATCTGGATCGAATCTGTTCCCGGTTCGGGATCAACGTTTTATTTCACCATTCCAAAAAGGAAGAAGGAGACGAACTATGAATGAGAATGAAAATATATTAAAGTGGTCACGACCAGTCGAAATCCTGCTGGTCGACGACAATCCAGCGGATGTCACACTTACCCAAGAGGCGTTTTCGGACAACAAACTCTGCAACAACTTAAGTGTAGTTAATGATGGCGTGGAAGCGATGGATTTTCTCCGAAAGAGGGGTCAATATACTTCGGTTCCGACACCGGATATTATCCTGCTCGACCTTAATATGCCCAGAAAAGACGGGCGTGAAGTCCTTGGGGAGATTAAGGCGGATAGTGTGCTGAAATATATCCCTGTCGTCATCATGACCGTCTCAAAGGACGACAAGGATATCCTTGAATCCTACCGGCTCCATGCGAATTGCTATATAAAGAAACCCGTGAAATTTGCGGAATTCGTGGAGGTTGTCAGATCGCTTGAGAACTTCTGGTTCTCGGTTGTAACACTTCCATCAAAAAAGTAGGTGCAGGTAATGACGATTCTTTTAATTGAGGACAATCATGCCGATGTGGAGATGATACGTGAGCTGCTGTCTGATCATAAAGGATCGTCTTTCGATATCGTTTGCGCAGATCGGTTATCGGCTGCAAAACCGTTCTTTACAGAGAGCGGAATCGATATTATTCTTCTTGACCTTGGACTTCCTGACAGCCAGGGACTGGATACGCTCCGGTGGGTAAGAGAGCATGCCGGGGAAGTCCCGATTGTGGTACTGACCATGCTTGACAATGAAGAAACCGGTTTGAATGCACTCAAAGAGGGGGCACAGGACTATCTTGTAAAAGGTCAGATGAACGGGCCATTAATTGCCCGTTCCCTGCGCTATGCTATCGAACGAGGCAGAATCGAAAAAGAACTGAAAAAACAGCGCGACTCACTTGAAGAACTGGTCTCCGAGAAAGAGACCCTGCTCCGTGAGATCCACCACCGGGTCAAGAATAACCTCCAGCTGATATCCGGCCTGCTGGATATGACCCGGATGAGTTCCAAGGATGAATCAACCAACAGTGTCCTTACCGATATGATGCTCAAAATTCAGACCATGGCGCAGATCCATACACGGTTGTATGAGAGCAAACAGTTTGGAAAAATCTGCCTGTCCGCCCAGATCCGGGACCAGATAGACGGATTATCAAATATTTATTCCGGCAAGGGACACGAGATCCGCTGTGAGGTTACTTCCCAGGATGTATTTCTTCCGGTAGACCGGGCTATTCCCTGTGCGCTCGCCGTGAACGAGATCCTTTCGAACGCTTATAAACATGCATTTACCGGGCGGAAAAAAGGCAGTATCAAAATTTCTGCTGTGCAGGAAAACGGCCAGATCAGTATCACGGTCCGTGACGATGGAACCGGGTTACCTGTTCAGTTTGATATCAACCGGACCAACAGTCTTGGGATCCAGCTGATCAGGACGCTGGTACAGCACCAGTTGAAGGGATTCCTCACGATAACGAGTGGGAAAGGTACTGAAGTCCGCATGGAATTTCCTGCCCTGACCGAGGGGGTATAACAATGTCTAAAATACTTGTTGTTGATGATGAAGCAATTATCACGATGCAACTGGAGAAACGGTTAAGTGTGATGGGATACAGCATTGCAGGTATGGCTGCCTCCGGTGAAGATGCGGTCGAAAAGGCCCGGCGTTTCCGGCCTGATCTTGTGCTGATGGATATCGTCATGCCGGGAAAAATGAATGGTATTGAGGCGGCAACGATCATCACGAAGGAACTGGATATTCCGGTTGTTTTTATCACAGCATATGCTGACGACAGCATCATTGACCAGGCAAAAAGTGCCCGGCCCTACGGTTATATTGTAAAACCCTTCAATGAACTGGAAATCAAAGCAGCCATCGAAGTGGCACTGTTCCGGAAAGCGACTGAACAGGATGAGAAAAAATTACTTCAATTTCCCCAGGAAAAAAATGGAGCGGGAGCAGGTAACGGCCAACCGGCACAGGATGACCTTGCCAGTCTCGATCTGCCGGAAATAAAAACCGTACTGTTGCAGGATATCTTCACCGACATCGTTCTCTTCCTCTACACTGACCAGGTTGCAAAAGAGCCGATATTCAAGTTCGCACTGGAAGAGGGGATAAAAAAGGGAGGACGCAACCTGTTTGCCTATTTCCAGTCAACGCTCCCGAAATACTTCCCAAAAGAGATCCAGAAAAAAGAACTGTACACACGCCGGATAAAACGAAACGAAGTATATGCCCTGCTGCCCATCCTGGATAAGTGCACTGAATCCCTGTCGGGTTCAGGAACACCGTATTCTCTGCAGATCCTGCTTGATTTTTCAATAACCGATGAGTTCGATGATATTCTGGCAATCAGGAAATTACTTCTTGTAAAAAAGGAGAACAGGATTCCTGTCTGTGGGATCCTTGCCGTGAATATCGGGAAAATTGATCATACCCTGATACAATCCCTGGCCGAGGGGATCCCCAAGATCATTGTATCAACCGGAAAAGAGACGACACTTTCGTTTGCCCATCATACATTTCCTGCCGGTTCTGTTTCCGTTGTCCCCCAGTCAACCATCGATGATGTGGTAAAAAAATCACTGGAACCGGTGGTCCTTTCGCTCCTGGACAAGCCGATATCGGGGTATGATATTATTCATGAGATCCATAACCGGTATAAGGTGCTGATACCGCAGGCACGGGTTTACACCCTCCTCCATGATCTCCTGGACAACGGGTACCTTGAGATCAGGCTTTCGGGAAAATCCAAATTGTATTGTCCTACGGAAATTGGAAAAAAACACATCAGCCAGAAACTCGATGATTTCAAGCAGGTGTTCCAGCATATCTCGGGTGGTGGAAGCGGGATCATCGCGGATATTCACGATAAGAAATAATAAGGGAAGAGGCTATCAGAATCCGGTGAATAAAAAGAGTGGTTAACATCTGTCTTTGATAAACCGGATATATTTCCTTTCCTGCTGAATGGGGTCGTCCCTGCACCAAAAAAATAGCAGGAATTGCAAATCCTCATCTGGTTTATCTGGTTTCCTGAAGAGGTATTCACCGGGTATAATCGTACCCCCGGGAGCTCGTCGCCATCTTTGATTAAAGAATCTCATCTCATCTGACCGCCGGGATGCTGCCCGCCCGCAGCGATACATTGCCACATGAATGGATGCATCGGGGATCTTACAGGATGGAGAACGTGTTTTACTTATCTCCTGCATCCGCAGGGAAATAACCTCTAAAGGAAGAAAATACCGGATAATTTTTCCCCCGATCATTTTCCCGGTATACCCCGCGAAAAAGAATGGACATGAGCGATAACAGGCAATACCCTCAGGAAGAAAACAAGAGGGTACAAAAAAATGGAAAAGGAGAGCAGGATTATGGGAACAGGAATTACGAACATCAATAAAACCCTGAAAATCGTCGAACCGGTAACAACGGTTATTGATGAAGGAAAATTCCTTCGTATTCTTACGGAACTGCCAGGAATTGAAGAGCAAAAAATCAGGATCGATTTTTAAGAACAATTCGATCTCGGTCACCATTGTCGCAGCCAATACCGTGAGACATTTTAAAAAGTGATTACCATTCCTTGCTAGTACGATTCAGAAAAAAAGGTTTTCCGAATGTGTGCTTGAACTGACTCTTGGAAAAAACAGGTCCTGAAACCCGCGGATCCTTCGGCTGCACAGGGTTACCGGTCATTAAAACAGCGAGCAGACCCGTGTATACGCTGGACGCTGCTGCCCCTTGTCTGAATAACACCTGCATAATATCCGTTCACTCCATGGTACCGTGCACTCCTTTATCAGGGAGCAGCGGGAGTATTGCTTATGTCACCACGACACGAACCTAAAAAACACTCCAGTGACCCGCAACCGCATCCCGGGTCATATGCCGGCCAGGATAAGGAACGCAATAAAGAGGAGGAGCATCATCACCCCATGGATCATCCGTATCCTCACGCGGCCCATCACCCGCAGGCCAGACCAGCGCTACCTCCCCGTCATGATGCCCATACCCATCCTCACGGTGATGAGCTGCCGGCCCATACCAACCCCCCGGGGCCTCTCAAGCCTTCCAAGAAGATGACGAAGACCGGGAAATCCTGATCGCGGGCTTTCCGGACAGGTGACCCGGGAGAAAAACGGCTGGGATAACAGGGAATTCTCCCGGTATCTTTTTATAATCAGTCCGTAAAAAAGAACGAAAACATCGAAAATCCTTAAAAATAATAAACCGTAAGGTGATTGAATTGACAGAAACCGATTTACAACGTAAACATACACGAATCAGCGAAATCCGCGAAATTATCGGGATTTTTGAAATGGACATAGAAGACCTGAAAAACAGTCCCCTGAAAATCAAGCTAATCCAGATCCTGAATGCAAGCGGGGACTGTTATATCGGCAGTGCAAATCTCATGGTTAAAGGCAAGGGTTGTTCAGACTTTTACCGGAGCATGCATCCGCAAAAAACCAAAGAAGAAGCCCTGGATGACGCCGTGGATGGATTTTTTGCCTATCTTTCCGATGAATCAGAGATAAAAGTAGTGAAAAACTGGTAAATTTTTTTATTCTGTCTTAACCGGTTAACTTGTATTCCTGATCAACATCCTCCACGTATTCTCTCCATCTATCACAATCCCGTACGCTTCAGCGGGGGAAATACCGCTGAGTTTTTCGTCTTGACGGAAGAAGTTGTGATAAATCTGCATTCCGGATAGAAGCTTTCTCTCCCCTTTCGTTATACCCTGACCGGCAACACCTTTTTCCATCCCTCAACAGGTTAAGAGAACCAAAAAACCCCGGAAAAGGGCTATAAAATTTGCAGAAGACATTCTTTTGCGCATATAAAATATACTATGGATACACAAAACCCTCCACTTCCGGAGACCCTGTTACCGCACGAAGGAGGGAAGCAGGAAAACCCGGGCTACAGATAGACATATGAGGCCACGAAGCAAGGATTGACCGTCACAGGGATGCAGGGGAACCGGTATCACCAGACGGGTCCGGGCCACCATCCCTACGAACAAACCGTGATATGGTGTGATTGTAATCCCCGGTCACGAGTGCACAACACCCGGAGAAACATTCCGGGAGTATGAACGGCTATACCGGAATATCAGGAACGAAAATACAATTAGTGAGGTTTTAAATGTCACAACAACTTGGCGGACAGTCAATTATTATTCTCAGGCAGGGAACGATACAAAATCGCGGGAAGGAGGCCCAGCGCTCGAATATTGCGGCAGCAAAGGCGATCGCCGGTGCCGTCAGGTCAACACTTGGCCCCCGGGGTATGGACAAAATGCTCGTAGGGCCTACCGGTGATATTGTTATCACCAACGACGGCGCGACAATCCTCGGGGAGATCGCTGTGCAGCACCCCGGGGCAAAGATGGTGATAGAGGTTGCACGTACGCAGGACGATGAAGTCGGCGACGGTACTACCACCGCAGTCATCCTTGTCGGCGCTCTCATGGAACAGGCCGAATCGATGCTCGAACAGGGTATCCACCCGACCGTCATCGCGGAGGGTTACCGCAAGGGCATGGAGAAAGCGCTGGAGATCCTCAACAGTCTCGCGCTCAAAGTCGACCCGTCAGACCGGAGGATCCTCCTCAAGATTGCCAACACCGCTATCACCGGCAAATCCATCGAGCAGGTGAAGGGCAAGCTTGACAGCATTATCGTCGACGCGGTCATGACCGTGGCCGAAACGGCGAACGGCAAAACTCTCGTTGACGAAGAAGACGTAATGATTAAGAAGCAGAAGGGATCATCCATGGACGACGTCGAACTGATCCGCGGTGTTGTCATCGACAAGGTCAGGGTCAACGACGGAATGCCTAAAAAAATTCCCAAGGCAAAAGTGGCCATGGTTGCTCTGCCGCTTGAGGTCACCAAGACCCAGGTGAAGGCGAAAATCAGGATCACGAGTACGGATCAAGTCAATGCATTCAGCGAGCAGGAACGCGAAGTTTTAAAGAAACTCGCGGATGCGATCATAAACAGCGGTGCCAGTGTCCTCCTCTGCCAGAAGGGGATTTCAGACATCGCCCAGTTCTACCTTGCAAAAGCCGGCGTTCTCGCAATCGAGGATATCCCCGAGAAAGACATGAAATACGCAGCCCGGGCACTTCATGCAAC
>Ga0182011_10000688_pt1 | contig 29583 bp, 20 predicted proteins | sample 711E1DmetaG_FD_120481 | JGI IMG/M metagenome (GOLD analysis project Ga0182011, IMG submission 120481) | Permafrost microbial communities from Stordalen Mire, Sweden - 711E1D metaG | ecosystem: Environmental > Terrestrial > Soil > Wetlands > Permafrost | place: Sweden: Stordalen | collected...
GGTAGAGCAGAGGACTGAAAATCCTTGTGTCGGCGGTTCGATTCCGCCCCCAGCCACCACTCTTTGGCGCTTGGGCATCAGAGAGTTAAGATTTTTTGGCGCAAGTTTCAGTGAAATCTTCAGCGCATGCCGCGCTCGTTCGTCTTATTTCCCGATGTGGGCAGCTTGGATGACCGCATCAAATGCGGGCTTGGGCCGGCAATTCCGATCAAAAAGCAGCGGATATGCCGTGCGACCTTTTACCGGCCAGTAGTTCAACCACGAGTCCGCATCGGTCACGCCCCAGAAAGTTACGCGGGTGATGCTGTCGTTATTAGCCAAAAAGACCTTGAACAAATCCGCATAGCGTTTCGTCAATGCCTGCTGCATCGAGTCGGGCAGGCCGTTGGTGTAAGGATTCAATTTCGCCTGCAGCGCAAAATTCATCGAGACTTCCGCGGCTTGAGAACTGGTGGCGGGCGGCAGCATATCCAGGTCCAGTTCGGTGATCATGACTTTTACGCCAAGTTTTGAAAATGCCTTGATGGTTTCGTCGAGAGCGGCGGGCGTGGGCCAGTCCATTTTGTAATGGCCTTGCAAACCGACTCCGGCGATGGGAATGCCCGCTGCCTGAAGTTTCTTGATCAAGGCAATCGCCCCGGCGCGCTTGGCTGGGTTTTCCAGCGAATAATCGTTATAATACAATTGCGCCTGCGGATCGGCCTCGTGCGCAAATTGATACGCTTTAAGGATGTAATCCGGGCCGATGATTTTTTCCCATTCCGACTTGCGCAAGGTGCCGTCATCCTCAACGGCTTCGTTCACCACGTCCCAGCCGCCGATTTTACCTTTGTATCGGCCGACCACCTCAAAAATGTGGTATCGCATTCGCGCCAGCAGTGTTTCGCGATCCACGGAGTGGCGTTGCCGCTCCACGGTCCGGCTGCCCTGGTCACTCTGAAAAACCCATTTCGGTGTCTGGTTGTGCCAGACCAGATTGTGCCCGACGATGAACATTCCGTTTTTTTGGCCAAAGCTCACGTAGGAATCAGCAGGGCCAAAATTGAAGCCAAACCGCCGCGGTTGAATGGATTCCCATTTCAAAACATTTTCCGGACTGATGGTATTGAACTGCGCCTTGACGATGGCAACGGCGTTGGTGTTCCGACCGGTGAACTCGGCTTGGTTGAGCGCCGCGCCGATGAGAAAGTCATTTTTGAAGGCATCCTTGAGCGTGGTTTGAGCGAAACCACTGGTGGCCAGAAAAATTCCCATGATTCCAACTGAAACTGCAATTTTCATAAACATTTTTACGCTGATGCAATTTTTTTGCGTCGTTCCGCCAGTTCGTCGGCCATCTGGATGGTCAGGCGTTTGTTGAGTTGGTAGGTGATCAGGAAGACGGTGCAAATAGCGAAAAGGATGGCCAGGTAAACACTGGAGCTTCTGCGGATGCACTCCAGAGTCCGATCTGTTTGGGGTTGGTTGGCCTGATAGCCGGCCCAATCCATCAACCAGAGGAATAACGCGCCGCCAAGACTCAAGCCTGCTTTAAGCGCAAAACCAATGGTTGCGAATATGATACCGGTGGCGCGGCGGCCATTCTTCCATTCCGAATAATCCGCCACATCCGCAAACATGGCCCAGAGCAAAGGGATGGTCGGCGCGTAAACGAAGGCCGTGAGTACGGTCATGATGGCCATGCCGGTGATGTTCGTCGGTTTGAGCATGTAAAACCCCAGGTAAGCGAATGTGGAGAGCGCGAAGCCGCCCACAGCGACAGTTTTCTTGCCAAATCTTCGGGCGAGAAACGGCGAACCGACAATGACGATGACCGTGACGACTTTTCCGATCATGCTCATGATGCTATAACCGACAAAGGATACATTGGAATCGGCGAGGTTCGCCCGGTCGCCATGCACGATGTAGCCCATCCATTCAAAAAAACCGCCGGGGGCAGGCGCACCCGGCGCCAACGCCGGTGCCGTCAAATGAAGCTTTTGCAGCCAGTCGAAGAACGCGGCCTTGTCGGCGTAATAATTATAGTAACTGTATTGCGCGCTACCCATGAGCGCAATGAGGCTGAAATGGATGAGAGTCAGGGCGAACATGACCTTCCACGGACCGTTCTTGAACAGATCGGCAAAGTCCTGTTTCGGGGGCGTTTTCTGTTCGGGTTTGGGACGAATGCGCTCTTTGGAGACGGCAAAAGTGATGAAGAACAGGACGAGGCAAAGAACGGCCCAAAGGCCCATCGTCATTTGCCAGCCGTGTTGTCTGTCGTGAGCAGGGCCGGCAAACTTGAACACCAACGGCAGCGTCAAGCCGACGACCACGAATTGCGCGGTAATGGCCGCGATGAAGCGGAACGAATTAAGCTTCGCGCGTTCAACCACGTCGCCTGTCATGACGGCGCCGAGGGCCGAGTAAGGCATATTGTTGGCAGAATAGAGCGTCATCAGCAGGATGTTGGTTACGAACGCGTAGGCGATCATGGCCGGCTTTCCGAAGTGGGGCGTCGTGTAAGCCAAAACCATGACGACCGCCCACGGGATCGAAGTCCAAAGCACCCACGGGCGGAACCTGCCCCAACGCGTGTTGGTGCGATCAGCCAGAACACCCATGATCGGGTCGAAGAAAGCGTCCCACAAACGCGCCACCAGGATGATGGTTCCGGCGGTGGCCGCGCTGATGCCGAACACGTCCGTGTAAAAGCTCGCTTGAAAGCAGACCATCGTCATGAAGACGAAATTCGCCGCGGCGTCACCGCCGCTGTAGCCGGCCTTTTCGAAGAACGACAATTTTTGGTGGAAGTGTTGTTCTGCCATAGGGGTTGGGTGCTTACTTCGTTACCGTCAAAATGACCCTCTGCAAATCGGAGTCGCGCGAGGAATTGCCGACCATGATTTCGAATTCGCCCGGTTCAACAACGTATTTCATGTTGATGTCGTAAAACGCGAGCGACTCCGGCGTGATGTCGAGCGCCACGGTCCTGGTTTCGCCCGGGCGCAATGAAATTTTCCGGAAACCTTTCAATTCCTTGACAGGCCGCGTCACGGAACTCACCAAATCGCGAATATACATTTGTACGACTTCGGTGCCGGGGCGTTCGCCTGTATTTTTCAAGTCCACAAGGACGTGGGCGTCCTCGCCGGCGCGGATTTTTTTCCTCTTCAGGCGCAGATTTTTAAAAGCGAAGGTCGTGTAGCTCAAGCCGAAGCCGAACGGATAAAGCGGGGAGACATCGTCAAGAAAATAGCCACGGCGGGCAGATGGCTTGTAATTGTAAAAGGCCGGCAAATGACCCGCCGAGCGCGGGATGGTGATGGGCAGCTTGCCGCCGGGATTGAAATCACCGAACAAAACATCAGCCACCGCATGACCGGTTTCCTGGCCGAGATACCAGCATTCAAAAATCGCCGGGACGTTTTCGTTGAGATATTGAATGGAAAGCGGACTGCCGTTGAAAAGGAACACAATAACCGGTTTGCCGGTTGAAAGCACCGCCGTGACCAATTCCTGCTGCCGGCCGATTAGATCGAGTCTGGTGCGGTCGCCCAGATGTTTGATGGACCACGCTTCGCGCGAGGTCTGCTCGTTGCCTCCAATGGCCAGCACAATCACGTCTGTCTGCTGGGCGACTTTGACAGCCTCATGTATTTGTTTTCGGTCGTCTTCCGGGCGGCTGGGAGTCACCAAATCCTGGTTCCACGATCCCCCCGCTGTGATCTTGCAGCCTTCAGCAAAAGGCACCTGGACACGCTCACCGACCTTTGTCCGGATGCCTTCCAGCAATGAAGTGTAAAATTTCGGGCGACCGCTGTAGCCGCCGAGCAATTCACGATCCGCATTGGGTCCGATAACCGCGATGGATTTGATCTTGCCCGGATTGAGCGGCACCAGATTATCGGCATTTTTTAACAACGTGATGGTTTCGCGCGCAGCTTGCAGCGCCAGTCGACGGTTTGTTTCGCGACCGACAATTCGTTCCGCTTCGTCCGGGTTTACGTAAGGCTCGTCGAACAAGCCCATTTTGAATTTCCAAAACAACATCGGCGCGACAAGTTCATCAAGTTGGGATTCTTTCAACGCGCCTTTGCGGACGAGTTCGACGAGATGCAGATAACAATCCGGTTCGGGGAAGTCGATGTTTACGCCTGCCTGCACAGCCAGCACGCAGGCTTCTTTTTTATCCCCGGCCACAAAATGGCCGTGTGTATCGGGACGGTAACTCAATTCCCAGATTGCGTAGTAGTCCGACACGACATAGCCTTTGAACCCCCATTCCTTGCGAAGCACGTCACGCAACAACCACTGGCTGGCGTGCGATGGCACACCGTCAATCTCGTTGTAGGACGCCATCACGCTGATGGCTCCGGCCTTCTGGATTGCTTCCTTGAACGGATACAAAAAGGTTTCACGCAGCAGGCGCATGGAAATATTCGCCGGTGCGCAATTGATGCCGGATTCCGGCTGACCGTGTGCGGCGAAGTGCTTGAGCGTGGCGATGACGTGCTTTTTGTCGTTGAACGAGCCGTCGCCTTGGAATCCGCGCACGGCGGCCATGCCGAGTTGCGCCACCAAGTAGGGATCTTCACCGAAACATTCCTCGACGCGGCCCCAACGCGGGTCGCGCGCCACATCCACGACCGGTGTAAGCGCCTGGTGCGCGCCGCGCGCGCGGGTTTCTTCGGCGGTCATGGCGTAAAGAGATTCGATTAGTTCAGGATTGAACGTGGCTCCCAAACCTATTGGTTGTGAAAAGCTTGTGCTGTTGATTCCGGCGTGACCGTGTAAACATTCCTCATGAAACATCACTGGAATGCCAAGCCGGCTGTTTTCGATGAAAAATTTCTGGATGGCGTTGGTCAACTCGGCCATCTGACGCACATTCCTGCCCTTGCCCGCATCGCTGGGACGACCGACCTGGCCCAGCCCGTGGCCCAGCTTGAAGGCGGCTTTGGCTTTCTTGAGATTAAAATTCCCTTCGGCATCCACGAGCGTCTCGGATTTCTTCTGCCAAACGCACATCATTTGGGCGGCCTTTTCCTCGAGTGTCATTCGCGACAACAGGTCTTTGACCCGGCTGGCGGCGGACAGTGCGGGGTTCTTGTAAATCGGCGGATTGGCGGACGGTTTTTTCATGTTCACTGTGCAAACGGACCGGACACATTGCCACGTTCTAAAATGGCGCGCAGTATTTCAATCGCAATCTGATGCAGGAATGGACGATACTATGATTCGCATGGAGAATCCTCCAATTCAGAAGCTCCCTCACCTGCAAACTGCGATTCAGTGGAACAACCAATCGGTTTGATTTTAGCGGACGGTTTTGTTCAATTTCATTGCTTCCAGAAGATTTTAGTGGCTACACCACCAGTTTGCGATGCCAAAGCGCCGGCTGGCAGGGTTGAGGACTGTTCCCGGTCGCTTGAAAAATTTGCGTGCCGGCCTCATCCCAATCTGGCAGGCTCGTTGACAGCTCTAGTTGATCACTATGAAAATTAAAATTGACCGCCTGTTTCTGGCAACGCCGTTCGCGTGGCTTGTTGCTGTTGGAGTTCAAGCCGCTGAACTGCCGATCACGCCCGGCCCGTTCCAGCCCACGATGGAATCGCTGACCAATTATTCGTGTCCCGAATGGTTTCGCGACGCGAAGTTTGGCATCTGGGCGCACTGGGGGCCGCAGGCCGTGCCGATGGAGGGCGACTGGTATGCGCGCAAAATGTATCAGCAAGGCTCGCCTGACTACCAAGACCACCTGGCGCGCTATGGCCATCCTTCCACGAACGGCTGGAAGGACGTCATCCCGCTCTGGAAAGCCGAGAAGTGGGAGCCGGAAAAGCTGATGGCGCTCTACAAAAAAGCCGGCGCGCGCTACTTCGTGAGCATGGGTGTCCACCACGATGATTTTTTTCTGTGGAATTCACCGCTGCACAAATGGAATGCCGTGAACTACGGCCCGCACCGCGACGTGGTGGGCGAGTGGCAAAAGGCCGCGAAGGAACAAGGCCTGCCCTTCGGTGTCACCGAACATCTGGGAGCAAGCTTCACTTGGTTTCAGGACAGCCACAGGTCCGACCATACCGGTCCGCTCGCCGGTGTGCCATATGACGGGGCCAATTCAAACAACTGGGATCTTTACCATTTCCCAGCCGAACCCGGCGACGTCGCCTGGTATAGTAAAAACCCTCGCTGGCAACAGCAATGGTTCAATGAAATCAAGGAACTCGTGGACAATTATCATCCCGACCTCCTTTATAGCGACGGCCCCGTGCCGTTCGGAAATGAAGTGGGCTTGAGCCAGATCGCCAATCTTTACAACGACAGCATCCAGCATAATCACGGCAAGTTGAGAGCCGTTTACACTTGCAAACAACCTTCCGATGGTCGCTGGGTGCAGGACTTAGAACGAGGTGTTAATGGCCGCATCAATCCGCATCCGTGGCAGACCGACACTTCCATCGGCGACTGGTTTTACAATCGCCATTGGAAATACCAGCCGTTGAGCTGGACGGTTCACATGCTCGTGGACATCGTCAGCAAGAACGGAAATCTCCTGCTCAACGTCGTCCTGCGCCCGGATGGCTCGCTGGACCCGGAAGTGGAAACCATGCTGCACCAGTTGGCCGACTGGATGGCCGTCAATGGTGAGGCGATTTATGGCACGCGTCCGTGGCTGGTCTTCGGCGAAGGCCCGATGCAGGTGAAGGGCGGCGCGTTCAAGGAGGATTTCAAATACAGCGCCGAAGACATTCGCTTCACGACGAAAGGCAAAACGCTTTACGCCATCGCGCTCGGCTGGCCGGACGACGGGAAAATCCTCATCAAGTCACTTGCCAAAACGGACGACTCTGGCGTTAACAAAATCAAACGCGTCGGGTTGCTCGGTTACAAGGGCAAATTGAAGTTCACGCAGACCGCCGACGGTTTGACGGTGGAATTGCCCGCGCAAAAATTGAGCGACCTGACCTGCTCGTTGAAAATCACGGGCAGCAACTTGAAGCCGGTGACCCCGCCCATGATCGGCCCGGTGATTTGTCCTGATTCGAATGGCGATGTGTTCCTGTCCGCCACCAACGCGACACTTCATGGCAGCCAGCTCCAGTTGGAAACACGGGGCGGATTGCCGGACATCGGGTATTGGGACAATGGCGATGAGTGGGTGTCCTGGAAGGCGCAAATGCCCAAGACCGGCACGTTCAATGTCAGCGCCACGGTTGCCACGCTCAATGCTGAAGCTGGTTTTGTTGTTGAAGCGGGCGGCGAAACCTTCAGCGCCCAGGCTCCGCTGACCGGCAGTTGGGATGAGTTCCAAACGATTGATATTGGCCGGTTCCAAATCATACAGCCGGGCGAGCTGGTGGTGAAAGTCCGGGCGAAAGACAAGGCGGCCTGGAAAGCCATCAACCTTAATTCCGTCAAGTTGACCCTGACCGGGCCGGCGTCGCCTGCCGCAATCCCTCCGGGGAATTGAGCCCCGCCCATATTTTACATTGCATTCATGATGTTGACGCGTTGGTGTTAAACGAATTTGTTCGAGCCTCGAACTTTATCCTTGACAGGTGTCCCAGATATGAATAAGTTCGCCACACGAACTAATTCATTTCCAATGTTTCCAGAGGCATTTCGTGCGAAAAATTGATCTGAACAACTTTCAGGTGGCGACCAGCGAAACGGTCCGCGACATCAACAGTCGCATCATGTTGAATTTGGTTCGGAGACATCAGCCGGTTTCACGGGCTGATTTGATGCGTTATTCGGGACTGCAACGCAGCACCGTGTCGGCCATTGCCGAGCAATTGATTTCGGAACGCTGGCTGAAAGAAGGTGCGGTTGGCAATTTGCCACGCGGGCGCAAGCCGACTTTTCTGCATCTTAACGCTGACCGTTGCGGCGTCATCGGCGTCGACGTTCAACCGGACACGACCACACTTGCCGTTGCGAGCATGGACAGCCAAATACTGGCCAGGGAATTAATGCCCACTGCAAAGGATCCTGCCGAGTTCGTTGCCCGTTTGAGTCGCCGGATCAAGGATTTGATGCAAGCTCATCCCAAGAATTCCTACGGAGGCATTGGGATCAGTCTGCCGGGGCGGATTGACGCATCTTCCAAGCGGTTGATTTTTGCCCCTACTTTGGGATGGAATGAACTGGATCTAAAAACACCGCTTGAACATGCCATCGGAGTCCCGGTGGAACTCGAGAATGCCGCCAATGCCTGTGTGCTCGCAGAATTATGGTCGAGGCATGGGGTATTCAATTTGATTGCCGTGACCGTTTCGGATGCCATCGGCGTCGGCCTGGTTATGAATGGTCAATTGGTGCGGGGTTCAACGGGTGTGGCTGGAGAGTTTGGCCATGTGGCTCAAGTGCAGGATGGTCCCCAATGCCGGTGCGGCAACAGCGGATGCTGGGAGGTATTGGCATCCAATTCCGCTGCTGTTCGCTACTATGCCGAGGCCGCCGCGCCTCGCAAAGGTGAGGTGGGTTCCAAGAGCGACATGGCGACAGTGCCTTTTGGCGATATTTTACGTTTGGTTGAGCGTGGCGATTCACGAGCTTGCAAGGCTTTGGACAAAATGGCGCATCACTTGGGCGTCGGCATCGCCATGTTGGTGACCGGGCTTGCGCCGGATCTGTTGGTGGTGGTGGGTGAAATAACGCGCGCTTGGGACAGGGTCGGCCCCATTGTGGCTGACGCTGTCAAACGCCGCTCTTTCACACATGCCGCCACCCGCATCTTGCCGACCGACCCGGAAGCGCAACCGCGCTTGCAAGGCACTATTGCGCTGGTGTTGGAGAAACATTTTGGCGCGCCGTCCATCGCATGATCAATGAAGCATGAAAACTGTTTTAGCTGAAGCCGGTTCATTTTGTTCGATGTCCGAACTAATTTAACCCGTGTGTATTGTAGAAAATGAAGAAAAACCGAAGCGAACATCTGGAGACGAACGATCGGAGTTTGTCTCGAAGCGTGTTGAAATGTCGTGAACGCCGATTCGGAAACGGCGTTGCGGTTTTCAACAATGGTAGGTCGGATGATGTGCGGAAAATCGAACAGAGTATCGCTTATATGATGGAGCATCTGAACAAGCCGTTGCAAGTGGCCACACTGGTGGCGATGGCGAACGTTTCAACCTCGCATTTCTTTGTGCTGTTCAAACGGCGCACCGGGTGCCCGCCCATTGACTATTTCATTCGTTTGCGAATGCATCGCGCCTGCGAGTTGCTGGAGGCGGGTTCGCCGCACGTCAAAGAAGTCGCGGCGGCGCTGGGTTATGACGACCCGTTTTATTTTTCCCGCGTGTTTAAATCGGTGAACCGGATTGCGCCCAGCGAATACCGTTTGAAACAGAAACAACCCGATGGGGCGCCGGTGGAACGGCATATTCTGCCGGCCTCGTTTCCATTCGTTGGAAACGGCCACGGTTCTGAACGGAGGAGCTTCTGGGAAAACAATTCCACAAAAAAAAGAGAATAACCGGCACAGGACCAGTCGTATGAACGTTAAACATTATTCAACAAAAACGGACCCGATGAAGGGCGCTTTCACCTTGATCGAACTTCTGGTGGTCATTGCCATCATCGCTATTCTGGCGGCGTTGCTCCTGCCGGCGCTGGCCCAGGCGAAATTCCGCGCCAAGGTTATCAACTGCACCTCCAATTACCGACAGTGGGTAATCATGGCTAATGTCTATGCCGGGGACAATACACGGGGCGACCTGCCCTCTTTTCCAGTTAAAGGCGCCGGTGGGAATCCGCCGGACGTTTCCAGCAATTTTCTTTCCAAACTGGAGCCTTATGGGATGACAGTGCCTATGTATTTTTGTCCAGTCAGATCTTCGGATTGGCAGGTGGCGAATCACCAATTCAAGTATGGCATGCCGCCTCTTCTCCCGGCTCAACATCGTTTTATGCGTGATTATTCAATCGTCGATCTCAACAAATGGGTTAATCTAGGGCGTTCGTTCGGCGGTTACGCAAAACTGATACACAATTGGTGGGTGCCACGGGTGACAGATTTAACACCAGTGAGCAGCGCATTAGCAGTGGGCGGCGGGTCATTATATCCCTGGCCTGTCCCGGGTTTTGTCCCGAACGGTGCGCTTCCCTGGCCGCAAAGGATAACCGATGATTCCGCCTCTCTACAGCCTATCATCAGCGATTATGCGGAAGCCTTCCCTGCAACCCATGATATAAGTTTAGTCCCACCGGCGGCGGCGGGGCAATTGGGTTGGGGTCATTTCTATGGTGGCAGTCTGAAATCAATCAACGTGGGGTTTGCCGACGGCCACGTGGTTAGTCATAACCGCAGTTCCATTCAGTGGCGATACGATGGCAATGGCGGCCAGGAAAGTTATTTTTATTAAAATTTGTCGCATTTCCCGTGCGAATGGTCATTCCCATGGTTTAGTCCATTCCACAGTTTGAAGATTCATCAATTTCTTCCCGTTTATCTTTTAACTGCACGGTATTCAAACCAATCGAAATCCGCAGGTCTTGTGCATTTCTTGCCGTTGCCGGTTGCATACATGCCAAAATACACGCCGGTAAAGCACATCCCATGGTCGAAACCTATTGCTTCAACGGACAAATCCTTCGTCGGGACTGTGCCGAGGCTTACGGGTTTGCCGCCCTTCGATTGACAGAAAAATTCATAAGACAATGGCGCCGCCTTTACCGTCAAAACAACCGGCCCATTCTGGATTTCAGTGTATTGAACAGGCTCAACTACTTTGCCCTTGAAAACTTTCCTGAATAAGACCTGCCGTTTGCCATCCTTCAGCGTCACTGCGATATCGTAATGATGCCTGTCATTTCCGCGGACGACAAGCCCCGCTTCCTCATTTTCCCCATTGGGTTCAAACTCAACCAGTGTTGAAGCAACGCAATTGAAATCCGTCTGCCTTCGTCCAATAAAAGCAGGCGAATCCTGGTTGCTCATATTTACATCCGAACCATAAAGGCGTAAAAAACCGGGGCGTTCGGCTAAAGAGTATTCACTTTCTACAGGATTCCTAAGATAGTTCCACTGCAAGGCGAAGGTTTTGCTTTTGAAGTCGTCTTTTGCAGGCGGTTTCGGCCAGGTATGCTGTGGCAATTTCGGTGCGGGCATGGTCAATTCTATCGGCTTGTTTTCATTGACTACTGGCCAGCCTTCCTTGTTGAAAGCAACCGGCGCAAGGAATGTCTCCCTGCCGATATGATGAAATCTGCCGCCCTGCGGCCGAACTCCAAGACAAACCAGCCACCACCCGTCAGGCGTATCAACCAAATCAGCGTGCCCGGTAACCTGAATTGGATGATTTGGCAGAAAGCGGTGGGTCAGGATGGGATTGTTCGGGTTGGATTCGAATGGTCCCCACGGCGAATCGCTGCGGGCAATGGTTACCCTGTGGTCATAGGACGTTCCGCCCTCTGAAACCATTAGAAAATATTTGCCGTTGATTTTATACAAATGCGGTCCCTCGACCCATACGCCGCCTGCGCCGTCCCATACTTTCTTCACCGGCTCTGTGAGTTTGCCTGTTTTAATATCAATCTCTGCCTGGGCAATGTATCCATCGCCCTGACCTTCGTGCCGGGTGTAATAAATCGTTCCGTCTTCATCAAAAAAGAGTGAGGGGTCAATGCCGCCGCGATCCACCCAGACTGGTTCCGACCAGGGACCGGCGGGATTGGTGGCGGTCACAAAAAAATTCCCGCCGGTGTCCACCAGTGTTGTTATCATGTAAAAAGTGCCGTCGTGATAACGAAGCGTCGGCGCGTAAATACCACCTGAAGCTCTCGCGTGGTCCAAATTCAACTGGCTCTTCCGGGTCAGGCAGTATCCAATTTGCTCCCAATGCACCAGGTCTCTGCTGTGAAAAATCGGAACACCGGGGAAAAACTCAAAAGAGCTGTTGACCAGATAATAATCATCACCGACACGGCAAATGCTGGGGTCGGGATAAAAACCGGAGAGGATGGGATTTTGAAAGGTTTTTCCCGCGTCTGCCGAGTAACCAATTCTTAAAAGTCCCAATACGGCAAGCAACACCACAATTATTTTGTTATGCATTGGAGGTCTCCGTTGATTCGATTGTTTTATGATTCAGTTGTTTGAAGGTGGCCTGCAGGACTCATAAGGATTTACTTTTACTCCGCTTACTTTGAATCATACCGCCTAAACAATCAAGCACAGTGGAACTTCTGTAACATCATGCCACAGCACTTGGCGAAGGGTTCTTTTTAAGGATTTATCCGCCAGAAGTAAAATTCTTGAAGGCGCCATTCCATAAGGAAACGTTCATTGACGAAGGCGACGTGGACATTCCGCGATTCCTGCGGATTTTGAAACGGAATAATTTCAACGGCGTCGTCATCCCTGATCACGCGCCGCAAATGAGTTGTGCTGCGCCATGGCACGCGGGCATGGCTTATGCTTTGGGCTGTCTGCGTGCTGCGTTGCAAGTCATCGAAAACGGGTGCATGTAAACGGCACAATTTGCCATGGTAAAATAATGGAAAGTAATTGAAGCTAAAGGCTTTCGCCGGCAAAAGCCTTGACAAAGCCAACTCGCCGGGGATAGTAACAAACGAATGGAATGAGTCGTCCTGGCACAAAAACGCGGCGGAATTCGTTCACTTTGATCGAACTGCTGGTCGTCATCGCGATTATCGGCATTCTGGCAGCGTTACTGATGCCGGCATTGGCAGCGGCCAAGGAACGGGCGAAGACAATACAGTGCCTTTCCAATGAGCGTCAAATTGGTTATGGCATGAAGATATTTGCGGATGACCACAAAGGATTATATCCGGAGTCCGGGGGTGAAATTCCGTGGGACTTCGTTGACAATGTGACTCATACGACCAGCTGGATGGAGCAAATATTTAATTACGTGCAGAACGCCAATGTTTATCGTTGTCCAAAAGATCGCCTGTCTCCGTACAGCTATTTTAACGGCGCGCGAGCTGCGTATCTGGCCGCAGGCACCAACTTTGCTTCGGTGGACATCAAACGAATTCAGTTTCCAAGTGCTTACGTATTGTCCGCCGATACTTTTTGGACAGATTCTCCCTCGTCAACGAATGATGCTGACAAGGACGATTACGTGCAAAATTGTGTTGGCGGCCCTACGAACGGGATCCCGGCAAAAGAGTGGCGCATTCACAGCCAAGGCCAGAATATCCTGTTTGATGATGGCCATGCGAAATGGTATCGCGGTTATAACACCAACGAAATGACCTTCCGCTACGATTCCATGCATGGGTGGCGATAGTGTTTGCGTCATCTCGATAAATTTATGGTCAATAATTATTTGAAGCGGGCGGTTTCCAATCGCACCGGTTTGGGTTTGGTCTTGATGGTTTTTTCATTCGTAGTTGGCTGGCGGCTTTTGGTCATCGTTTGCAGCCATACGCCTCCCCATTGGCGTGCGATCGCCCGGGAAATTGGATCAATGGCACGATTTAAGGAGGATTTGTATCCGAACAAAGATGGGACACGAGTGGTTTTTTCGCAGGAGACAGAAAAGGGAGTGGGTGTCTTTTTTTGTAACGCCAGCAGTGCAAAGACCAAACTTTTGTGTGAGCAGAGGGAAAACGGCTACAGCTGGCAGCGTTTTGGGATGTTGGGTTGGTCGCCGGACTACAAACTTTTTGCTTATGCCGTTCCACTGGATCGCTGGCTTAATCCGGGGCAACGGGAAGAGCAAATAGTTATCTGCGATGGCCTGTCTGGTGAAACAAAAGCTAAAATACCGTCAGATCCCGGTCTTACCAAAATTGCATGGTTGTCGCCTCAATCATTTGCTTTCATCACTTACAATCAGGATGTGCGGGTATGGAACCAAAAGTCCGACGGTGCATGGGTTCAGACGCATATTTACGCGAACATCGCCAGCGGCAGGTTGGAGGCGATAGAAAACTCTTTTACCGCAACCTCCGGAAGTTCGGTTGCATGGCAGAAGGAGAATGAGATTTGGACGCTTGATTTTTCGACCAGTGCTTTCCAAAAAATCTGGGAATCTGACACGAATAAATTGGAAAGTTTTACCTACTCGAGGGAGACCGGAGAATATCATCTGATTTGCAGTGATGAGACCGGCTGGCTTTTTATTGATTTGGATCGGGAAGGTTCCGTCCTGGATGTGACCCGGAATAAAAAACAGGAGACATATGCCTATTTAAGGGATGAAGCGGGAACAAATGTGTTTTATATCAAAGCCAAAGCCGATTCGCTGCCAACCCGCGTGGTTTGGCAGGGCGCAGTGGAAGATTATAGGGGACCGATTGGAGATTATATATCCAACGGCAAATACCTGTATGGTGATTATTTATTTTTTACCGGCGATTTGCCCAACCAACCCGTCGGGCTTTGGCAATACAACACCCAGAATGGAATATCGCGCTGTCTTGCATCCGGTTTGAAGCATCCTCTTGCCCGTGCCAGCATCGTCGTTCCTCGAAGCGGAGCGATTACCAATGCGTTGGGAAAACAAATGAGTTGCCATGTATGGGAGCCTGTCAAAGTTGACGCAGGTAAAAAGTATCCTCTCATTATTACCCAGACAACTTATGGCTGGTCACCCTACCAACAAATAGCCGCCCAGGAAGGATATTACTTTGCAACGGTTGCCCGCCCTTATTGGAGCGACAAAACGATTTATAATTGGGGCGCGGATGTGATGGCGCTTTATTCGATGATGGCAAAAAATCCCAATATTGACACCAACCGTGTTTTTCTTTTTGCGACCAGTTGGGACACGGCTTTTTTAAGCCAGCTCGTTTCGGAGAAGCCTGATTTATGGAGAGGTGCAATCCTGATCACCCCGTCAACTGTGCCGGATTTGTCGTCCTGGCATAACCCCAAAATATTCGTCGTGGCCGGGAAAAACCAAGCCGGTGAGATTGAGCGGTTGACACAATATCAGGATGCCGCCGCTGCCGGGCTTGGCGTCCCTGTAAAGCTCTTTCTGCAAAAGGGCGCGGAGCATATTTCACGATCCGTGGCCACGGAGCGGGCGCGGACGATGCAACTGGCCAAATTTCTTGCTGAAAACTAATCCAAGCGCATTTTTCTCTTTTTAATTATGCAAGCAAAAGCGACTCGTTTTTTTACAAATTCGGCAGGAGCATTATTACTCGCTGTGGCTCTGGCCATGTTTATTGCCAACTGGGCCAGCGCCGGCCTGACGCAGCCGCACGATCCGGTGTTCATGGTTTCAATGCGAAACCTGTTTTGGATTGTCGGCGCCATTGCATTGGTGGTGGCGATGATTTGCCTGTTTGGTGAGCACCAGGTTTGGATGAAGATAGCCCTCGTCTTGTGGCTGGCGGTGAATCTTTTTGCATATCAGATAGGTTTTTTATGGAAGGGAAGCCATGCTGGCTTCAGCGTCTATTTAAATAGTTTGGCGGAGGCGTTTGGCATGGCATCTCATACGGCATATCTGATTCTGGGACTCGTATTTCTTTACTTATTGATGGGCAGTTTGGCTTCGTTGTTGTGGCTTTGGATGGACAACACCGGAGGTTACTTAAAAAATGCTTGCGCTCGTTGCGGTAAACACATCGAATTTCCCGCTCAAGGGATCGGACAGAAGATTGCGTGCCCCCATTGTGGGGTGACAATCACACTGCAAAGACCCAGTGAGGCTCCAAAAGAAGAAAGAGTTTGATGGCCAGTCACTTGTGACGGCAAGACTGGCATAGGTTTTGCTCCAATTCAAGCGATGAATGGTCGCTTGCAATGGACGCAAAACTGGAAGGAACTGGCCCAGCATGCAAACTGGTCTGCCACAGCGCTGGCGGAGAAATGTGGCGTTTCGCTGCGGACATTGGAAAGGCATTTTCTCAAGGCGATGGGCAAGCGTCCACAAACCTGGCTTTGTGAACAACGGCAAAGCCGGGCAGTTGAGCTATTGCAGGATGGTTGCAATGTCAAGAAAACGGCAACGCTTCTCGGCTATAAGTACGCCACCCATTTTTCGCGGGAATTCAAAAAGCACTGGGGTCATGCTCCCACGGAGAATGGCTATGACATCGCGAATAATGTGGTTCCCGCGGGAAATGGGCGTAAATGTCGTGATTTGGTCTGAAATGTCGCGTTTTGGTCTGTAATTTTAATTTACGCGGCTGGATTTATTTTTAATAGTTGCTTATGGTATAACATGATGCGGAGTGTGGCAAAGAATTGGAGTAAAAAAAGATGAAGCTTATTGCTGTTTTAGCGTGTCTCGTTGTGGCTTCTTTTACCGAAAGGGTTGTCGCCGGTGAGGCTGGCCAGGATGAGAAAAATGCTTCATCACAAATCTCGAATCTGGCACAGACGAACAATTATCCGGATTTGCGCCTTAACAAGGATTTATTCAAGCGCTATCTGGAAAACCCCTACCCTGTTCGCGAAGTGGTATTCCTTGAGCCTGCGGATTCTGATAACCCGACAGATGTGCTGTTGTGTGAGGGGAGTCTGCAACCGAACGCGTTTTACATACAGCAGCAAGACAGCCCCGGAGTATTGGAAGACGGCAAATATAAAAATGTTTCAAGTGGAGAGGTTGCGGGGAAATCGAGCACGGGGGAGTATTGGTTTGTCGACGACAAGGCGGTTCGCGGCAAGGGGGGGAACATTGAGATTACCTCGGCTGGCGATCCTGATTCTTCTGTCACGACAGTGGCCAAAGAAAAAGCTTTGGAATCGTTAGTAAGGATGCACAACGCTTGCTGGTTTGGACTTAATTTCATGGTTCCTCACTCCGTTGTCTGGCACGGTGACAATTTTGACATGCAATTTCTAGATACCCGAGGGTTCCCTGGTGGCACAAATGCTTTCGCAGTCAGCGGAGAGGTGCTGGCTTACACCAACAATCTGCCGCTGGCCATTCGTATTAAATCGGGACATTGGCCCAAAGAACTGATATCACTGGATTTCCGATATGAGTATGATTTTTCACAAGGGGACAGGTTTTACCCGGTGAAAATAACAAAGACGGTGGTTGCTTCTGGAAACAAGGGGTTCTCAGTTCCAACTCAAATACCAAAAATTGAATTTGGCGACGTAAAACCCGCTGAAAACGGTTACACCGCAACAAACTTTACCCCGGCAGAAATTGCCATTCCTGCTAATGTTTTTGTTTCTTCAAACCGAACCATCTATTGGGTCAACCGCCACGAGCAGGTAAGGGTTGGCCCGCCACCTGTGTTTAAAAAGCCCCTTTTTATTATTAACAACTTTGTGCGTGTCATTTTGATTGCGTTGCTGCTTTTGCCAGCGGTTTTTCTGGTGCGTTGGCAGAAAAAAACAAAATCCGGGAAAAAGTAGATTAACCAACATAAACTATGAAAACAATAATTGGTGGAATTATAGCCGCAGCACTGATGTGTTCGGCAACAACCGTAATTGCGCAAGTCCTTTCCGGGTGTTGGCTTACCGACAGCTCTGGAGTTGCGTACCCAGCATGCTGCGCGCCTGCAATTCAAAGTTGTCCTCCACACGTATTTGAGTGGTCTAATTGGGCGCGCACCGACCGACACTCGTGCACAAGCTACAGTGGGGGAGTGTTTTGGTCTGTTCAAGCAGTTCCCATAGGTGGGCTAGTACTACAGCACAGCGCTGTTTCGACCTGTCATTATACCGGTTGCACTATTTACGACATCGACACCACTGCTCACAGTCTTGGGCCAGAAGATATAAATCAAAATTCGATGGTACCGATAGGCCCACTATGTGGTGGTGGTTGATTCGTGTATGAAACTCAAGGTATTTCGCAGTTTCATAGTTTCTGCGGGAGTGTTGCTGCTGGCAACGGCGGCTGCCAAGCTCGTCAGTGCCGGCGGCAACGCTCATATTTTACAATTCCCTGATCCGATTTTGGTGATTCCATATCGCCATGTGTTCTGGGCTGTTGGGGGGCTGGAACTGGTTATCGCGCTGATTTGTTTATTCAGCAATCGGACAAGGCTGCAAGCCGGGCTGGTGGCGTGGCTGGCCACCAGCTTTGTAATTTATCGGCTTGCCTTATACTTGTCTGGTTATCATGGACTCTGTCATTGCCTGGGAAATCTTACGGATGCGCTGCGTATTTCGCCTCAAGCCGCCGACACCGCCATGAAAATCGTTCTGGCCTACCTCTTGGTCGGCAGTTACACCACTTTGTTTTGGCTTTGGCGGCAAAAACGGAAAGCCCCGCCGTCAACGCCTTCAACGGACGCAACCATTTCAACCGCTTAAACGGCTTTACAATATTTGAACAACCGCCACCTTTTTGGCGATGACGCGCGAATCATTTGCCACAGCCCTTAAAATGGGTGCTGTGGCTTTTTTATTGGTCGTATTTCTGTTTGCTGATGGAGTCTGGGGATCATCGCCCGGCTTTATCGGCTCCGCTTTAAGAGAAATTGCCGCTGTTTTCCGCGATCCGGGAACTCAATGGATGGTGTTTCTGTGCCTGGGAATTTATTTCACGGCCTTCCTTTTTCTTTGCTCTCGGGGGGCTCACGTTTTTTGGCGGGCAGCCAACCCAAGTCTGTGGCTTGCTTGTGCGCTACTAATCGGTGCGGTTCTTTATGCCATTGACTATTCACCATCCATGCAAGCTCTGATTTTGCTCGGCGGCGCAGCGCTGGGTCAGGGAATTGCGGTGTGGGCCAGCCCTGAAGCCAGAAGTCGGAAGCCAGGTGTCAGAAATAGCTTTGGGGTATTGGTCGTGTCCCTGCTGGTGATTCTGCTGGCTTTGGCTTCAGTTTGGCAAACGAGCGCGAGCCGCATTTTTGAATATCACGGGCAAGCCCGTTGGTCGGGTCCATGGAATAATCCCAACATTTATGGATTGCTTATGGGGGTGGGAATTGTGCTGACCGTAGGCCAATTTGTCCAAAGTCTAACGTCCAACGTCCAAAGTCAGAAAGCAGAAGGGAGAAGTTGGAAGTTAGGAGCTAGGAAATACGCGGTTGTCATTTTGTTCCTGTTCGCAGCTAGCTTGATGGCTCGCGGGTTGTTGCGCAGTTACAGCCGGGGTGCATGGGTGGCGGCTGTTTGCGGACTGGCGTATCTGTTCTGGTCGGGTGTCCAAAGTCCACCCGTCCTCCGTAGTAGCTCTGCTACGGAGGGTGGAAGGTCCAATATCCAAAGTCGCTGGATTTATTGGTTGAAAAAAAACTGGCTTCCGTTTTCTGTCATTCTGGCTTCTGCCTTCGCGCTGTCCTTTTGGCAATTCCAGCATGCAGAGCATGAGAATATGGTGGCTCGGCGGGCTTTCTCGGTTGGAAACGCAAATGATTTTTCTTGGCGCAATCGCCTGTCGTCATGGGAGGGGGCGTTGCAAATCATGGCGGAGCATCCCTGGCTCGGCGTAGGTTGGAATCAACCAGAATTATTATATGATCATTATTATCTTCCGCCGAAAGTGGACGAAAGCGCTGCAATCGGATTAAATGACTATCTCACGGTTGGGGCGACACTGGGTGTGCCGGCGCTGATTTGTTTTGGAATGTATATCTGGCTGTCGCTGACACGAAAGTCAGGAGCCAGAAGTCAGGAGCCAGAAGTCAGAGACAGGCAAGATGCCTGTCCTACTTTGGACTTTGGACCTTGGACTGTGGACTCACTGCAAGCGACCTGTCGCGCTGGCGCAATCGTGTTAATCGTCGGATTCTGGTTTGACGGCGGGCTGTTCGGACTGCCCACTGCCGCGACATTTTGGATTTTGTTGGGACTGGGAGCAGTTGAATTGCATAAGGGAACGGCAAAGTAGACAAATGAAGTTTTTTAATTCGCGCCAATTCGTGAAATTCGTGTCAGGCTTTTTTCTTGGCCTGCTTTTTTTGGGTGCGTTGGGGTGGGCCAAGGAACCCGATCCGTTTGTGCGGAAATGGTTCACCCTTAAAACTTCCGACCATGGTTCCCTTAAATGCGTTACGGTTCTGCCCAAGCCGATGCGCCGGTATCCTGTGGTCATTTATGCGCATGGGGCAGGGGACGACCTGCTGAATGACGGCGTTGAACTGCGGCAGATGGCCGAACTTGGTCTGGCCGCGGTGAGTCTGGAATATGACAAGACAAACGAAACAGTGTTCGGCACACAGTTTGGAAAACTGCTTCAGCATTTGAGCCGGCAAGGCTGGGTGAATACAAACGCGATTGCATGGGTGGGTTTTAGCCAAGGGGCAAATGACATGCTCGATTTCGCGTTGCAACACCCGGAACGCCAGCCGCAACTACTCATTCAATTAAGCGGTGCCGGAGTGGGTCAATCAACTTTCAACTTTCAACTTTCAACCAATTTGCATTGCCCGGTTCTGCTCGTGCATGGGGAACAGGATGAAATGTTTCCATTGGCGGATACAAAACGGTTGGCATCAGCCTTGCAAGCCAAAGGCGCGCAAGTGGAAATAAAGACCATCCCGGGTTTGCCACACGGTTTGGAACCGGAGCGGGGTGTTATTTTCCGCGCAGTGGGCGAATACTGCCTGACGCATTTAGCCAGACGCGAAGCCTGGCAAAATTATCATTCCATTGCCCGGTGGCAGGCAGAAGCGCCACCGCTATGGTTATGGTGGCTGCCGGCAGCGATGTGGGCCGGTGGTTGGTGGATTTGGACCGTGAAGGCGCGCGCAAAAACTCAACAGGTTAAAACCCCATTGAATCGCGGCGAAATTGTGCTCCGGTGGCTTGCAGCTTTGCTTGCAATGGGAGCCCTGTCGGTGACGGCTCTTCATTTGGTCACGCCTTTGTTCACGGTCAGTGACACGACGTCAGCCATCGCTCGACGGTTTTTGGTGCAACCCAAAGAGCGTGCAGGCTTTGAATATCTGGCCACACAACCGATTTGGCGCGGACAGAAATTAAAAACCCTGTTGGAACATGTTCGGCTGGCCCGTTACAATCGTGATCTGGTCAATTGGCAGGCGGACGACAAGATGTATCAGAACTTTGTGTTGTCGCCGGTCATCACTGGTAATCCCGACGAACAACTGAACTGGCGACGGCCTTTATGGGAAGAATTTTATCCACGCATTCGTCACGAAAATTCGCCGGAAGATGCAGCCAAGATTGTTGTGCGCCATTTGCGTGAGCGTGTGACCATTGCCACGGCGCCAAACCTGCCTCACGACGTGCCTGCGATTTGGCTGAACCAAATTACAGATGAAGCTGGATTTGAAATCATCTGCGTTGCCGCTCTTCGTTCGGTTGGTGTGCCGTCGCGATTGGGACTACAGCATCAAGCCGAGTTCTGGAACGGCGGTAAGTGGCAAATGGCGCCGCCGCCCTCCGTTATGAGTTGGTAGAGAATTTCGGAACTTCCGAAGTTGGGGAGTACGCCCGCCCCGGACGTTGCTGGCCGCGCCTCGCGGCCAGCTTCTTGCGCGTGAAGCTGACACAAACGCTTGGATCGTTTCAGTGCGCCCGTGTTTTCCGCGAGGGCGCGAAAAACTGCGCCCGAGGCGGGCGCGCTCCCTTTTCTATTTGGGAATTCGGGTTAAATAAAAAACCCTCCCGATACGAACCGGGAGGGCATTTGGAGATTCAACATTATTTTTTCATCCGCTGATCTGTAGGAATCCGCATCGCGTAGAAGGAGCGATAGACGAAGATCAACCCCAGCAGGAAAAAGTTCGCGCCGATGATGAGCTTCAATTCCTGACTTTTCATCGTCACGGCGATTTCCGCTGCCAGCAGGCCGAAGAGCGTGGTGAACTTGATGATGGGATTCATCGCCACCGAGCTGGTGTCCTTGAACGGGTCGCCAACGGTGTCACCGACGACGGTCGCGGCGTGCAATTCGGTGCCTTTTTGCTTCAAATCCACTTCCACGATTTTCTTGGCGTTGTCCCATGCGCCGCCGGCGTTGGCCATGAAGATGGCTTGAAACAGGCCGAAGAAGGCAATGCCCACGAGATAGCCGATGAAGAAATAAGGATTGAAAAATGAGAATGCCAGCGCGAAGGAAAAGACGACGATAAAGATGTTGATCATGCCTTTTTGCGCGTAGATGGTGCAGATTTCGACGACGCGTTTGCTGTCGGCGATGGAGGCTTCCGCCTTGTCGAGCTTGAGATGTTCCTTGATGAACACGACCGCGCGATACGCGCCGGTGGCGACGGCTTGCGTGCTGGCGCCGGTGAACCAGTAAATCACCGCGCCGCCCATCAACAGGCCGAGAATGATTTCGGGCTGCACGAGGCTCAAGTGGGCGATGACGCCGCCATAGACTTTTTCGAGCAGCATGATGATGCCGAAGATCATCGTGGTCGCACCGACGACGGCGGTGCCGATGAGCACAGGTTTGGCCGTGGCTTTGAAGGTGTTGCCCGCGCCGTCGCCTTTTTCCAGTTCGAGCTTGGAGTTTTCAAAGTCGGGTTTGAACCCGAAATCCCTTTCGATTTCCGCGCGGACGTTTGGAACGGATTCGATGCGGCTCAATTCATAAATGGATTGGGCATTGTCGGTCACGGGACCGAAACTATCCACGGCGATGATGACCGGCGCCATCGCCAGAAAGCCGAACGCCACGAGGCCGAAGGCGAAAATCGGCGCGGCGAACTTGAATTGATCCGGCATCAGAACAAGCACGGCCGGATTTTGCGAGAGCAGGTAGGCTGCGAACATGAGCGAAATAATGACCAATCCCATCCAGAACGCGCAGAAATTGCCCGTGACGAAGCCGGACAGGATGTTCAGCGACGCCCCGCCCTGGCCGGATGCTGTGACGATTTCGCGCACGTGCCGCGATTTGGTGCTGACGAAAATCTTGGTAAATTCCATGATGAGCGGCCCAGCCAGTGTGCCGCAGGAGACGATGCCCGCCAGCACCCACCAAAGATTGGGATCCGCCGCGCCTGCCGCGTCCGTGAAGTCGCCCAGCAGGAACTTGCTGGCGATGAAGGCAGCCACGATGGAAACGATGGAAGTCATCCACACCAGGTTTGTCAGCGGTTGTTCCCAGTTGAAATTCTTTTTATTGTCGTAAAGTGAGTGGCTGACAGCCTTGTTGACGTAAAAGGAACCCAACGACGCCAACACCATCAGGCTTTGAATCGCAAAAATCCAGACGATAAGCTTGGCCCCAATGGCCGGCGCCGCTGCCAGCGACAGGGACAGAAATGCGATCAATGCCACACCCGTCACGCCGTAGGTTTCAAAACCGTCCGCCGTCGGGCCGACGGAATCACCCGCGTTGTCACCGGTGCAATCGGCGATGACGCCGGGATTTTTCGGATCATCTTCGGGCAGGTTGAAAACAATTTTCATCAGGTCCGACCCGATGTCGGCGATCTTGGTGAAGATGCCGCCACCGATGCGCAACGCCGCCGCGCCGAGCGACTCGCCGATGGCGAAACCGATGAAGCACGGGCCGGCCAGTGTCGAAGGCACGAACAGCAGAATGCCAATCATGCAAACCAGTTCCACGCAGACCAGCAGCAGGCCGATGCTCATGCCCGAGCGCAGGGGAATCAAGAGCGTTTGGAGCGAATTGCCCCGGAGTGAGGCAAACGCGGCGCGGCTGTTGGCGAAGGTGTTGATGCGGATGCCGAACCATGCCACGCCGTAACTGCCGAGGATGCCGATCACCGAGCTGGCCAGAATCACCAGCACCGAGCCGATGGTTTTTTCCTGTAAAAAATAGAAGTAATAAACGATGCACGCGGCAATCAATGCCCAGAGCAGCACGAGGAATTTGCCCTGTTGCGCCAGATACGTTTTGCACGTCTCCCAAATCATGTTGGAGACGCTGCTCATGGCCTTATGCACCGGCAGCGCGCGGCAGCGTCCGTATTCCCAAAAGCCGAACAATGCGCCAATCGCGCAGGCGGCCAGCCCCAGATACAAGAGGGCACGACCGCTCAAGCTGCCGCCAAAAAACGTCACGTCCTGCAACGGCGGTAAATTGATGTCGGCGTCACCGGCCATGGCGGCGTTGGTTGAAGCCAAAATGGCCAGTGGGATCAGTCCACGTAGAAGTGATTTCATGTTCATAGATTTGCGTTGGTATTGAATATTTTTGTCTTTTTACTTCTTTTTCGCCTTCTTCGCGTCTTCTTCTTCCAATGCGGCCTGTGCGGCGGCGAGTCGCGCCACAGGCACACGGAACGGCGAGCAACTCACGTAGGCGAGGCCGAGCTTGTGACAGAATTTAACGGAGTCGGGATCGCCGCCGTGTTCGCCGCAGATGCCCAGCTTGATATTGGGACGCGTGCTCCGGCCTTTCTCAACCGCGATCTTCATGAGCTGGCCGACGCCGGCCTGGTCAATCGAGGCGAACGGATTGGTCTTCACGATTTCCAGTTCCGCATAGGGCGGCAGGAAGCTGCCGGAATCGTCGCGGCTCATGCCCAGACACGTCTGTGTCAGGTCATTCGTGCCGAAGCTGAAGAACTCGGCGGTTTGAGCGATTTCGTCTGCCGTGAGCGCACCCCGCGGGATTTCGATCATCGTGCCGACCATGTAATTCAGTTTCACGTTTTTCTCGGCCATGACGGCCTTGGCAGCGCGATGGACGACTTCCACCTGAAGATCGAGCTCCTTCTTGAACCCGACGAGCGGGATCATGACTTCCGGCTTCACCTTGATGCCGGCTTTCTGCACTTCGGCGGCGGCTTCAAAAATAGCGCGCGCCTGCATTTCGCTGATTTCACTATGAACAATTCCCAAGCGGCAGCCGCGGAAACCGAGCATGGGGTTGAACTCGTGAAGTTCCTTGACGCGCTGTTTGATCTTTGCGACGGGCACGCCCATTTTCCTGGCCAAATCCTGCTGCGCGGCGTCTTCGTGCGGGAGGAATTCGTGCAGCGGCGGGTCGAGGAAGCGAATAGTGGCCGGGTAGCCCTTCAACGCTTTGAAGATGCCGACGAAGTCCGCCTTTTGGTAAGGCAGCAACTTCGCAAGCGCCTTCTTCCGGTCGGCCACGTTGTCCGCGAGGATCATTTCGCGCATGGCGTCAATGCGGTTGCCCTCGAAGAACATGTGTTCGGTACGGGTCAGGCCGATGCCGGTGGCGCCGAACGCCATCGCGTTCTCGGTCTGCTCCGGTGTGTCGGCATTGGTGCGGACTTGAAGCTTCGTGACCTTCGAGCACCAGTCCATCAGCTTCGCGAACATCTGGTAGGTTGCGCTGTCCTTTGCATCGAGCGATTTCTCGACGAGCACCTGAACGATCTCGGACGCGGCGGTCGGAATCTGGCCGGGATAAACGTCGCCGGCAGTGCCATTGATGGAGAGGAAGTCGCCTTCCTTGTAGGTCACGCCGTCCACGGTCATTGTCTTGGCCGCGTAATCAATCTGCAATGCGGCGGCGCCGCAGACGCAGACTTTGCCCATCTGACGTGCCACGAGCGCGGCGTGCGAACTGACGCCGCCTTTCGCGGTGAGAATGCCTTCGGAGGCAATCATGCCGCGCAGGTCTTCGGGCGAGGTTTCGTTGCGGACGAGAAGAACCTTTTCGTCCTTGGCTGCCGCGGCGTCGGCGCGATCGGCGTTGAGATACATTTTGCCGCAGGCGGCGCCGGGGCCGGCGGGGAGACCTTTCGCGATGCACTTGGCGGCTTTCATCGCCTTGCGATCGAAGACGGGCGCGAGCACCTGATCCAGTTGGCCGGCGGGAACGCGGCGGATGGCCGTCTTCCAGTCAATGAGCTTTTCCTTCTCCATTTCAATGGCGAAACGAACAGCGGCGAGGCCGGTGCGTTTGCCATTGCGGGTCTGGAGCATGAACAATTTGCCATCTTGAATGGTGAATTCGAAATCCTGCACGTCTTTGAAGTGCGATTCGAGGGTCTTGCGGACGATTTCAAGTTCTGCAAACGCCTTCGGCAGATGTCCCTTGAGCAGGGCGACGGGTTCGGGCGTGCGCACGCCGGCGACGACGTCTTCGCCTTGCGCGTTGATGAGGAATTCGCCGTAAAAAACTTTTTCACCGGTGGCGGGATCGCGAGTGAAAGCGACGCCGGAGCCGGAGTTATCGCCGGTGTTGCCATACACCATCGCCTGGATGTTGACGGCGGTGCCCCATTCGGCGGGGATGCCGTATTTGCGGCGATAGACGATGGCACGGTCATTCATCCAGGAACCGAACACGGCGCCCGTCGCGCCCCAAAGTTGTTTCCAAGGATCCTGCGGGAATTCGCTGCCCGTGCGCTCTTTGATCAACGCCTTGAAGCGATTCACCAGTTCCTTGAGATCGGCTACCGTCATCTTGGTGTCTTCGATGTCGGCATGATGACGGTCGTGTTTGAGTTTGTGGATGGCCACTTCAAATGGCTCATGATCTTCGTCCTTGGACTTTTGAACGCCCATAACGACATCACCGTACATCTGAATGAAGCGGCGGTAGCAATCCCATGCGAACCGTTCATTCTTCGTCGCCTTGACGAGGGCGAGGACGGTCTCGTCATTGAGACCGAGGTTGAGAATGGTGTCCATCATGCCGGGCATGGAGTCACGGGCGCCGGAGCGGACGGAAACGAGCAGCGGCATGGCGGTCTTGTCACCGAACTGGGTGCCCATGATCTTCTCGAGAAAGGTCATGCCATCCCGGGTCTGCGCCTCAAGAACCTTCGGGTATGTCCGCTTGTTGGCATAGAAGTAAGTGCAAACCTCGGTGGTGATGGTGAAGCCGGGAGGCACCGGGAGACCGATGCGGCTCATTTCGGCGAGGTTGGCGCCTTTGCCGCCCAACAGCGGCTTCATGGAACCGTTGCCGTCGGCTTTCTTGTTTCCAAATAGATAAACGTATTTATTCGACTTTAATGCTTTGCTCATAAATTGATTTTGGTCGTTTGTGTGAAACCGCTACTCTAACAAATTCTATTCAATCTGTTCAAGAAATTGTTCGAGAAATCAATGTGATGGAATTGTTAAATGTCTCTCCACATATCTTGCCAATCCCTTCACTTTTTCTGACAGCGAAAGAGCTTTGCGGAGTGTGACGGATCTTCATCCCTTTCAATGATTTTCTTTGGTTGCCATCCTCCGCGCAAAGCACGGTGATAGTTTGCCAATTTTTGCAGAGTCGTAAGCGTTCATTCGCGTGAAAGTCTTATGAATGCCGGTGCGGATTTAGCCTGGTTCGAGTCATGAACGCCATGTCCAATAAAAACAGCGGAATGCGCCCGACGGCTGATTTTCAGCACATCGGTGGCGACAGGCGTTCCGGGGTTTTGAAGCGCCATCCGGGATTGACCACTGGCGCGGCTGTGGCGCATAGTGGGTTGGCGATCAAGCTGGGCTACAGCACGGTCGCCACGACCATGTCTGAAGGGCATTCAACTGAAATCGGCATGACAGCGGGCAAGCCGCTCAAAGTTTCCGTTGCCCAAGTTCTGGTTTATGAGCTGCGCGTGCGCGATGCCATGACCAAGCCCGCGGTGACGGCCTCGCCGGGCGATTCGTTGCGCGCGATCCAGCATTTGATGAAGACCCATTGCATATCGGGCGTGCCCATTCTCCAGAATGGCGTCCTGACGGGGCTGGTCAGCATCGAAGACATCATCAACGCCCTTGACCATGGCTACGTCAACGATCCGGCGGAGCGGTGGATGACGCGGAACATTGTCACACTTCGCGACCACTTTTCGCTCGTACGCGCGGTTGCAGAATTTGACCGGCACGGCTTCGGACGTTTTCCCGTGCTGAACAGCAGAGGCGAACTCGTGGGCATCCTCACCCACGGAGACATCACCGCCTGCCTGATGCAACATCTGGAAAAACGCGCCGAGGAAGCCGCTGCCAACGAGGCGGCATTATTTTCAGGCCAGATCCATGACTTGGAACGCACAAAATCGGTTGTCATGCGGACGAAGGTGAAGGCCGGTAATTACGACAGCGCGGGCAAGATTTCGCAGCGCATGCGCCGGATTCTGCGGGTGCGTGGCGTTGATCCGGGTATCCAGCGCCGCGCCGCAATCATCGCCTATGAGGCCGAGATGAACATCGTCATCCATTCTGTCGGCGGTGACCTCTCGGTTGTTGTTTCGCCCGAGAAGGTGGTCATTGAAGCCGTGGATCGCGGGCCGGGAATTGAGAACATTGATCTGGCCATGAAGGAAGGCTGGTCCACCGCCGGGCCGCTGGCGCGCGAACTGGGTTTCGGCGCCGGCATGGGCCTGCCCAACGTCAAGAAATGTTCCGATAAGTTTGAAATCCATTCCAAAATGAGCGCCGGCACACACCTGCACTCCGAAGTGCTGTTGAACAAAGCAGGCTGGCCGCCCAAGCAGAAAGAACGCCAATGAAAACTGACAAACCTATAAAACTGTCGTCCGTAATTGCCGCGGTGAAGGCCGAGCTGCTGACCAACCGGGCGGAGGCGGATATTGCAGGCTGCTATATCAGTGACCTGCTTAGTGACGTGCTGGCGCACGCCAACCCGGGGGTGTTATGGATCACCGTTCAGACCCACCGCAACGTTATCTCCTGCGCCCTGGCCAAGGACATTAGCGCGGTGCTGTTCACCTGCGGCCGCAAACCCGATCCGGGGGTCGTGGCCGAGGCGGATGCGGAGAACATTGTGTTGTTGTCCACAAAAAAAACAGCCTACGAAGCCGCCGGCAAACTTTGGGAGATGGGATTGCGATGAACCCAAAAGCCATCAGCGAAGCCGCGCGCATCGCGGCCATGGAAACGACGCATCCGAGCGGCGATCCGCGCTTTGCGGATCTCGACTGCACGATTGAGAGCTACAATCACGAGCCGACGGCGTTGGTTCAGGTGTTGCACGCGGCGCAGCAGATGTTCGGCTACCTTGGCGCTGATGTGCTTCGTTACATCGCCACCGCGTTGAAGCTGCCCATCTCGCACGTGTATGGCGTTGTCACTTTCTACCACTTTTTCACCATGGTCCCGCGCGGCAAACACCTGGTCATGGTTTGCCGCGGCACCGGTTGCCACGTGCGGGGGTCGGACCAGATTTTGGGGGCGCTGGAGAAAGAATTGGGGATCAAGGAAGGGGAAACGACCAAGGACGGCTTTTTCAGCCTGACCACCGCCCGGTGCATCGGCGCCTGCGCGCTGGCTCCGGCGCTGTCGGTGGGCGATGATGTGTACGGCAAGCTGACGGTCGACAAGATTCCACACCTTTGCAAGGTGGACCTGAAAAAATATGTTTGATGAGTTGTCACAGCACATTTTGGACATTGCCATGAACTCGCTCTCCGCCAACGCCAAGAAGGTGCAAATCAGCATCCTGGAGAGCCGTAAACGTGACTGGCTCATCCTGCATATGCGGGACGACGGCCGCGGCATGAACGCAGCCACGTTGAAGCGGGTGCTCGCGAGCCGCTGGAGCAGCAAGAAGGGACGCCGCAAACCCGTCGGGTTGGGACTCGCCCTGCTGCGGCAGACTTCCGAGATGTGTGATGGACATTTTCACGTGCGGTCCGCCCCCGGCCGGGGCACATCGGTCACCGCCTCCATGAGGTTGAGTCACATTGACCGGCCGCCTTTGGGTGACTTGAACGCGACGATCCTGGCTTTGTGCGCAACAGACAGGAAAATGGAAGTGCGGTTGCACTATCGCACCGATGAGGAAAGGTTTTCCTTCGATACTCAAGAACTGGTCACGAAAGGAGAAGTTATTTTATGAACCTGGAACAATTGAAACAACTGAAAGAGAAGGCACAGAA
>Ga0182011_10000691_pt1 | contig 29521 bp, 28 predicted proteins | sample 711E1DmetaG_FD_120481 | JGI IMG/M metagenome (GOLD analysis project Ga0182011, IMG submission 120481) | Permafrost microbial communities from Stordalen Mire, Sweden - 711E1D metaG | ecosystem: Environmental > Terrestrial > Soil > Wetlands > Permafrost | place: Sweden: Stordalen | collected...
GCTATTTCACCTATTTTCCTAATTTTGACCAAACCTTTGTCAATGCCTCTCGAGTCAGGTTCCGCACCATATACTTGCGATAACGGGCAGAACCTCTGACATCATCGATTGGCGTGATCGAATCCATTGCAATCTGTGCCGCCTCGGTAATTACCTCTGGGGTAATCTTCTTTTCAGAAAGGGCAGCTTCTGCCCGAATCGCTTCAAATGGTACAGGAGCAACGGATGCCAGGATGATCTTGAATTTGTAGCCGGATGGAGTCTCTTTGCTTGGGAAGCCCAGCACGGTCACTCCCACGATGGATAGATCGCTGATTGCATTCCTGCCTAATTTTTTATAAACCCCGTAGAAACCTTGTAGTGGGGGCTGCAGAGTGATCGAAACGACGATATCACCTGGCTGGAGAACAGTCTTGCCCGGCCCGGTGAAGAATGAGCTTAATGGAATTTTTCGAAAACCGGATAAACCGTGAATATTTAAAACACCCTCTAGTGCCATGCAGGTGCCGATCGTATCTCCTGCAGGTGATGCATTACAAATATTGCCAATGACTGTAGCGCGATTGCGTAATTGGTAGCTTGCCACTGAATTGGCAGCTTCTACCAGATTTGGATAATGTTTGATGACGTTAGGATCCAAAGCGATCCGGTTCATCGAGACCGCCGCACCAATGGTAAGACCCTTTTTTGGATCAAATGAAATCTCTTTCGTTCCGTCCAGGTTCTTAACATCCACCAGGTAGTTCAATTTAAGAACGCCATCTCGCAAGCGGACAAGACAATCTGTGCCCCCTGCAAACGGACGGGCATCTTCTTCGTGTGAAGCCAAAAATTTACTCGCCTCATCGAGTGTGGTGGGCTTTATATACTCAAATTCCGGCAGTCCTGGATGGGGATTGATCATATTAATTCCAGCCTTTTGGGTTCAGCGTGTCTTTGTTGCTATCATTTGCACAACACGCTGGAAAAAATCCCCTCCTCCGTTGAACGAAAGAGGGATGGACAACAAAAGAAACAAATTATTGGTTGATATTCTGGCGCTCATCGATACCAAACCAAGCGGGTTTAATGAGGATGAACACAAAGTTCAAAACGATACCACAAAAAGCTGCAAATACGATAGCCGGGATACCGTTCGGGAAGATCACCGGGATGATGAATGGGTATAGACCGTTGGCAAGAGCCAACGCCCCACCAATACCGGTGACGAGGATGATTGCACCCACAGCTAATTGTTTGGGATCAAACAAGTTAACTTTCTCGCTTTGGATGAGTGCAATACCTTGCATTCCTATGACACCGAACAGGTAAATGGTTAAGCCGCCCATTACCGCAGCAGGGAGTGTATTGAGAACACCTTCCAGTTTACGGATGAATCCCAGAAGGATCGCAATCACACCAGCCGTCATCAAAACAGCGACAGAGTAGTTGCGGGTGATGGCTATCAAGCTGTTGTTCTCACCGTAGTTCGTTCCGGCACAGCCGCCTAAGAAACCATTGACCAGGTCATCGCTACCGTCAGCGACGAGATTAAACGCATATTTGTAAGAAAAATTCGGGTATTCTCGTGAAGCTTGAAACCATAATAGCATGAATAAAAATCAAATTCAAGTTTAAGCTTTCAAAAATCGTAAAAATAGTGATTAATGTAATGGTCTGACAATCAATATGACCATATCCGCTCTACCCGATTTTCTTTACAATAAGAACACTGGAAAGTGAGTTTAGGTGCTGTTGACAAAGGCCTGGCTTTACCAGATAATGCCTTAATATCCATATTCATTACGCAACTAAAGGAAAAGATCATGAATTTAGACAACAGGTACGATCATCACCTTGGTATGCGTCTTATTGTTTTATTTGCGGTTGATCATTATTCAACGCCAAAGGAGCAAACGGGCCAAACATCAATACGCCCAGGTTGCAAAAAAGAACTCCCAAAACAAGAAATCGTCTACTAAAAAACCGGAAGTTCGCTACAATCGGTTGGGGATTCATATTCGCAATTGGTGGATGGTCGGCGGTGCGATGGTGTCGATCACATTTGGTGTGGTAGTCGCAGCCACCCTGTTCCTGGAACCGGCAATCTCAAAATTGTGATGGATTCCGCTTAATCTCGGGATTGGTCTTTTCGCCTTAGTAATCAATTAAAATAGGAATCGAATCCGATGACTGAAAATCAATCGACCTGCCCGGTTTGCTCGGATACCGAAAATACTTATAAAGTAAGCGAAATTATCATTCAAAGTTTGGTACGGTTGAAACACGGAGACAAAGCCATTGCCCCGATTATTGATCGCTTGCAGGCTGAGATTCCCGAAGAAAGAAGAGATAAATCAAAAGGCAGTCGCTACTATCGCCAATTAATGGATGCTCTCGTCCCCTCTCAGGAAGAAAGTCAGATAACTCGCGCAATTAATCCGGATTGGGTCGCCTTTGCAATGGTTCTTCTTAGCATCTTTTTCCTCTATCAGATCTATACCTCCCAGTATCTCATTTTTTGGTACATGGTCGCCGTTGCTGTTGTGGGCTTCGCAGTATATGTGATCTTTCATAAAAAAATCTTGGCGAAATACCAAAACCAGAAAAGCCAGGAATCTGGTAGTTTTGCAAAGGTCGAAAAAGCGGTTGGCCTATGGATGAAGTTATACTATTGTGCAACAGACAATGTCATTTTTGGCGCCAGAAAAGACGAAACCATCCCCATCGATCAAATGCATCAATACCACCTCGCCTTTGAGAAAACAAAATATAATTAATGGGTGTCCCAGACGCCTGATGGATCAAATAAGGCATTTTTTATGCTACCCACCAATCGTATGCTCCCTCTGACCGAATGGTATGATTCTTATCCTCATTTCTTCGACGGGATGATTTGTAGGAATTTATATCTCAAGACATATTTACTATTTTTGCTTCATTTTTATAATTCTTCTAAAAGAGAAATTATTGATGACATATAAAATCGCTTTGGTTACAGATAGCACCAACGATTTACCAGCCGAGTTTCGCGAAAAATATGAGATCTATGTGGTTCCCTTGACGATTATTTGGGGAGGCAAACAGTATCTGGACGGGGTCGAGTTACAGGCTGAAGATTTTTATTCCAGATTATCCATTGACCCAGAAATTCCAACGACATCTCAGCCTACCCCCAAGGAATTTATTGGCAAATATCAAGAAGCGCTCGAAAATGGTGCTGAAGAAATTATGGTCATTACCATCAGCAGTGCCATGAGCGGTACTTTCGATTCCGCGCGTACCGCCGCCGAAGGATATAAAATTCCGGTCCGGGTGATCGATTCGAAATCGAATTCAATGAGTCTGGGATGGCAGGTGTTGGCTGCTGCCCGGGTACGTGAACGCGGCGGGAATGCTCAACAAATGATAGAGGCAGCCAACAAAGTTCGCCAAAATCTACATTATCATATCATTCTCGAGACCATCGATTATCTCTTCCGTGGTGGGCGAATTGCCGGTGCCGCCCGCTTTATCGGAGGCTTGCTTCATCTAAAACCTCAGATCAGGGTCAACCACGAAACAGGGTCGGTGGAGGCCGGTGATATTTCTCGCACACGTTCGCAGGCGATTGATCGTCTCTATACCGGTTTCTTCAAACACTTTACTGGCAGCCATCCCTTACACATTGCAGTCTTGCATAACGCCTCCCTAGCAGAAGCGGAAGCTTTAGCTGAAAGAGTAAAACGGGAATTCAACCCCCAGGAATTGATCATTACTATCGTCTCGCCTGTCTTGGGTGTGCATACAGGGCCCAAGGCCCTCGCCTTATGCGGATATGAAGGGGAATAGACTGTTTGTTGATTGAAAGAATAAAATTTCTATTGACATACCATTAACAAAATTCTGCTATATTAAAATAATCAGGTTTTTAAGGCAAGCGTGGGCTTTAACGCTTGCCTTTTTATTTAAACAATTATATGATTATTTAGCGCTAGCGAGCGCAACCATATTTTTATCCATGATGAGGAGGAAAAAAGTGAAGAAGAATATTCTGTTTGTATTGCTTTCTGTAATTGTTTTGAGCTCACTTGTGTTGAGCTCCTGTGCCCAGGCGACTACTGCCCCGACTATGGCCCCGGCAACCCAAGCCCCGACTGCAGTTCCCCCGACGGCTGTACCCCCAACGGCTGTGCCACCCACCGTTGCGCCGACTACAGCTCCAACAGCCACTCTGCCAACTCCAAGTTGCCCATTGATGGCGAATCCGCCTACAGTGAAAGCTGGAGCCCTCGGTTCACCTGATAATCCACTCGTGATTACTTTCGTTCCATCCGGTGACTCTGGCACGATCGCCCTCGCTGGAAATGCTATCGCTGATTGCTTGGCTTCCATCACCGGGTTATCCTTCAAGATGGAAGTAGGAACCAGCTTCGGTGCTTCAATCGAAGCCATGGGCGGCAACAAAGCACAGATCGGTTTCTTGAATACATTTTCTGTGCTGCTCGCTGAGCAAAAGTACGGGGTCATCCCAGTGCTTGCTACTTTGCGGAAGTACGCCACCAATTCCCTTTCTCCGGATACCAATCTAAAAGGCCAGTTAGAACCATTCTATCGCGGCGAATTTTTAACAACGGCAACTTCTGGTATCAAAACCTTGGCCGATATTAAAGGTCACACCTTCTGCTTCGTTGATCCAAATTCGACCTCTGGTTACATCGTTCCACGCATTATCATGAAAGCCGCGGGTATTGATCCTGATACTGACGTCACTCCCGTTATCGCTGGCTCGCATCCCAACGTAGCTATCGGTGTTTATAAAGGCCAATGTGATGCTGGTGTGGCTTACATCGACATTTTGACGGATTCCTCAGCCAACCTGGCTGCAACTTATCCTGATATCACCACCAAAGTGGTCGTCTTCCAAGACACTGACCCAATCCCCAACGATGGTGTACAGGTAGTCAAGACCCTCGATCCTGCGATCAGGAATGCAGTTGTCAATGGTTTACTGGCCATGGAAAAAGATCCCGGTGGCGCTGCCATCATGATGAGACTCTATACCATCGCAGGTTTTGAAAAGATTGATGCTACTTTCTATAATAGTTTTGCTGCAATCTTGAAAGCTGCTGGTGTTGATCCCGCAACATTAGTTAAGTAATTCACTATAAAAACCTGGCAGGGTTCTTAATCCCTGCCAGGTTTTTTTATTACCATTTTTTCATAAATTTTTTGAACTAAGGATCCCGAAATGCTGAAAGTCGAAAACTTGACCAAAGTCTATCCAAACGGAACCCAGGCGTTAAATGGAGTTAGTTTTGAAGTAACCCAAGGGGAATTTCTGGCGGTGATTGGTCTCAGTGGATCAGGTAAATCTACTTTGCTACGTTGTATCAACCGCCTGATCGAACCTACCTCAGGGAAGATTCTCTGGGATGATATTGATATTACCGCTGCCAAAGGCGCTGAGATTCGCAAGATTCGCCGTCAAATCGGGATGGTATTTCAACAATTCAATCTGGTCAAACGGTCTTCAGTAATGACAAATGTACTGACCGGAAGGCTTGGATATGTACCCACACTTTCTAGCATTCTGGGTATTTTCCCTCCTTCCGACCGGCAAAAAGCCATCGACGACTTGGCTATGGTGGGACTGGAAGATAAAACACACGTGCGCGCTGATTCACTTTCCGGCGGTCAACAACAGCGAGTCGGCATCGCTCGCGCATTAATGCAAGAACCTAAAATGATTTTAGCAGATGAGCCGGTCGCCTCTCTTGACCCTGTACTAGCTCATTCGATTTTGAAATACCTCGAAAAGTTAAATAAGGAATTTGGTATTACAGTTTTATGCAGCCTTCATTTTCTAGATCTCGTTCATCGCTATGCCACGCGTGCCATTGCCTTAAAAGACGGCTATCTTGTATTCAATGGCTTACCGAAAGAGATCGATGATACCCAATTTAAATCCATTTATGGGCAAGAAGCTGAACGTATCTCCATCATATAATCCTTTAAAACAACCTAATGACTCTACTTAAAGAGAATAAACAGAAAAATCCAGCCCTGGTTACTTTTGCTAGTGCGTTTGTTCCAGGATTGGGGCAAATAATTTCAAAAAAATTATGGCGCGGAATTGCGTTTTTTGTACTTATTCTCATTTCCGCGTTTCTAACTGATTGGTCTTTTATCCACTTTAATATAGGAAAAATCCAGATCAGTGCTTTAACCACAACCTGGCTTTGGCTTCCTGTGGCCATTGTATGGTTATGGAACATATTTGATAGTTACTTTGTAGCTAAAAATAAAACAATAAATTTATTACCGGCAATCTTATGCGCCTGTATTGTTCTCTACGTGATTGCTTGGAACATTACTAAAATCAATATTGGCCATATGGTTAGTAATTTTGGCGATATGAAAACGATCTTAACTCAATTGGCCAACCCAGATATTCTTTCTACCCAAGAAAACGGCCACACTGTGGTTTGTGGCTGGAAATGCGCCACAGACTTTGTAATTAATAAAATCCAAGGCAAACCTAGCCAACTGATTGTGCCAAGCCAGAACCTCGGAAATATTTTCGGCCAACAAGGCAAAGTTGACCCGCCCTTCTGGCAAGTCTGGTTGGGAATGGCGAAAAAAGGCCAAAAGATTCCAGGCACTGAAACGGGGAAACTCGTTGAAACCATCGCCATTGGTCTGATGGCAACCATTTTTTCCACGATCCTTGCTGTCCCGGTCAGCTTTTTGGCAGCCCATAACATCATGTCGCGGGTGCCGGGCGGCCAACCCGTTTACTTTGTTGTCCGGCTAATCCTTAATTTTGTACGGGCAATTGATACTGTGGTATGGGGTTTAATTATCATTGTTTGGGTTGGGTTAGGCTCTTATGCAGGGGTGATCGCGTTGACGGTTCACTCTGTTGCCGCTTTGGCCAAACTTTTTTCAGAAGAGATTGAGCACATTGATCCTGGCCCGGTTGAAGCCATTGAGGCAACTGGCGGAGACTTCTTCCAAATTATCCGTTTTGCAGTCATCCCTCAGATTATTCCTCCCTTTTTATCCTATACACTCTTGCGTTGGGATATTAACATGCGTTCGGCAACAGTTATTGGCTTTGTGGCAGGGGGAGGGATTGGCTTCTTCGTGGTTGAGACCATTCGCATGGGCGCATATCAAATGTATGCCGCTGCTTTATGGGCAGTAGCGGTGGTCATCATATTGGTCGACGCCATTAGTAGTTATTGGCGAAATCGTATTCTTGAAGACAAACCCCAAAAGCAGAAAAAACATGGGCAAAAGTTTCTTACAATCATCTATATTCTGGTTGGTGTGGTTGTCTTCCTTTACTGCTGGCAGGTAGACGGAATAAACTTAAGAGATTTATTAAACCCAGGGTCAAATTTTGGGTCGATCATCCATGATTTCATATCCATTGATCTTTCATCGTCTGTAGTTGGGGGGATGGTAAAGGACCTGATTGTCACTGTAATGCAAGCCTTTATGGCAACAACCCTGGGGGCTCTGATAGCGTTTCCATTTAGTTTCTTGGCCGCCAAAAATCTCACGGGGGCAAATCCATTTACGAAAATTTTATTTTATGCTTCCAGAAGTTTATTCAATGTTCTTCGCTCTATTGAAGCTCTCCTTTATGTAGCAATTTTTGTCTTCTGGGTAGGAATCGGCCCATTTGCTGGAATGTTGGCGTTGGCAATTACATCCTTTGCCTTGATCGGTAAATTGTTCTCTGAAGCCATCGAAAATATCGATTCGGGACCAATCGAAGCAGTCAATGCCACAGGGGCTAATGTTTTTCAAATGATCCGTTTTGCGGTTCTTCCTCAAATCATTCCCCCATTTGTTTCCTATCTGATCTACCAGTGGGATATCAACATTCGTATGGCCACCATTATTGGCTTTGCCGGCGGGGGTGGAATAGGACTGACCCTCTTAACATACTTCGGAAGCTTACAATACCACAAAGCTGGCACAGTTGTATTAGGCATCGTCCTTATTGTAGCTGCCATGGACTTTACCAGCGCTAAAATCCGTGAAGAGCTGGTCTGAAAAACTTGTCTGATTTATTAATCGATCGGATTTTTGTCGATCTGAAAACTGCACAACTCATCACCCTGCCCCCGGCAGGAGAGCTCCTCAATTCGGTAATATTTTCCACCCCCCGCCCAGGACATGAATTCCTGTAATAGTCCGGCGGTAAAATCACACATCTTTGTGCTGCTTTGAAAGCCTGAACATTCGTAGCAACCCGTAATATTAAATAGCCAGTGCTTATCTGCATTTTCAATCTGGATTCCTTCATGGTAAATTTCCATCATCCAGTCAGCCAGTAAACTCAATCCCCTCTTCAATTTATATTTACCCGGCAAAAATCGAAAAGCATCACTTTCGAAACCCAGTTGCTTGCTTTGTTGCTTCAAAATGTACTTGAACCCCGCTTTCCCGGAGCACATGGCGATCCCCCTGGCGCCAGTAGGCCCATATAGCTCGTTCATTTTTTGACGTACAGGCTGCAAAAGGTCAGGTAAAATTTCATTTTTATATTGTGTAGAATTGGGAATGCTCTTTAAAAGCTTTTCGAGATCGTCTGGGCCAATCGTTTCCTCGAGTCCATTGATAAAAAAATGAGCTGGCATCATATTTTGAATGATCATGGATGAAATCACCTCAGGCCTCGGTTTTTCCTTCAACTTCATCAAGAATTGCATAGAGCAATTCCAGTAGCACAGTCTTCACAGAACCTTTCTTCTTTGCGATGCAGGGTAGGATTTTGATGGATGGATCAAGCCGTAACGCCAACCGGATATCCTCCACCTCCCAGGCATCAGCCAAATCCTGTTTGTTGGCTGCCACGATATAGGGTGTGGGGGCGTAAGCATGAAAAGTCTCCAGGATGTTACGCGCTTCTTTGAAAGTTTCTGGGCGGGTGCTATCGACCATGACGATAAAACCAAGCATGCCTTCCGAAAGGATCTCCCACATGAAATCGAAACGCTTCTGTCCGGGAGTACCGAATAAGAACAAGATCAGGTCATCATCTACGGTGATTCGGCCAAAATCCATCGCGACAGTGGTAGATTCTTTTACTTTTTCCACCTCAGAGGTGATCTTTTTCTCAGTAGAAACAACATCGATTTCACTGACCGAGCGGATCAATTCAGTCTTGCCTGAATTGAATGGGCCGGTAACAACTATTTTTACTGTCTGAGTTTGCATAATCTAATCCTCTGTCAGGGCTACATGGAACGGATTCGTTCTATTAAACGGTTGACCAATGATTTTTGGTCCTTTCGGTTTAATTGTGGAATGATCTTTCCATTCATCGCAACCGGCATTCCACTTGGTCGAATGATCTCAACCAAACCTGCCTGGAGCAATGCATAAATAACTTTGCGGATTTCAAGTTCATCCATTTTGGTTGCGTTGGCAATCTGATGGATGGTGTTTTTAGGGTTCACATAAGAGATTACCCGCCACTCATCCGGGCTTAAATTGACCCGTTGAATATCGATACCCGGTCGGTCGGAGAATTTTAAGGCCATTTCAAGGCTTGGAATTTCAGCCTTCAAATCCTCTAGCTCCTGAGATTTCCGCGCTCCTTCTACGATCAGACTTTCAAGTGCAAGCCTTGCTGGAATCTTGTCTTCCGGAGGAAGCTCATTTTGTTCGAAATGAAAATATCCATCCAGCCAGGTAAAAAGTGTCCGCATGATCGTTGCGAGATAATCCTCGATGACCTGAAAAGTCTCGCTTTGGCTGATATACCCGCTGTTGACGAGAAATAGGCCGGTTTCTTTATCGTTTAAATACTTGGCTCGTTCAGCAAGAATATTATATTGCGTCGCTGAAACCTTTTTGGCCTCTTGGAGCAGAAATAGAATGTCCTTTTCTTGATCACCTATTTGGGCATAAGTGATTTTTCCATCGCGGAAAAAAACCTGCGCAATATCGCTTGACCCTTCGATATAAAGGGCTCCCGACTTCTTGGCTAGATTGATCAGGTTCAAAAGTTGTGTGATTGAAAAATCTTTTAGGTTGCCCTTTAAGGCCATGAATTTCCTTCCCTTGAAATAACAAAGGTAAAAGAAATTATACTTACAAGAGAGGCCTACGTCAATTAAACCTTCTCATGATTAGTATGAAAACCTGAAAAGGAAGGTTGACTTCACACGAAATCTTGATAAATAGTAATTAAGTTCTATAATGATATGGCGCTGTGCGAATCCTTTACTTTTATTCCGAAGTTACAGATAACTTATGACGTTTAGATATCGCACCTGTCCGAATTGTTTTGATTTGATCCCCGCGGGGGGCTGTACCAGCTTTATCGGTATGCATCCCCTATCAGTACACCTGCACCAGTTCCATCGGTGTGCGAGAGGGGTCAGTTATCGAAACCATGTTCCTTCTGGCAATAACCCGCCTATGAATTGGTTGCCCTTCTTGTTATTGAACAAGTTGGTATCCTGTGATCGGGTTGTTTCGCAACTTCCCTCCTGCAAATTCAAGGATTCATTATAATCAATCCAGGAGCACACATCTGATGCCCGATCTTTATCAAACTCTCCGTTCCACAGACCTCGATTTTCTTCAGCGTATCGCTCGCATCTGGAAGATTGAACTGACATCTAAAAGTTTTACTGCTGCCCTCAAAGAAATGGAAGCAGCGATGGGTCAGGAATCATCCTTTCATGAAACCGTAGAATTGCTGTCCGAAGAAGCTCAGACCGCCTGGAGTACCTTGCTTGCCCGTCAGGGACGTGAGAGTTGGGCAGTTTTTACCCGTGAGTTCGGTGAGTTACGGACATTCGGCTTGGCCAGGCGCACCCGTGAAAACCCCGACTTGAGGCCCGTTTCACCTGTAGAAATGTTGTGGTATCGCGGATTGATTGGTCGTGCTTTTTTGAAGATAACCGGTGAACCTCAGGAATACGTCTATATCCCGGATGAATTTCTGAATATGTCGAGTTTGCCAATATCAGAGAAAAATCCACTGATCCCCCGTCCCGCCACAACCGCCGAAAGTAAAGTTCAGATTTTAGCTTCTGACAGCATACTCGATGACGCTACCGAATTACTGGCCGCCCTGCGCATGAACCGTCCTTTGGAAAATATTTTCCCGCCTCAGAAAGTAGCTTATATCCAATTCTTGTTGGCGTTGCTCTCTCAGATGGCATTGATTACTGCAAACCATCTTCCGGAGCCGGAAAAAGTAAAAACATTCCTCTCCGCTGACCGCGGGGAAGCATTGTTAACCTTATTTATGGCCTGGTCTCAAAGTAAAGAATTGAATGATCTGCACATGCTGCCAGGTCTGGTTTGTGAGGGCAATTGGACGAATGATCCAACCCTTCCGCGTGAACTGCTAATTAATTTAATAAAAGAACTCGGTACTTCCAATTGGTGGAGTATGTCATCGCTGCTTAATCAACTGAAGACCAAAGCGCCTGATTTTCAACGTCCTGCCGGGGATTATGATTCATGGTTCATTCGCGAAGAAAAGACCCATCTCGCTTTACGCGGTTTCGCAAGCTGGGATAAAGTGGATGGCGCCTTGATTCGCTACTTGATTGGCGGTCCCCTCCATTGGTTGGGAGTCGTTGATGTTGCTCGTGCCGATAAGAGCACTCCCCCGCTATCTTTCCGCATCTCTCAAAACGGCGTTCGATTGTTACAGGGCTTACCTTCATCAGACCACAGCAGTGAAAACGGGACCGCGACTGTTTCAGCCGATGGCACTTTATTTGTCACTCCTGGAGTTGCTCGTTCTATTATTTACCAGTTGGCTCGTTTTTGTGAACCCGTCGCCGGAAATAAATCCGAACACAAATTCCGTATCACCGCCAGATCACTGAACCTGGCTTCGGATCAGGGACTTCGCCCTTCTCAACTCTTGCAGCTTTTACAACAGGCGAAAGTAAAAAATATTCCGCAGTCCATTTCTGAAGCACTTGACCGCTGGGAGAAATACGGGGCAGAGATAAAATTGGAATCTTCGATCTTGCTCCATCTGGATAAACCTGACCTCCTTCCCCTCCTGCAAAAAACTCCCCGTATTTCACGTTGCTTGGGAGAAGTGCTGAATTCCAAAACCGTAACGGTAAAGATCGGCAGTGTTGAATCTCTGCGCCAGGCACTGGCTGAAATGGGATTGCTTGCAGAGATCAGGCTTGACAAGGATGTATAATGGCTTTGCCCCTTGCGCAAAATACAGGGAATAAATCCTTCCATAAGAGGTGAATATGACGAAAAGGCTGGAGTGGGTCCAACAAGAACTTGATGGCTTGAAAGAAGCCGGCTTGTATAACCGGATCCGCACGCTGGAATCTCCACAGGGAGCCTGGTTAATCGTGGATGGCAAAAAAGTGCTCAATTTCTGCTCCAACAACTATTTGGGGCTTGCCAACCACCCGGTCATCATTAAGGCCGCTAAAGACGCTTTGGATCATTATGGCGCTGGTCCGGGCGCAGTGCGCTCGATTGCCGGGACGATGTCGCTGCATCTGGAATTGGAGCGTCGCGTGGCTGCCTTCAAAGGGGTCGAAGCAGCGATCACCTTCCAATCTGGTTTTTGCGCGAATCTAGCCACCATCCCTGCCCTGGTCGGAAAAGAGGACGTGATCTTCTCGGATGAACTGAATCATGCCAGCATCATCGATGGCAGCCGCCTTTCCGGTGCCCGCATCGTCAGGTTTGCACATGCCAACCCGGCTGATCTCGAAAAGGTGATTAAGGAAAATGCCGGCACTTACCGCCGTGCTTTATTGATCACGGATGGCGTTTTTAGCATGGATGGCGACATTGCCCCCTTGGATGCTCTCTACGAAGTCTCGAACCGTTATGACGTGATGCTGATGGTGGATGATGCACATGGTGAAGGCGTCATTGGTCGCGGTGGACGCGGTATTGTCGATCATTTTGGCTTACATGGCAAAGTGGACGTGGAAGTGGGCACCCTTTCCAAAGCCTTCGGCGGTGTGGGTGGATTGGTTGCCGGGAACGCCCAGATTATCGATTGGCTACGCCAACGCGGTCGTCCTTTCTTGTTCTCATCCGCTGTCACCCCACCTGACGTAGCAGCCTGCTTGGCTGCCATCGACCTGCTTGAATCCTCTACTGAACTGGTAGACCAGTTATGGGAAAATGCCCGTTATTTCAAAGCTGCCATGAAGGACTATGGTTTTGACACAGGTGTCAGCACCACACCCATCACGCCCGTCATGCTTGGCGAGGCTCCCCTGGCACAGCAATTCAGCCGCGACCTCTTTGACGAAGGCGTTTTCGCAATGGCCTTGGGTTTCCCGACAGTACCAAAGGGCAAAGCCCGCATCCGGGTCATGATTTCCGCTGCCCATAGCCTCGCCGACCTCGATCAAGGTCTGGCCGCCTTCAAAAAAGTTGGCCAAAAACTGGGCGTCATTCATTAATAAAACAGAGCGAGGGGAACCTCCTCTCGCCCTGTTACAATCACTTTTGCTACTTATCCAAGAGGTAAAGCATCAAGTTTTTCATATGTATCCCTTTGTTGGAAGTAAACCCCGCCGCTTCTGCCCAGCGCTGAATTTCTTCTTCACGGATCCGCTCTTCCATTTCCGGGCCGAACTCCTGCACCTCATAAGGCCACTCGAGTACGGCCAGACGTTTCGCACAGACACGAAAAGCTTCTTGAAGGGCTTTTACCTGGTCGTCTGTTTCGTGCAGCACCAAACCCATAAAGACGAGGTCGAATTCATCGTCATTGAACGGAAGTTCCTCTGCAATTCCTGTCTTAAAAACTCCAGCCGGGACAAAACTTATTGCTGCCGGGATCATTTCCGGGTTGGCATCCACGCCAGCTACGAGTAGGCCCTCGGCTGAAAAGGCCTCTGCAAATAATCCGGAACCCATTCCCACATCCAGCACTGATTGTGGTTTGATGGGTCCCTCCAGAGTCACCTTAACCACCCGCGCAATTTCAAGGCGGTCAATCCTTTCTGGGTCTCGCAAGCGCTCTATAGCCCGGTGAAACCGTCTTTCGTGCATGCTTACCTTCTTTCATTGGAATGAAGTGGAGATTTTTTTTCGCAGCCGCCACTTAACATAAGGCGCGGCCAGTTTGCGCAGATAATATTTTGCTACGATCTGAGCAAATGGGCTCCCCCCATCGCGATAATGGACCTTTAACATTTCAGGCCAACAGCGCTCATCAGCATCGATGGTCTTTGCGCCCTCATGGAGCCGAAAATTAGCCCATACAGCCCCGGGTAAATATTGCAGCCGGGTCACCCTGGCAAGTCTCACCCATAGATCGTAGTCCATGGCAAAAAAGAAACCGGGGTCGAGTGGGCCAACCTGCCTCCAGAGCTCGGCTCTAAAAAAAGTAGCTGGTTGAGGAATATGCACATAACCTCGCCGTAAGCGAGCCAGATCGGTCTGCGCCGCCTTGAATCGGCCAACAACATTGGAATGCTCATCGATAAAATGGAGATCACTATAAACCATCCCTACGTCAGGATGGTCATGCAAATACTCGACTGCCTGCCTTACTGCACCCGGATTATAGGTGTCATCGGAATTTATCCAGGCTAGGATTTGCCCCTTCGCCTTTGCGAAACCCTTGTTGATGGCATCGGTCTGGCCACGGTCAGGTTCAGAACACCAGTAAGCCAGTTTATTTTCAAAGGCATGGATGACTTCGACAGTGTTATCATTTGATGCCCCATCGATGACGAGATATTCGAGATTTGGATAGTCCTGTTTCAATACCGAATTCATCGTCTCAGCCAAATATTTGCCCTGGTTGAACGATGGAGTGATGATGCTCACCAATTCGTTCAAACGCTTACCCTCCCGATCCACTCGTGGCCAGAGGATGTTGTAAGTCGAAAAGGTAATACCCCTCCCCCTGCACATATGGATAATGGGCAAACAAATAATCGTGCAAATCTTTTTGTGAATTAAAATCATCGATCAGGGTAACCAAAAAATAATCACATCCTTGCGTTATCTGGGTGAATTTCTGGTCAAAGGGCAATTCCTGAGTACCCGAAAGCCGTTCCACGACTTCGTCACCCTGGGTATCCCACAATTTGGGCTTGATAAACCCCCAAAAACTGAGCCGGTAACCATAATCGTGAGTAAGAGCCACTATCGGCGTCGATTGTCCGATTTTATCCCCCAGTTGCTTCCAGTATGTTTCTTCGTAGCGGTAGTCTGCGGAAACCAGATCTGCACGGGATTTTAAGACGGTCAAAGCCATTGCAAATAGCAATACACCGGCCATAAATACTCTTGCCAGGATATTGGGTTTGAGAGATTCGATACGTTGAATGATCATGGAGAATACCAATCCAAACCCAATGGCTACCATGGGGATGATGGGCAACTGATAATAATTATGGGTATAAATATGGTAAGAAAAGACAAAACCTTGCAATAAATAGCCAATCCACAAACAACCGTAGAGGATGCGGGTTTTATTCTTGGGTAATAAAAAGAACGCCAGCACCGCCATGAAAAGTGGAATATAATCCACAACCGATTTGGCCATCATGAACCAGCTCTGATACCAGTGCGGTTGAATATACAGTTGTGGGAAAAATCGTGAACCAAAGATAGAACCTGAATTATTACCGATGGTCGCACTCAGAGCAATATAGATAACTGACGGAAGCAAAGAAATTGCTGCCATCATATAGACCCGCCAGTTTTTCACTGCTTTGCCAAGACCCTTGGTAAGTACAAAACCGATGAGCGGCACACCCACAAAGAATACTGCCGTTGTTTTTACAAACACAGCCAAACCGGTAAATACACTGGCGAGCAAGGCATTCTTCAACGTGTCCTGCTCGGACCAAGAATACTGAAAATATAGTGCCCACAGGATAAGTAATATCATCAATGGATCAGGTTGGAAACTGCGACTGGCAATGACTCCGAATGGAAGTAATTCGTAAAAAGCCAGTGCAGCGATCGCTCCATTGATCGGAATTAACTTCTTCACTAGCAAATACAGTGGTATTCCGCCTAAAACCCAAAAGAAAATGGAATATAACCGGGGAATTTCAAAATTTTCCTGTCCAACCAGAGCATAAGTATAAGCCGTCAGGTGCTCCAACAAAGGAGGTTCGACAAGAAGTTCTTCCTGCCCTGCTTTTATGCCAAAAGCGCGCTGATCCGCGGGGAGGCTGCGCGTCGAAGGTAAATCCATTGAATAATAATAGCCGCGAGCCAAGATCAGCGAATGTAATTGCCGGGTCGAAGCAAAATCAAGAGGGGGGTTGGACAGGTCAATTAACCGAACACCGATCCCGATCAATAGAAAAGCAATGACTAAAAGAATGCGCACCCATCGCTTGTTTTTTAAGAATAGGACATGTTCTTCTGCAATTTCAGTTTCCATGATACTCCTTCGCACGCCTACACCGCATTCAAACGTTCGATGCGTCGCCGAATCCGGTTTTCACGGATTTTTTCAAGACCGAGCGGAGCAAAAAAGGCGAAAGCCATACGATACCACTCAGGGAGAATGATCTCTGGCGCAAGTAAGAAACCACGCCAGTAAGAACGGAATGATTTTTGATATTCTTTGGCATCGAGTAAATAGAACGCATTGATTCTTTCGGCTCCGGCTTTGACAAAAGGGGCTAGGCACAGCATCAGCTCTGCAAACGCCGGAACTTCGTGCATCCATTCTACAATCCGAAAAGCTTCTTTTCCAAACTCGCTCGCCTGAGCCAAATTTTTACAATCTTCATGGTAATGAGCGCCCGCCCAGAGTTGCGGCACATAACGAATACTCGCCTGCAGTCCCATTCGCAGCCAGAGCTGGTGGTCGAGCATAAAATGATAGGTTTCATCTAAAAAGCCTGTTTTTTCGAGCACTGAACGTCTTAGAAAGACTGCAGGTTGACCAATAATGTGAAAGGTCATAAATTCCTGCAAGCCCCAGTTGCCATAATGGAGGTGGTTAAGTATTTTTTCGTTTTTATCCACCACCCGTACGTCTCCAAACACCATTCCGGCATCTGGATGAGATTGTAATTCGTCCACTGCTGCCCGGATCGCTCCTGGTTGGTAAAAATCATCAGAATTGATCCACGCAATATATTCTCCATTTGCCCGGGAAAATCCCTTGTTGATGGCCTCTGCCTGCCCGTGATCTTTTTCAGAGACCCACCAGGTCAACCGGTTTGCATAACGTTTGATTATTTCCAGGCTGCCATCGTCCGAACCCCCGTCAACCACCATATATTCGACATTGGGGTAATCCTGGCCAAGAACAGAGCATATGGTTTGTTCTAGAAAGGATGCCTGGTTGTAGCTGGGAGTGATGATTGAGACAAGCGGGGTTTCAGACATATTAAAAGAGACTTTCGAAATTAACTTTTGGAAAAACCGTCAACTTACCATCAACAGTAGCATCGATGATTTCTCGCCCGGCAGATTTATAAGCTTCTCTTGCCATTGTGTAAGCGACCTCAGAAGTATCCAGATCAGGCAATTGCCAGCGAAAACCCTTTCCAAAGTAGTCTGGGTTGAAGTGATTGGGATCATCCCCGCCAGAAACGACTGTGGTATTGGGCTTTCCTTGAGTGGCGAAGCTGTGGTCGACCCCGATCAAGATCACTTGTTTGAAGCCCATATGAAAAGCCAGTTGCATGGCCACGTAAGTCACTGTAGCCCCTTCCCATAAACGTCCGGCTGCGTTGCCATTGAACGACGGAAGTTCATAAGAAGTATATAGATAATGCAAATTTGGCGAGGGTTCGATCCATTTACGTCCTCGCCATGAAACAAAAGTTGGGATCGGTAAAGCACGGATATCCTGAGCGCATTGCTCGATAACCAGATCATTGATAGTTAATAAGAGTGAAGTATCGAACCCCATCTCCGCGAATGCCAGATAGAACCGATTCATTCCAATGGTGAATTCATTTTTTAGTTTGCTCAAATCCGTATTCTTCAGACTTGGTCCATTGCCAATGATAAAACATCGTTCCCCTGTATGGGTATCCCTTATGGAATTCAGTTTATGGATGGAATCTCGTCTCCAGGGATGCAGACGGCTCTGTGGATACATGGTGGCTAATTTAAGGACATCACGCGTATTTCTTAATGATGAGGCAAGGGGGAGCGGCAATGTATTTATAATTTTTGCTCGCATCGCCCTACTCCGTACTCAGACGCGCAGTCGCACCGCCGTCAATAATCATTGCTTGGCCGGTCATAAAGGATGATTGCTCGTCATCAGCCAAAAAATAGATGGCATGGGCAATTTCTGATGGTTTGCCAATGCGCCCATTGACCGTTTTCCGAGCCAAATTATCCAAACGTTCGGTGATGGTTGGACCTGTGGCGTGCCCACGGTTCATTCCATCGCGCAGCATGGGGGTATCCACGGCGCCGGGCAACACCGCATTCACTCGGATATTATCTTTGGCAAACTCGATTGCCATCGCTCGGGTCAGCGCTAGGATGCCACCCTTGCTGGCGGCATAAGCTGCAATGCTGGCAGAAGTTTGCACGGCATGAACGGAAGAAACATTGACGATTGCAGCATGCCCACTCTTTAACAACATAGGATGAGCATAACGAGCCCCGACAAAAGTTGGGCGTAAATTTGTAGCAATGGTTTTATCCCATTCTTCTACCGTGGTTTCCAAAATTGGTTTAGATACTTGAATGGCCGCATTGTTTACCACTGCATTCAAGCTGGGACTGAATTCTGCAGCTTGTCCGTAAATAGCGATGATCTGATTGGGATCAGAAACATCTTTTTGGATGAATAAACCATTCTTTGGGAACCCTCCTCCAAATTCATTGCGATCTACTCCAATAACGACCCACCCTTTTTCTGAAAATAGTTGAACAGTTGCGCGGCCTATCCCCCCGGCTGAACCGGTAATTAATACCACGCGATTGTTTTCTGCCATATATCCCTCGCTTAGATTTTAGTTGACCATTGGTCCAAATCAGTTGTAGAAATGTTCAGGCCAACCAGTAAATTTTGAATCGTATTCCAATGCACACGTTCCCAGGCAGCTGGGCTCGAATTGCTATTATGCGGAGCCAGCATGACGTTATCCATTTTTAACAATGGAGAATTCTTTGGTAAGGGCTCCTGTTCAAAAACGTCCATGGCTGCTCCACCAATCTTTCCCGCCAATAAAGCCTCCACGAGATCCTTTTCATTTATCACCGGACCGCGTGATGTATTGATTAGAACTGCCGTGGATTTCATCCAGGCCAATGTTTGTTGATTCATCAAGTGGTGACTGGTCGGGTTGAGATCAGTATTCATGCTCACGAAATCCGCTCGTTGCAATAACTCTTTTAACGATACCATTTCCACTTTGTTCTCAAGGATAAAATCGGGGGCAATCGGAATAATATCATTTCCAAGAATTTTCATACCAAATCCGCGTGCTCGACGAATAACTGCCTTCCCGATATTGCCAAGGCCAATGACTCCCAATGTGCATTCTGAAAGGGATCGTCCGGGGATTTTATGCCACTCACCCATTTTCATCTCCCGGTCCATCCAGGGTTGACGACGTGCAAAGGCAAGCATGTATGAGATTATCGTATCCGCAACTGGCAAGGTGAATGCATTGGGTGTATTTTTTAATTGAATTTCTAATTCCAGACAGGCTTTTTGATCAATGGAATCGATACCTGTTCCCCACTTGGAAATGACTTTCAACCTGGGGGAGCATTTTTCCAACACCCGTCTTGAATATTGGTCATCTCCACAAATGGTTGCATCGAATTTACCCGCATATTTCAGAATGTCGTCTTCTTCCATTCGCTCTTCTACTTCCGGTGCTATGACATCGAGTCCAAAATGTTCAAACACTGGAATAAACCGTTGTTTGGAAGGAATCATATAAGGTGCAGTTAATAATAGAGTTTGCATTCATCACCTGATTGAATTGGCGGATAACCAATTATACTTTTTAAATTTTCATTACCAGAAGATGCCTATTGGTTGATGACGTATTTATACAATGTAAAATTATCGTAACCTTGTATCACACCTATTTCTTGTAAGCGATTCTTTAAAATATCTTTATACGGATCCGATTCTTTAACTACGTATTCTTTACCGTAAACGTAATTCAGAGGAATAGCATCGAGAAATTGAGTAGCTGTTCCTGTTTTTAATGCATGAAAATAATCTGCACTATTGATTAATCCATCCATATTCACAATCGTTCGGCCTTCGATAAAATAAGCGATCATACCACCGCCAGTCATTCCAATCTTGGAACCTCCAGGAGTAAATGATTCGACCTGCAACGTTTCTGAAAGATAGGCATTTTCATTTTGAGGCGATACTTGCATTGGGATCATAGAGATCAAGTACTTTGTATGAACAAACAAGAGAGTTCCAGCAAAAAAGAAAGTGAACAAAACAGACCATTTAATTTTTCCCTCCTTTTTGCTTAGCCATTCGATTAAACCGTCCAGCCCAACACTAACTAACAGTGCAACTACTAATAATTCCCCGACCCAATACCAGACTCGTGCACCTTCATATCCAATGGCTGTGTAATAAGCAATTTGGAACAAACAACCCACAAATACTACTGGCGCTTGAAGTTTAAATATTTGCTTTCCTAATCGATTTTCGTCGGCTTTTAGAATAGCCGCAACCAAAAAAATGAAAATAATCGTTAAAAGAACAAAAAGGAACGAGTTCAAATCATTTGTAGCATTAATTAAATGGATTATGATTTTATTGAGATCATCAATTCTTGATGTCAGAATTGACCAAGGACCATAATTTCCATTAGAACTTAAACCCAGAATTGAAATGAGGGTATTGGGATGACTATATACTGTATTAGGAAGAGTACTCCACCAGGTTTTGATTTGGCCGCTTACCGGCGTAAATGTTCCGAAAATCAGTTTATTGAAAATACAATAGATTCCTACAACCCCACCGATTGGAATGGCATAGGCCATCCCCTCAATCAACACTCTTTTCCAAGCACTTTTTATCCAAACCCCAAATTCTCGAAATGGGTTATTGAACGCTGCAATGTTATTTTTTCCCTGAATTAATCGAAGACAAAAAATAAACGCGAAAGAAATAAGTGCAAGGATTACGATAACGGATCGTGAAAACATCTTCAAAATTCCCATCCGATAAAACGCACTTGAAATCGTATACATGAAGATAAAGTTGATGATCCCAGCCCCGACCTGACGTATAATCTTAGATAAAATACCTTTTTGATTGAATCCGTCATACATACCAAAGAAATAATAAACAATTGGGAAAACTACAAGGGTAATGCCCATCAGCAAGTAAATTGAATAGGCGTTTTGTTCAAAACTCGTAATTCCTAATCGCAGTATCCAACTACTGACAATAGCTAATCCGAGAGCTGCCAAATCATAGATCAAAGCTGAAGAGATCCTCTTCACCCGAAACACGGCAAACAACCCAATAAATCCAACGATAAAAACGTTATCCAGTCTCGCTAAGACGGTAAAAGCTGCAACCAGACCCAGAACCAGCATTTTCCGGGGGTTCGCCTGACTTTGTTGTGAATCATTCATCATGAAGCTTGTAGCAAGGTAAAGAAGCAAGACAAGAAAGAACGCGCTGATGACTGATTCCATGCCTTGAACGATCGTTACACCATAAATTGCTGGCAGGAGTGCCCAGACCATGGCCCCCAGAATAGCAGCATAAGGGTGAATGAATTTCTGTAATAACCGGTACAAAACGAACGCAGTGGCAGCGTTGAACAAACCGCTAACGATGACCAGCACGCGTAACGGTAAAATCAGATTAATTTTTGAAAGCCAAAAAACCCCTAAACAGACCACCATCCACAAAGGATGGAATCCATTAGTGAGATTAATTCCATCAAATGAAAAACCGTGACCAGAAACGACATTGACTGCCACCTTATAGTAATAGAACGCATCATCAATGTTGTACCAGTTCATCAAACTATTAACAGGCGCCAGTGCAACATAAATGCTACCAGCAAGAGCAACAAATACAATAAAAACCTGAATAGCAATATTCCACTTTCTTGTCAATTCAGGTCCCCTTTCATTATTATTTTGCCGACCTTGCTTGAATAAATAATTCCACAAAGCGGAAATCAATTTCTTCATCAATATCCCAGGCCTCATCACGAGAAATTTCAAACAGATAAGGCCGTTCCCCTAAACGGTTTCGCCTTTTCTGAAGGGCTTCACCGTTAAACAGGTAGAGACAAGAATTTTCTTCATAGACTGGAGGTAGGTCCTGTGTCTGCAATAAGATCGCTGGGTTATGATTAATTGCCCTGCCTAAACCATCCCATAGACGGGTTTGCAAGCGGGTGACTCCAAAAAGGGAATCATAACCAGGATACAGATTGAGCAATGTCTGGATCGCTCGATCAAATGTCTCAGTTCTGACCAGGGGATTCGTGCTATGAGTTTGTAGATAGAGATCTGAGGGGAATTGTTGGACATCATACGACAATATTTCATTCATCGAGATTGTATCCCCGCAAAGAGCCTCAGGCCTTCTAATAAGTTTCACTGTGGGGAAATTCTGTTTAATCCCTGCAATGATTTCATCACTATCTGTATCCACAACGATCTGAGTAAGCTTTTTTACTTCAAGTAAATTAGTGATGACATGTTGGTAAAGCGGACGCCCAGCGAGAAGGCGGTAGTTTTTACCAGGTACACGTTGGGAATGATGCCGCATCGGCACTAAAGCTGTGATTGTTTTGACATCCATCTTTCCTCAACTTTCTTACTTTTTTCCTTGACCACTTATACTTGTCGAATTCTGGTTTTGATATCGAATCGGTTCAATTTGGCGACTTTCAGAATGATTAACGGTCAATCCGCTCTGCCGGGGGTAATAAAAGGATTGTTTTAATTGCCAGGTCAAAGGACCGGATTGCTGATAACCTCGATAGGTTCCGGAAAATTGGCGCCAGCGAAAGCTTACAATGTCCATAAAATCTCTCTGCAAACAACCCTGCCTGCTTGCTTCATGCCAGTCTGAAAAAATATTTTGCATGAATAGCCGGTAAAGGTCTCTTCTGGTGAAGGTCTCCTGTGGATAAATATGCTTAAATGCCATACCTTCACGACGATAACGGTTGAAAATTCCATCCAGAGATTCATTGTGCACATGAATAACTTCAGCCTCAGCACAATAAGAAATGGAGTACCCCTGTTCTTGCGCCCATTTGCCCCAGGCTAGATCTTCGAGGGCAGGCAACAACTCATCATAATGATGTTCCTTCCAAAGATAGTAACGGATGGCAGCATTGGCATTATTACAAAAAGGTGTAGGTTGGCGAAAAACCGAATGATCCGGAAACCAGTGATGAAAAATCTGGTGCTCAGAGAAGTGTGTAATCTCACCACCACGCTGCTTTCCATATACTAACCCAACCTGGTTCTCTTTAAAAGGGACAAGCATTATTTCCAGCCAATCCGGGTAGACCGGATAAACATGGGCGCTGGCCATCACCACAATTTCGCCTTTCGCTTTTTCGATCCCTGAATTTAACGACCTGCCAAAAGAAAATTCTTCCGGTTTAATTGTAACCACTTCTACTGGGAACTGTTTAGCGATTCGTACAGTAGAATCTGTCGACCCTGAATCCATCAGAATGATCTGCACATCTTTGACAGATTGAGCTGAAATACCGGCAAGCAAACGGCCAATATGCTGTTCTTCGTTATATGCCCGGATGATTATTGAACAAATCGGTTTTGTGGTCATAAAGGTATCTCAAAAGGAGCATCGTCAATGATGCCTTGCACCAACGCTTTTGCAGTTTCAGAATTCTCGGGTAAAAGTTCAGTAATTGAAAAAGATTTAAGAATTGTGTAACCCGCCCAAACCCCATCTTCTTTCAAATAGAATTCAAATGGTAGAGAGGAACCAAATAATTGATAATATAAGAACCTTCTGGCATTGATCTGAAATTCAATCGGTGGAGTAATTTGCTCCGCTCCCAACATTGCAGCCAACTTTTGATCGTAAACCTCAACGGAATCAGGTGTATAAGCCGTAGCCAGTTGAGTAAAACGCGCTCGGCCAGCCGTCAGTACCGCTTTTCCCATTAAAGCCGCTTCGAGGCCAATGGTGGAGTTGTACACCATCACAAAATGGGAGCGTTGAATCAGGTCATAGGAGCTGATGAATTCGCGCGAATTCACGAACACTACATTCGCCAATTGGTCTACACCAGTCCGACGTACCCAATCAGAGACACTTTCTTGGCTTTCTTTATTTACCCGATGTTCATCGGGGTGTGCCCTGATGACAAATAGGGTATTGGGACATTTCTGTATAAATATTTTAACATCCTCGAGCCAGGTAAACATTTCCGGGAAAAGCGTGTTCGCGTGGACTTGGCTGGTATCGAAAACGACATTGGTGAATATTGACACGATGTGCTTGAATTTTTCGGCTTTATCCAAAAATGCCTGATCTAAACCTTTCATCTCAGGCCAGAAACGAATTCCGGCCATGCTGAAATTTCCCTGAAATCGGTCACTCAGGTAAGCATCTAGCTTTTTGTCCATTTCAGACGTCAGTTGAAATTCGGGGTCGATCTGAATCGGGTAAGCAGTTGCCTCTCCCGACGTAAAAAAAGCTGTAAAGGGGCGCATGCCTACTTCGTGAGTAATGACCTTGATCCCTTTCGCCATGCAAACAAAACGCACCGCGGCTTCCGGGAAGAACATGCCGTTAAAAATAACCGCGGTCCTTGGTTTTGTTTCTTCCACCAGACGGCTGAAATTTTGCATGACACTCCAGGTGGAAAGAAGATAATAACGCATTAATTGAGTGGTTGATTCATCTTCTATTAGGTGATGACGTCGCAATACCCAGCGGATTGAATTTGTCGCCCAAGGTCCCAATGGTGCACCCTGATACCGCAAGGTACATAATCCTTCCAAACCTAATTTCTCGATTATCCCGGACAGAGTCGCATCTTCTTGATATTCAAACCATCGAATTGGAATCCCCTTGAAAACTGCCCGGCTTTGTGCCAGGCATCTGGCACATGGCGGTTTTTGAGTAATGTCATCCCGATTGGTTCCCAATAAACAGCGAGACATGCCAGCCTTACACACAAATTGGATGGTTGGTATCCCCTGCAATCGAAGAATTTGATTCGTTAAAAAAGAATAAGCCGCATTTTGGCTCATTGCCTCCAAACGAGTGGAAGCATTGAAGAAGATCACCGGCGCAGATTCAGTTTTCCTTGCTGGTATCGATCGATTTACCAGGAAGGTCAAACGTTTCCAGCGCTGATTGCTTTGAGCATGGATCCAGCGCTGGAAGATGGCTTTTTTCGCACGAGAAAAAATCGAAACGGTCAACCCTGTACCCGACGGAGCTTCTTCAGGGATGATAATTCGCTATCATAGACTTTCTTCACCCCATCACCAACTGCTTGCTCGGTCACTCGAATATACTTGACCAATCTTTCAAATCCACCCGGTTCAACTGAAGCTGATTGATCCGATCCCCATAAAGCGCGGTCCAAGGTAATATGGCGTTCGACCATGCAAGCCCCCAGACCAACGGCAACAGCGGAAGTGACCAGGCCAACTTCATGCCCTGAGTAGCCAATGGGACAAGAAAAGGTCTTACGCAACGTTTCAATCATACGCAAATTCAGTTCGCGTGGGTCGCAGGGATAGGTGGTCGTGGCATGGGTGATGGTTAAATTGTCTTCACCAAGAACGCTCACAGCCTGTTTAATCTGATCCATGGTGGACATGCCTGTAGAAAGTATCACAGGCCTGCCGGTCTTGCGTAAGTGTTTCAATAATGCAGTATCGGTCAGTGAGGCGGAAGGAACCTTATAGCAAACCGGATGAAACCTTTCCATGAAATCCACTGAGGGTTCGTCCCAGACTGATGCAAACCAGGTAATTCCTATTTCTTTGCAATAAAGGTCGATCTCGTCATACTCTTTTTCGCCAAACTCAACTTTGAAACGGTAGTCGAGGTAAGTGATGTATCCCCAGGGAGTCTCTCGCATTTGCCCGCGTTGCTCTGGGGGAACACATAATTCCGGTGTGCGTTTCTGAAATTTAACCGCATCAACGCCTGCATGCCTGGCAGCCAGAATTAATTGTTTTGCTTGTTCCAGGTCGCCATTGTGATTGATACCTGCCTCAGCAACAATATATACCGGGTGCCCATCCCCTATCCAGATATCTCCGATTCGCATTTCTCTAGTCATTTTTATCTCCTGTCCACGAGAGGGGAATTAACTTGCTAAAAAGCTTCCGATCAAATGCATATCACATTGTTCTGTGCATTTTATGCCTGGAGTCAATTCAAAATGGTCCTGGCGTAAACGCCGATATTTATCTCCATTCCAGATACCTTGGAGAGATTCATTGTGCGCGTCCCCCAAGATAATTTCATTATTGAAATCTTCTACGCATTCTACCGATTCACCATTTGATTTAATTGTCATCGAAGACCATGGAAATTGGCAAAATTCTAGCCAGTGAATTGATTGGGTCCGATTTTTATTATCTTCATACCATTGTTGATCCTGGCTCTTTAGGTAGACATAGACATCACAGCCTTTGAACGCATCTTTTAGCTTACTGAATTCTTCTTGTTGCCAGGGTTTGTTCAGGTTGATCATTGTGATTACGATAGTTGTCTTGAGGTTGCGTTGAGCTTTCACATCCAACAACTTCAAAATATTCTTATACGACTCAGAAAAATTAGAGGCCTGGCCACGTACTTCTTTATGGCGCAGGTCATCAACGCTTTCCATGGAATATTTAACATATCCCAACCCGTTCTCGAAAGTTTCGATGGTACGTTCCATATTGATGTTGGCCGGGTTGCAGCTAAAGTAACTTTCCAGACCCTGAGCAGTCATGGATTTGACATAATTCGGCATATTCTTATCCAGCAATGGATCACCATAACCATGCAGTACGATCACCCTTGGAATGACATAGAGAAAGTAGTGATTCTCGCTCATGTCATCTTTTGGATAACCATATTTTTCGAGAGCAAATTTTTCCCAACGTGTCCATTGTTCAGAAGTAAAAGGTTTTAATTGCTCAATCACATGATTAAATAACTCGGGCTTCATAGTGACCACCGGCCGGGTCATCATAGTCGTACGCGGGCACATTTCACACCGCATATTACAGGCATTGGTGGTCTCAATGTTATATACGACCGGCTCCGATGAACGATAAGATTCGAATTGGTTTACCAAATATTCTCTGGAGAATTTTTCTCCTGCCATGACCCGTTTCTTTAAATCCCACACTTTCATGTAGAACTCGATATCAAACATCCAACAACTCCTGATGATATAGACTGAAGGCAAAATTCAATAGTTAAATACTGAACTCTATTTTAACCGAGACAACAGAAAATCGCAAAGCTCTCTTACAGCTCCATGACCGCCAGTAGATTTGGTCACCCAATCCGCGGCACGCAATACCTCTGGATGAGCATCTGCTGGTGCCACGGCAAACCCGGCCAGCGGGAAACAAGGTAAATCGTTGGTGTCGTTTCCCATGTAAACAACACATGCTGGATCAATTTTCTGCTCTTTAAATAACTTCTGTAATGCAGTCACTTTGTCGTTTACGGCCTGCAAGTACGGAATTTTTAGTTTTTTACAGCGGGCAGCCACAACCGGGTTGACTTCGCGAGAAATGACCATAATATCAATGCTTGTTTTTTCGCGGAGCATGGATAAACCCAGACTGTCGGATCGATTGGCTGCCACTGTTTCTTTGCCGGATTCATCCACCCACACCCGGTCATCGGTAAGTACACCATCGAAATCCATGAACAGGTTCGTGACCTTTTCGGGCAAACGACGGCGCTGACTAGCCGGGTCGACCATATCCAGACCACCGTCGGTAACCAGCCATTCCGATTTTTGCCAATCAGCTGGTGAATCAATATCGATTGTATAGCGGGCATCGATCACAAGCGGCATGATCACATCACCGCTCATCGAGTTCTTCTCGAGGATGGCGCGGGGACGGATCGCATCGATATGCCCGGTTTGCCAGTACACGTCCGGAAGAGATTGTCGGGGAGCGTTGTAGGCCTCAAGAAGACCATCGACCCCAATCAATGGTCGTATCTGCCCAGAAGTTTTATCAATTTGCCACATTTTATACGGGTTTTGCCCGGCTATTACCACGCCCCGGACTGAATCAGCTTCCGGATGTTCCAGCAAAATCTGGATGGCATCATCGACACAGTTTCTGGGGCGCACAGGCGAAGTTGGACGTAATTGAATCAATATCTGCGGATGGTAATTTTCATTGATCGCTAACCACTCCAATGCATGCCTGAAAACCGGTAAATCAATCGTTATATCCTGTGAGAATTCTGCCGGACGTAAAAAGGGGGTTTCGGCGCCATATTGGTTTGCGACTTTAGCAATCTCTTCGTCATCTGTAGAGACGATCGTGCGGGTAACATAATGCGATTGCAGACCAGCAGCAATGCTGTAAGCGATCAATGGATACCCGGCAAAATCACGGATATTCTTGCGGGGAATCCCTTTCGAGCCCCCTCTGGCGGGGATCACAGCTAAAACTTCAGGTTTATTTACCACGCCGTCCAACCTCCATCCACTACAAGGTTTGACCCGGTCATGTAAGAAGAAGCTTCAGAAGCCAAAAACAATAATGCCCCATTCATCTCATCCTTATGCGCCATCCGCCCCATGACTGTCCGGGAAGAATAATTTTTCACGAACTCTTCGTCATTGTCATTAAAAATGCCACCGGGTGTCAGTGCATTTACCCGGATGCCTTTACCGGCGTAATATGTCGCCAAATAACGTGTCAAGCCCAAAATACCGGCCTTGGTGACTGGATAAAACACAGGTTTATAACGCATCGGCTCACCGGGCTTTTCATACAGTCGCTGATCAGGACCCACCAATCCATACATAGAACATAAGTTGATGATCGAACCACTGCCCTGTTTTAACATCGATCCCACAACCGCCTGAGCACACAAAAAAGCACCGGTGAGATTGACATCGATTGCTTTTCGCCATAACTCTACCGGGTAAGTCTCGAATGCACCATCCTCCGTACCGGGATGGTTTAGGTCGAACTTTGGGTCGATGGCAGCACTATTCACCAATACATCCACGCGGCCAAACTCAGTGAGTGCTCTGGTCACCATCATTTTCACTTGATCAGGTTGAGTAACGTCTACAACCGCTGAGAGCGAATGATAACCACTTTTTCTCAAACCTAAGGCTACCAATTCGGCAGCTCTACCATCCAGATCTGCCACCACAACATTTGCACCTGCTTCCGCCAGAGTACGACAGAATTCGGCTCCCAATAACCCAGGGCCACCGGTTACAATTGCCGTTTTTTCCTTCAAGGAAAATTTTTCATAGATCATTGACATGAATTTTTCTTCTACCTATAAGCGGATAAATGTTTTCTCTTGCGCAGATTGATAGATTGCCTCGGTTATTTTTAATGCTGCTATTCCATCTTGTAACGTGCAAAAGGGAGCTACATCACCTTTAAC
>Ga0182011_10000694_pt1 | contig 29510 bp, 17 predicted proteins | sample 711E1DmetaG_FD_120481 | JGI IMG/M metagenome (GOLD analysis project Ga0182011, IMG submission 120481) | Permafrost microbial communities from Stordalen Mire, Sweden - 711E1D metaG | ecosystem: Environmental > Terrestrial > Soil > Wetlands > Permafrost | place: Sweden: Stordalen | collected...
GTAGGCGTTGGTGAGGATCTGCTTGGTCTTGAGCGCGCCGTTCATCCCCATGCTGACGAAGTCCTCCTGGTCGGCCGCCGCCGGGATCGACTGCGTGCACGACGGGGTCGAGAGGATGCGTTGCTCGACGATCAGCATGTCGGCGGTGTACTGCGAGAGCATGTGGCCGGAGAACATCCCGGCGCCCTTGGTGAGGAACGCCGGCAGCCCGACCGAGAGGGCGGGGTTGAGCAGGCGGTTCAGACGGCGCTCGGAGAGGACGGAAACCGTGGTGAGGCCGGCGGCGACCATGTCGAGCGGCAGCGAGATCGGCGTCCCCTGGAAGTTGGCGCCGGTGAGGACGCGGTTCTCCTCGCACACGAAGATCGGGTTGTCGGCCACGCCGTTGAGCTCGATCTCGAACTGCTTGCGGGCGTACGCGAGCGCGTCGCGCACCGCGCCGATCACCTGCGGCGTCGAGCGCATCGAGTAGGCGTCCTGCACCTTAACCTTGAGCTTGCCGGTGACGAGGTCGGAGCCGTCCATCACCTGGCGCAGGTTGGCGGCGCAGGTGACCGCGCCGGGGAAGCCGCGCAGCTCATGGAGCTTGCCCTGGTACGGCTTCATGTTGGCGAGCAGCGCCTCGAGCGACATGGCGGCCGCGATCTCGGCCTGCTTGATCCAGCGATCGGCGTCGTAGAGGATCAGGCAGCCCATTCCGGTGATCAGGTTGGAGCCGTTGATGGCGGCGAGACCGTCGCGGGCCTGCAGCCCGGGTACGGGGATGCCGGCCTTCTCCATCGCCTTGGCCGTCGGCATCCGCTCGCCCTGGTAGAAGCTCTCGCCTTCGCCCATCAGCGAGAGCGCGAGCTGGCTCATAGGGGCCAGGTCGCCGCACGCCCCGACGCTGCCCTTCTCGCACACGACGGGGGTCACGCCCTTGTTGAGCATGTCCACGTACGTCAGGGGGATTTCGGGGCGGCAGCCGGAGTACCCGCGACAGTGCACGTTGATGCGCGAGACCATCGCCGCGCGCACGTGCTCGATCGGGGCCGGCCCCCCGATCCCCGCGGCGTGGTTGTAGATCAGGTACTTCTGGAACTGCTTGACCTGCTCGTCGGAGAGCACCACCTCGGAGAACTCGCCGATCCCGGTGTTGACGCCGTACATGATCTCGTGGGCGGCGATCTTCTTCTCGAGCATCCCGCGGCACTTGGCGATGCGCTCGACGGCGTCGGGCGCGAGCTGCACCTTCTCGCCGTGCCGCGCGACGTCCACCACGTCCTCGATGGTGAGATTCTGTCCCTCCAGGGTCACAGGCATGGGGTGGTCCTTCCCGACGGCTCCCGTGGGGAGCGTCAACTCCGGCGGCCGCAATAATACCGGCTTTTCACAAGCGTGTGGCGCAGGCCTCCATCTGCGGATCGACGCCGCCATTCCGGGGCCCTGGCCGGGCGGCTATCGGACGGGCGTACTGTGCAGGAAGTCCTTCTGGTGCTGGACCAGTCTCTCGGCCACGATTCGGCCCGATCGACGTCGGAAGAGAACCGCGTCGTAGCCCTCGCGCTGCGCGAGGCCTGTCGCATCCGCCGCGGCCAGCCAGCGGCCCTTCGTGCGGTACGGCACCACGTACACCTGCGGCGGCCAAACGAAGGAGAGAGTGCGGCCCTGTTCGGGTATGACGAGCCCGTCTTCGAGGTCCTCGTCGCCGAGCACCCTCCTGGGCGAGTTGGCGAATGCTTCGACCACGCCACCGCTTGGGCCGGCCTCTCGCACATGCCAGGCGACCTCCTGATAGCCCCAGTGGACCGCGTCGCGCGGGTCGGTCGCATAGGTCGCGGGGATCCCGTTGTACGTCTGGAGCATGTACACGGTGGGTCCGGTGTGCCATTCCACGCGGCCGGGTGAATCGGATGCAAGCCAACTGCGGCGAGCCAGGACGCTCCCGCTCCTCCACCACCAGCACCACGCGGCCAATCCGCCGTCGTCGCGGACTTCGATGCCGTGGGTGTCGCCGCCGTCCGGGACCCGATGCTCGAACGCTGTCGCGAGGGCGGCCCAACGGCCGCTCGCCCGGTCCTGCGCGATCGTCACCAGCGGCACGGGCGGCGGCCCACTCGCACCCCCGATCGGCCACAGGAGGCGAAACACCTGCCAGCGCTCGTTGTGCCAGACCTCGAGCAGGTGATGGACGTTGCAGGGGCGCAGCCCCGTGGAATAGACCTGATCCCACTTGCCTCCGTTTGTCGCGAGAACGGGATTGGGGTCGTAGAGGACGAGCCCGTCACACAAGGCCGCCGAGGGGCCACCTGGGCCGACGACCTCAATGCATGGCCCCGAGTTGGCTGAGGCCCCCGGCAGCAGCACGGTCCAGTGCTCGCCCCGGTAGCTCCACTTAAACGTGGTGATCGCGAGGGTCTCGTCCTCCGTCGACTCCGACAGGTCGTATTGAACCTCGATCGGTTCCCAGGGCATGGCAGTCACGACTGCAAGCAGAACAGACGCCAGCATGATTTCGAGGCCTCCGCAGCAACGACAAATCGTAGCGCATACCAGGATCGAACCTGTCGGGAATGGATCCTCACGCGCCTCGAATTTGCCGGTCGAGACCGTTTCGTGGGGCTGAAGAACGAGATCACGCTATGCTTGCGCCGAACGGAGTCCTGGGAGTGGACATGCAGAACCCAGTGCTGTACCTGCCGGTGATCACCACGCTGTTCTCTCTTGCTTTCTCCGCGGCGCTGCTGCGGCGCTACCTGACCCGGGGGCGCGGACCGCACCTGCTGGTCTGGGCGATCGGTGTGCTGGTGTACGGCGTCGGCACGTTTACCGAGGCTTTCACCAGTGTGGTCGGCTGGCACGAGGGGATCTTCCGGGCGTGGTACATCTCCGGCGCGCTCCTGGGCGGCGCGCCGCTGGCGCAGGGGACGGTATATCTCCTGCTCCGCCGCAAGACCGCGAACGTGCTGACGGCGTGCCTCGTCACCGTGGTGCTGGTCGCATCCGCCTGCGTGCTGGCAAGCCCGGTCAACCCGGCGCTGGCCGAGACGCACCGGCTCTCGGGGAAGGTGCTCGCGTGGCCGTGGGTGCGCGCATTTTCCCCGTTCATCAACACTTACGCCCTGATCTTCCTCGTCGGTGGTGCGATCTACTCGGCGGTTCGCTTTTCGCGCCGGAAGGAGACGCATCACCGGTTCGTGGGCAACGTTCTCATCGCCATCGGGGCGCTGCTGCCCGGCATCGGTGGTGCGTTCACCCGTTTCGGGTACGTCGAGGTTCTGTACGTCACCGAGTTGCTCGGCCTGGCGCTGATCTACGCCGGCTACCGGTTCAGCATCGGCAGCCCTTTCGCTGCGCCGGGCGCTCCCGTCGCACAACAACGGCCCGCGTCACCCTGACTTCGGTCGAGAGGCTGCGTCATCCCTTCACGGCGAACCCGCGGGCGGTGAGCAAAGCGCGCAGTGCATCGCGCCGGTCGCCTTGCAGTTCGAGGGAACCCTCGCGGACCGTACCGCCGGTCCCGAGCGATTTCTTGAGCGAACGCAACAGCTCCGCGAGGAACTCGGCGTTGCAGGGTAGCCCGTCCACCAGCGTCACGCTTTTGCCGCCTCGGCCCTTGCTCTCGAACCGGAGCTTCGCCTCGATCCTGGCCGGGATCGCCTCATCGAGACGGGACGAGCACCGGCAACGGTCCGCGGGCCACCCGCAGGTCGGGCACACGCGCCCCGTTCCGGTCGAGTAGACGACTCTTCCGCGGGCCGCCCGGTCGGTCATGAGCGGATTATCTCCCGGCCAGCAGCACGTCGCCGCTTGGCCTCGCCCCCCGGGTTATTCGCGCGAGGAGACGAGCCATTGCGCGCGAGGCTGCAGCTGCAGCGGAACTCGCTATTTGACCTCGACCGCCGAACCCTTGACCTCCCGCCAGGGCTCCGCGCGTCCGCCCAGGAACTTGGCCAGGAACTCCTCGGTGCGGCCGTTGAAGTCGAGACGGTTGGCGGGACGTGCGAAGCCGTGCCCCTCGTCGGTGTACACGACATAGGTCACCGGCAACTTTCTCGCCCTCATCGCCTCGACGATCTGGTTCGACTCGTTGATATTCACCCGGGGGTCGTTCGCGCCCTGGCCGATCAGCAGCGGGGCACGGATGGCGTCCACGTGGAACAGGGGCGAGATCCTCCGATCCAGCGCATCGTCCTTCTCGGGGTCGCCGACGCGCAGCAGGAACTCGCTCTTGATCGGGGCCCAGTACGGCGGAATCGAGGCGAACAAGGTCTTGATGTGGGACGGTCCCACGATGTCGACGCCGCAGGCGTACAGTTCGGGCGTGAACGTCAGGCCGGCCAGCGTCGCATACCCGCCGTAGGAGCCGCCGTAGATGCACACCCGCTTCGGATCGGCGATCCCCTTGTCGATCGCCCAACGCACCGCGTCGGTCAGATCATGCTGCATGCTCCCGACGCCCCACTGCCCGTTGCCCGCGTTGAGGAACTTCTTGCCGAAGCCCGTGGAGCCCCGGAAGTTCACCTGCAGGCAGGCGTAGCCGCGGTTGGCGAACCACTGGACATCGGGGCGGAACCCCCAGTTGTCGCGCCCCCACGGGCCGCCGTGGACGTTGAGGACGAGGGGCAGGTTGTGGGCCTCGATGCCCGGAGGGAGCGTCAGGTAGGCCACCAGCTCGTAGCCGTCCCGGGCTTTGATGACGACCGGCTCCATCGCGGCCAGGCCGGCATTCTCGAGGTCCGGCTGGCTGACGAATAAGAAGTCGGCCTTGCGCGTTTCGCGGTGGTACGCGTACCACGCCGCCGGACCGTTGTCGGAGCTGAAGGCCACGACCCAGTTACGGTCGGCGGCGTCCCGGCTCTGGATGGCGAACACGCCGCGGTGGATGGCAGCGATCGCCGCCAGGTCGTCCCGCAGGTTGGGGTCGATGGCTCTCCACTCGGTCTTGAGGTAGTTGAACGTGACCGCCTGGACCTCGTGGGTGTCCGGCTGCACGAGCACGCCGGAGACGTCACACCTCGGGTTCGAGGCGATGGTCTCCAGCTCCTTGCCGGTCGCGGCGTCCACCTTGACGAGGCGGGTGGTGTCCGAGCCGATTGAGGTCTCGACGAAGAGCGCCTTTCCGTCCACGGTGAAGTCCTCGACGCCGCCGTTCTCGCCGAACGGCCAGGCGACGAGGTCACGCCAGGGCGCATCCTTGCGGTCGCGCACCCGCAAGATCGTGCTGCCGTCCTTGGGGTTCCTCGCCATCGCGCCGCGGATCTCGAAGTCAGGGTCGGTCTGCCACGCCACGACGTCGCCTGGGTTGGCGGTGTCGGGCACGACGGCGCCGGTCGTGAAGTCCACGCGGTAGATGTCGAAAACGCGCCGGTCGCGCAGGTTCAGACCGACCAGCATCTCGTTCGGGTGCTTGCGATCGAGGATCACGCCCTCGGCGCGGATCCCCGCGAACGGCGTCATGTCGCGGATCACCCTGCTGCCGAGGTCGACCGAGTAGACGTGGAAGTTCTCATCACCGCCGACATCCTGCAGGTACAGGAGGTGCTTCCCGTCCTGTGCCCAGAGGTAGATCCGGATCCCGCGATGGGTGTCCTTGGTGACTTGGGCGTCATCGTCCTTGCCGATTGTCCGCACCCAGACGTTGAGGACACCCTCGGGCGAGGGCGCGAGGAACGAGAGGCGCGTCCCGTCCGGTGAGATCTGCGGTGCAGCTTTGACCGGGTTGCCGAACAGCACTTCGCGCGGGATCAACGGCGGCAGCTCGCCCTGGGCCAGCGCCGCGGCGCCGAGCACGAATACGATCGCAACCAAGCCCGAGAGGTTCTTTCTTGTCATATGGGTTCCTCCTTCAGTGAGTCTCGCCGTCAACAACCTACGGAAATCGACGCGGGAAGGTTCTCGGCGCGGCAGGCTCTGGTGGTCGCGCACTACTCATACCTCAGCGCCTCGATCGGGTCGAGCCGCGCGGCCTTGTACGCCGGGTACGTTCCGAAGAAGAAGCCGACCAGGCCCGAAACGGCCAGTCCGGCAAAGATCGCCCACACCGAGATGCTCGTGGGGAAGGTGCTGACCAGCGCGACGACGTGGGACATCCCGATGCCGACCACGACCCCCGTCGCGCCGCCCACGAGCGAGAGCGTGATCGCCTCGGTGACGAACTGCTGACGGATGTCGGACCTGCGGGCGCCGAGAGCGCGCCGCACGCCAATCTCGCGGGTGCGCTGCGTGACGTTCATGAGCATGATGTTCATCACGCCGACGCCGCCGATAACCAGGGAGATCCCGGCGATCACGAGCATCGCGGCGGACACTCCTCCGGTGATCTGGCGGAACATCCTGATCGTGCGCTCGGGGGTCCGGACCCCGAAGTTGTTAGGCTGGGAAAACCGCAGGCCGCGGCGCTCGCGCAGGATCTCCGTCCCCTGCTCGATCGACAGGTCCACCCACTCCGGTTTCTTTGGCACGGTTGCGATGACGCAGCCGTACGTGCGCTTGACGTCGGGCCAGATGCGGTCGAAGTACCCGACCGGAATCTCGATTTGCTGGTCGGCGCCCGAGTCGAACATGCCGCCCTTCTTCTCCATTACACCGAGGACGCGGAACGGCCGGCCGTTGATCTCGATCTCGCGCCCCAGAGGGTCGGTATGGGGGAAGAGCGCCTCCACGATCCCGGTTCCGATCACAGCAACCGGCGCGGAGTGCAGCTCCTCGCCGCCGGTAAAGAAGCGGCCGTGCTCGACGACGTGGTTGTTGGCGTCGGGGTAGCTGTGGGTGACGCCGCCCACGGTGGCATTGTTGGTGCGGGCGCCCCTGCAGCGGATTTCCACGTTCTCGGTGTTCCACCGCTCGGGGGACACGAACGCGATGGCGGGAGCGTAGTGACGGATCGCGTCGGCGTCGTCGAGCGTCAGGACGGGACGGAGGCGTTGCTCCTCGGGGAGCGGGCCACCCCCTCCGAAGCGGTCGTCGAGGCGCTGGAACTGCACCAGGGTCGCCCCGAAGTTCTGGAACTGGGCGATGAAGGTGCTGTTGAATCCCTGTACGAGCGAGACCATCACGATGACGGTGCCGACCCCGATGATGATGCCGAGACAGGTGAGGAACGAGCGCAGCTTCTGCTCCCGGATCGCCCGGAGAGCCGCGAGCACGTTCTCGCGGCGTGCGGCGACGAGCTTGTCCCACCGCCCCATCTAGGCCTCCGCCCGGCCGCCCGGGGTCCGATACGTGGAGGAAGAAGTTAAGAGTGAAGAGTGAAGAGTGAAGAGTTGAAGAACCGGAAGACGGCGGCACGCCCGCACTCCTCGTTCTTTAACTCTTAACTCTTCACTCTCAACTCTCAACTCGATGTCGCCCGCTACCTCTCCGCCTACACATCGGTAGGACGGGAGGTGCGGGAACGGCACAGGGCGCTGGGCGGCCATCGCTTACTCGTCCCTCAGGGCGACGATTGGGTCGAGACGGGCGGCCCGCATGGCAGGGAGCCAGCCCGCCAGGAGGCCCGAGAGCGTTGCTACGGCAAGGCCCGTACCGACCAAGAATGGCGTCACGCGGGCTGGGAACGGGCTCCAGTGCCCTACCGCCAGGGCGACAAGCCAGCCCAGCAGCACTCCGATGAGGCCTCCGACGAAGCTCTGCGCCACCGCTTCGAACAGGAACTGACGGTGGAGATCCCGCCGGCGGGCGCCGAGCGCCTTGCGGAGGCCGATCTCGCGCGTGCGCTCGACGATCGAGGCGAACATCGTGTTGGCGATCGCGACGCCGCCGACCACCAGTGAAATCGAAGAGATCCAGATCACCAGCGCGAACGCGGAGAACGTGATGCTCTTCCAGAGGATGTTCAAGGCGTCTGCGTCGATGACGCCGAAGGGGTCAGGGGCGGAGAAAGGCGTGCCGCGGCGCGCGCGCAGGGTGACCCGCACCGCGTCCTCGATTGCCTCTCGTGAGGCTGCGTCCGGCACCTCGACGTAGATGTCGAGGCTGCGGGTAATTCCGAACGCGTGCTGATACGCCGTCAGAGGCACGAGGACGAAGCGGTCCTGGCTCTGACCGAAGGCGCTCCCCTGCTTTGCCATCGTGCCGATGATGCGGAACGGCTTCCCCTCGACCTTAATCTCGCGCCCGACGGGATCCTCGTGGGGGAACAGCTCGTCCTTGATGTCCCACCCGATGACGGCGACGGCACGTGCGGCTTCGGCTTCGTTCTCGGTGAAGAACCTGCCGTCCTGGAGCTCGAGTCCGATCATCCACGGGAACTCGTACTCCGCGCCGAGCACGAAGGTGTCGGCCAAGCGGTGCCCTCCGGCGTAAACCGCGTGGGAGGAGGTGACGCGGCCGGCCACCCGGCGCGCCTGGGGCACGAGCCGGCGGACCGCTTCCAGGTCGGCCTCTGTGATGTCCTTGCGCTTGAGCGCCTCGATGAAGGCCTCGCGGCTCCTGATGATGCCGAACTTCGTGAATATCAGGGTGTTGGGGCCGAGGCCCGAGATCACGTCGGCGGCGTACTTGTTGAGGCCCGAAACGACAGATATCACCGCCACGATCGTCGCCACCGCGATGATGATCCCGAGCAGGTTCAGGGCCAACCGCAGCTTGTGGGCGGCCAGCGCCCCCAACCCGATGCGGGCGACGTCCTCGAGGATCATGAGGATCGGTGCTCCGGACGGCTCCTCGGGCGTCTCATCGTCGTCAACCCTGCGGGCCTCCGCCCGGAGTGTTGTCCACCACCACCTGTGCCCCCGGCTTTAGGTCGCGGAGCGCACGGAACGGCCCAATCACCATCTCATCACCCTCCTTGAGGCCGTCGACGATCTCGACGTCGAGTTCGCCGCGGATTCCCGTCGTGACGGGCCGGAACTCCACCTTCCTGGCTGCGACGACGTAGACGCCCTCGATCTCGCGTGCGCGAGACGCCACCGACTCCTTCTTGACGGATGTGCTTCCGGGCGTCGCGTCGGCGGCGGGAGCCGGTGTTGGCGTGCCCTTGGTGTCCGGCTGCCGCAACACGAGGGCGCCGATCGGAACCGTCAACGTGTTCGTCTTGGCCGCTGTCGTGATGTCGGCGGTGACTGTGAGGCCCGGCCGGATCCTCTCGGGGTGCTTGAGAAGCGTCACCTTGACGGTGTAGTCGGTGCCGGTCGCTGCGCCACCGAGCGCCGAGGTGCCCTGGATCGGGCTCGACCCGATCTCCGAGACCTCGCCCGGGAACTTCTGGTCTGGGAACGCGTCGATCCGCACGTCGGCCTTCTGGCCGATTCGCAGCTGCGGCACGTCGGTCTGGTCGACCTCGAGCACCGCCTCGATGATGGACATATCCGAGATCGTCATCAGCACGGTCCCTGGGTTGTTCATCGTTCCGGTGATGATCACCTCGCCCTTCTCGATGTTGCGCCGCGTGACGAAGCCGTCCATCGGGGCGCGGATCTCGGTCTTCTCCAGGGAGTCCTGGGCAGAGGCGAGATCGGCGCGCGCCTGCTCGACCTGGCGCTCCGCCCGGCGAGCCGATGCCACCGCCTGGTCGTAGGTACTGTGTGCGCGCTCATGGTCGGCCTCGGCGAGGATCCCGTCCTTGAACTGCTGCTCGGCGCGCTCCGTGTCGCGCTTGGCTTGGGCGGTCGCCTCACGGGAGCGCATGAGCTCGGCCTCGAGTGCCTGCAGGTTGGACTTGGCGCTGTTCACAGCGGCGGCGTAGCGGGCCTGGTCGATGACGGCCAACAGGTCACCCTTCTGCACGCGGTCGCCTTCCTGAACGTTGAGCGCCGTCACCTGGCCCATGATGTTGGCCGACAGCTCCACCTTGGTCTTGGCCTGTACGGTGCCGTTGGCGGTCACGAGCTGGACCAGGTCCTTGCGCGCGACCTTGGCGGTACGCACCTGAATCCCCTTGTTCCTGCTGCTCACGATCGCCGCCACAACGACGGCAATCACGACCGCCGAAGCGACCCCGATGATGATCTTCGTACGCCCTCTCATGCGCAGCTCCTCTGTCAGGCCTCTCTGCCGGCCATCCCGTGCAACCTCCGAGTCCGACGATTGTACGCGGCGGGCTGCGCGAAGTTGCTTCGCCTCTCCGGATCCGGGACCATCACGACCCCTCGCGGGGCGCCCTTCCTCTCGCGACCACGGGTCCGCGTCCCCACTCAGGATATCGCTACACTCTACACATGAGCCACGATGGCACACGGGCGGACCGACCTCCGCGCAGCGCGGGTTGCAGGTGAGTATTCCGGCAATCCGGGTGCGAGCGTGCAACAGCCAGCCGGCCCGGAGCGGCGGCACGTTCGTACTGTATTGGATGAGAGCGTTCCGTCGGCCTGGCTGGAACTTCGCGCTTCAGCGGGCCGTCGACCACGCGCGCCTGCTGGACAGGCCACTCGTCATCCTCGAAGCGCTACGCTGCGGCTACCGGTGGGCGTCCGACCGCGTGCATGCCTTCGTGATCGAGGGGATGGAAGACAACAGGCGCGCGTTCGAAGGCACGCCGGTCACGTACCTTCCCTACGTCGAGCCGGAGCCCGGCGCGGGGCGCGGCCTACTCGAAGCGCTCGCTGCCGAGTCCTGCCTCGTCGTGGCCGACGACGCCCCGGTCTTCTTTCTGCCGCGCACGCTCGCAGCTGCCGGCGCACGGCTGGGCGTGATGGTCGAGGCGGTGGACTCCAACGGTCTCCTGCCGCTGGCGGCGACTGACCGGGTGTTCTCGACCGCATTCTCGTTTCGCCGGTTTCTGCAATCGGCGTTGCCGGAGCACGTCGAGGATCTCCCGCTCGCCGATCCCGTCCGAGGAGTCGACCTGGCGCGGTTGGACTCGTTGCCGGAGAAGATCCTCCGGCGGTGGCCAGCGGTGCCCCCGATCCTGGGTGCGGACCCGCACGCGGCCCTCGCGCCGCTTCCTCTGGACCACGGCGTGGCAGCCGTTTCGGGCATGCCGGGGGGTACGATAGCCGGCCGGTCTCGGCTCGAGCGTTTTATCCGGGCCGATCTCGACCGATATCCGGATGGACGCAATAACCCCGACGACGACGCCACCAGCGGCCTCTCCCCATACCTGCACTTCGGGCACGTCTCCGTCCACGAGGTCTTCGTTGCCGTCCGTGCGCGAGAAAAGTGGACGGCCCAGCGGTTCGCCGCGAGGCCATCGGGCAGACGGTCGGGGTGGTGGGGGATGAGCGAGGCCGCGGAGGCGTTCCTCGACCAGATCGTGACCTGGCGGGAGCTGGGCCTCAACTTCGCGGGCAAGCGCGAGGATGCGGAGAGCTACGATGCGCTTCCGCCCTGGGCGCGAGTCACCCTGGAAAAGCATGCCGACGATCCCCGCCCGTACCTGTATTCCCCGGACGCGCTCGAGCAGGCACGCACCCACGACCCGCTCTGGAACGCGGCCCAGGTCCAACTCGTGCGGGAGGGGCGAATTCACAACTACCTCCGGATGGTGTGGGGGAAGAAGATCCTCGAGTGGTCGCCGTCGCCGCGCGTTGCCCTCGAGACCATGCTCGGCCTCAACAACCGCTGGGCCCTGGACGGCCGGGACCCGAACTCGACCTCCGGGATCTTCTGGTGCCTCGGACGCTACGACCGCCCGTGGGGGCCGGAGCGTCCCATCTTCGGCACCGTGCGCTTCATGTCGTCGGCGAACACTAGGCGCAAGCTCCGCGTCAAGGGGTACCTCGCCCGCTACGCGACGTAGCGGCTATGCTGGGGCGGTGCGCGACCTGCGAGGCCGGCGCCGCCGGGGGGACGATGACGAGCGATCGCCTGCGCGACCAGATCCGCTTCATCCTCGAGATCGACAAGCTCAAGGGCATCCTGCGGCGGTCGTATCTCGTCGACGAGAGCCGGCGGGAGAACTCGGCCGAGCACTCCTGGCACGTTGCAGTCATGGCGGTGGTGCTCGCGGAGCACGCCAACGAGCCGGTCGACGTCGGCCGCGTTGTGAGGATGCTCCTCGTGCACGACATCGTCGAGGTGGATGCGGGCGACACCTTCGTCTACGACACCGCTGGCGCCGACGCGAAGGCCGAGCGGGAGCAGCGCGCTGCGGAGCGCCTCTTCGGATTGCTCCCCGGAGAGCAGGGCGACGAGCTGCGCTCGTTGTGGGAGGAGTTCGAAGTTGCCAACACGCCGGACGCCCGTTTTGCGGCCGCGCTGGACCGGCTGATGCCGGTGCTGCACAACGTTCACACGCGTGGGCGCTCCTGGCGCGAGCACGGGATCACCGCCGACCGGGTGGTCGGCCGCAACATCCGGATGGCGGAGGGCTCGCGCAAGCTCTGGGAGTACGCGCGGGGTCTGATCGAAAATGCGGTCGAAAGCGGCCACCTTCCTCCCGCGTCCCACCCGCAGCAGAGCGTGTGACGATGCCGGAGCGGGCACCGCACCCGGCGATTGACACCTGGACGCCCGGCGTGATTGCATGCGGGGGGGGGTCGCAAGGTGGGCGCTGAGCTGAAGACGGATCGCCCCGGACCGCGGATCGTGACCGCGGCGGGCGCCCGGGCCACCGAGGACCGGGTCCTCGCGGAGATCGAGGCGCTCCTCCCGTCGTCGTCGGGCGACACCGAGCTGCTCGGAACGCCGGTCGTCGTGGTCGTGCCCTCGCGCACGCTGCGCCTGCACCTCGCGGCGCGCCTCGTGGCCGCGCGCGGCAGGGCCGCAACCGGTATCCGGATCGCCACCCTAAAGCGTCTCGCGTTGGAGATTCTGGACCGTGCCGGCGCTGCGCCGCTCGCGAGCGGTGACGTGCTGCCTGTGCTGGTCTCGCGCGCGGCACGCGGACAGGGGCCGTTGAATGGACTGATCGACGCCCTCGACGACGGGCTCTCTCCGGTGGTCGCATCCGTGCGCGACCTCCTCGACGCCGGCGTCGTGCCGGCACACGTCGAGGTGCTCGACGAGCGTCTCGCCGAGCTCCCCGGGACCGATTCGGGAGCGAGCCGTGCCCGCGCCCTGCTGCGGATCGCCGGCGAGGTCGCCTCCTCGCTGGAGGAAATGCGTGTCGGTGTCACATCGGTTGTGCTCCGGGAGGCGGCCGAAGCGCTCCGGAACGATCCCCAGCGCGCCTTGCCGTGCCGGGCGGTCCTGGTCCACGGTTTCGCAGACGCCACCGGCGTCGCCACGGACTTGATCGAGGCGCTCGTGCGCTGCCTTGGCGGCATCGTGGTCCTCGACACGCCGCCTGATCCCTCCGCGCCGGAGGGGTTTGCGGCGGGCGGGTCGTTTACGCAGCGCTTCCGCGAGCGCCTGGAGGGCGTGGCCCCGGGGGAGGCGTCCGCCGTGCGCACCGCCCCTGCCCGCTTGAAGGCGTTCACGGCTCCGGGTCTGCACGCGGAGGTGAGGGAGGTCGCCCGCCGCATCCTGGGGCTGCTCGAGCGCGGCGTCCGACCCGAGGCAATCGGCGTTGTCGCCAGGGATCTCGAGCCGTACCGCATCGCGATCCAGCTGCACCTCGGCCGCCTCGGGGTCCCGTTCTCGGCATCCGGGGCACGGGGGTTCGCCACGCCCGCCAGCCGGCGCGTCTCGGCGCTGCTCGACGTGCTGGGGCGGGGCGGCGAGGCACCGGCGGATTCATGGCTCGCTGCGATGGCGCACGCCGGGTTCGGGCAGGTGGACCTGAGGGTCGGACTCCGGACGTGCGGGGCCGTGCGCCTCGTGGACCTGGCCGGGCTCGCGATCGCCGACGTCATCGGCGACGGGACCACATTGGCGCTGCCGGTGCGGCGCGGCCTCACCGAAAAGGCGGAAACTGAGGAGCCCGGCGATGGCCGGGTCCGCGCCCCCAGGAGGCGTCTCGGGCGGGCCGAACTGCAGCGGGCGGTCGACGCGGCCGGCGAGTGCCTGAAGGCCCTGCGTGCGCTTCCCGCTAGCAGCTCGGCGCGAGGCCACGCTGCTGCGGTCGGGAAGCTGCTGTCGCGCGCGCTGGGGTGGCGCGACGACACACCGGGAGCGAGCGAGGTGGAGGAGGCGCTGGCGGAGCTCGCCCGTTCGCTTCCGGCCGACCTGCCGCTCGACCGGGAGGAATTCACCACTCTTCTCGCCGCGGCGGTGCAGGATGCGGGTCGAGCGCCGCTCGGAGGCGAGGGAGGGGTTCGTGTCCTCGGTGTGACCGAGTCCCGCGCGCTCACCTTCGAGCACCTGTTCCTGCTCGGGCTCAACCGCGACGCGTTCCCGCGCCAGGTCCGCGAGGACCCGCTGCTGCCCGACAGGATCCGCCTCGCGCTCGAGCCGCTGGTCCCGGACGTGCCGGTCAAGGCCCGCGGACACGACGAGGAGCGTTTCCTCTTCGCGCAGCTGGTCTCGGCGAGCCCAGACGTGACGCTCTCGTGGCGCGTATCCGATGACGACGGAAAGCCCGAGACCTCCTCGCCGTTGGTCGAGCAGCTCCTCCTCGCCGGGGCGTTGCAGGAGCCCGCGCGCGCGCCCGATCTGGCAACACCTGTCGCGGGTGAATCGCGGCCGGCGCACGAGCACGCCCTGTTGGCGGGGCTCTCGGGTGGGCGGGCCGGGTTCGCCGCGCTGGTGGAGTCGGCTCTTCGCGAGGGCCGCGGCGGGCACGCCGAACCGGGCACAGCGGTGCTCGCCGCGGCGCGACTCGCCGTGCTCGACGAACTCGAGCCCGATCGCCGCACCGCGGCCGGCCGAGAGCGGTGGGCGGATCTCGGTCCGTACTTCGGCTTCCTGGGGGAGACAGCGGGCGGCGGCGACCCCCGGGTGGGCGACCCCGCCGTCACGAGGCTCGAAGGCCTCGCCGCGTGCGGATGGCAGGTGTTTTTGCGCAAGCTGCTGCACTTGGAGCCTCCTCCCGACCCGCTCGCGGGAGTGCCCAGCCTGGATCGCCTGCTCGTGGGCACGCTGGTCCACGAGGTCCTGCGCCGGATCGTCAACGCCGCCGGCGAGCTTCCGTCGGACCTCGCCGGCGCCCTCGCGGCGGCGCCGCGCGCGGTCCCCTGGCCCGCCGCGAGCGAGTTGACAGCGCTCCTGAAGCGAACCGCTCGCGAGGTGGCGCGGGAGGCTGGGCTGACATTCCCGGGATTCGGCGATCTCCTTGCCCGTCAAGCGGTGCCTCTGCTCGACGCCGCGGCGGCCAGCGACTGGCCGGAGGCGGGCGCACTGCCGGTCGTGGGGGTCGAGGTCGAGGCGCGGTTCGAGCTGCCGTTCATCGAGGGTCGCCGGCTGGCGTTCAGGGCGGACAGGATCGAGCGCCACCCCGACAAGGTCCGTCTCACCGACTACAAGTCCGGCCGGCCCGACCTCCCGGCGGGCGAGGTCAAGCGGCTGGAGCGCCTGATGCGCGAGGTGGCGTCCGGAGCGAGCTTGCAGGCCGCCGCCTACGCACTCGCGGTGGGCGAACCAGCCGAGGGGAGGTACCTCTTCCTCGGCCCGACGGCTGAGGGCAAGGCCCGCGAGGCCGCGGTCGACAACCGGGATCCGTCGCTGGCGCCGGCGTTCGCCTTGGCCGTCGGCGCGCTGTTCGAAGCCTGGCAGCGCGGCACGTTCTTTCCGCGCGTCGTGGATCCGGCCAAGGGGGAGGAGCCGAAGCGTTGCGGGTGGTGCGAGGTCTCGCAGGCCTGCCTGCGGCATGATTCCGGGGCACGACGGAGGATCTCGGAGTGGGTCGGCAGGAAGGCGGGAGCGACCGAGCCGCCGGACGACCCGACGACTGCGGCGCTCCTCGCGCTCTGGCGCCTGCCACTTGGCGGTACCGAGGACGATGCCCCTGCCGAGGAGGGAACGTGATGCGGCGCGCGCCGGACGAAGCCGCCCGGCAGGCCGATGCCCGCGCCCGGGAGGCGGCCCAGACGAGCTTCGAGCGCCCGCTGCTGCTCGTCGCCGGCGCCGGCACCGGCAAGACCTCGGCGCTCGTGGCAAGGATCGTGTCGTGGTCGATGGGCCGCGGGTGGCTGGACGCCCAGCGCCGGCTCGCCGAGCGGCAGCGCCCCGGGGCGCCGCCCGAGTGTCCCGGGCCGGAGACGGTGGCGGCACGCGTCTTCGAGCGTGTCGTGGCGATCACTTTCACGGAGGCCGCGGCGGCCGAGATGGCATCCAGGGTCGCCGAGGCGCTCGCCGCCGTCGCCAAAGATGAGCGCCCAGAGTGGATCCTCCCGGAGGCGCTCCCCGAGGAGAACTCGACGAGGATCATCCGCGCCCGCGCGCTCCTGGTCTGCCTCGACCGCCTCGTCGTGTGCACGATCCACGCGTTCTGCCGCCGCATCCTCTCCCGCAACCCGATGGAGGCCGGCCTCCACCCCGCGTTCACCGTGGATGCCGATAGCGAAACGCTCGAGGCGATCGTCCGCGAGGTGATCGAGCGGTGGCTTCGCGTGACCCTGGCCGGTACGCCTCCGGATGAGCTGCTCGAGCTGGCCGAACGCGGGATCGGTCCAGCCGAGATCGCCGGTGCGGTCAAGGAGCTCGCAAGCGCGGGCGCGCCGCCCGAAGCGCTGCGCGCCGACCCCTTGGAGCCTGCCCGCCTCGCGGCGCTCGCCCGGCGTCTCGCAGATGTGCTGCGGGCCGTCGCGGAAATCGCGGTCCCCCGTTTCGCAGGCTCGAAGAAGGCGCGCAATGCCGCCCTGATCGCGGACGTCCTGCCGGGGCTCGCGGAACGTGTCGCTGCCGCGCCGTCGCTGGCGGAGCTCCAGCGCGCACTCGAATCCGACCTGCCCGAGAAGCTCCGCGAGCACCTCGGGAAGTGGGGGAAAGCCAACTACAACAAGACCGAGGAGGAGGCTCTCGGCGATGCGGGCGTGGAGCTGGCGCTCTCGGCGCGCACACTCCGCGCCGCGGTCGAGCACGCGCTCGGGATCGACGCCGTTCTCCTGAGGGCGGTTCGCACCGTGGTGGCTCCCCTGGTGGAGGAGGTCCGGCAGACGATGCGTCGGCGCGGGGCCGAGACGTTCGACGCCCTCCTGCGCGACACTCGCGACCTGCTCCTGCGCCGCCCGGAGGTGGTCGCCCGGGAGCGGGGCGCGATCTCGCAGCTGCTGGTCGACGAGTTCCAGGACACCGACCCGCTCCAGTGCGAGATCGTGCGGCTGCTCGCGCTCGAGGGTGCGCCCGACGAGCGGCCGGGGCTGTTCCTCGTTGGAGACCCCAAGCAGTCGATCTTCGGCTGGCGCAATGCGGACCTCGCAGCGTACGACGCCTTCCGCAGCCTGATTGCCGAGCGCGGAGACGTCCTCGGCCTATCGGTCAACTTCCGCTCGGCGCCGCCGATCCTCGCGGAAGTCGAGCGCTGCGTGCGGCCCGTGATGAAGGCCGAGACTGGAGTCCAGCCAGAGTTCCAATCGCTTCAGCCTTCCGAGGCGCGCGCTGCGTCTTCCGGTTTCGCCCAGGGGCGTTGGGCGCCCGTGGAGTTCTGGGTCTCGTGGCCGAGGCCGGACGACCCTGCCTCGAAGGTGCGCGTGGGGGAGGCCACCCGGGTCGAGGCCGCCGCACTGGCGCGCGACATCCGCGCGCTCCACGACGAGGCGGGCGCCGCGTGGGACGAGTTTGGCGTCCTCCTTCGGAGCGCGGGGGACCTCGACGTCTACCTGCAGTCCCTTCGCGACGCCGATGTCCCGTACGTTGTCGAGCGCGACCGCTCATACTACCGGAGGCGAGAGATCATCGACGCCGCGGCGCTCGTCCGCACCGTCCTCGACCCCGCCGACCACCTCGCTCTCGTCACCGTCCTCCGGTCGGCGATCGTCGGCGTGCCCGACGCCGCGCTGATGCCGCTTTGGTCGCGCGGACTCCCCGCGCTCCTCACCGAACTGCGGGGCACCGATGGCCCTCGTCTCGCGGCGGTGGCGGAGACGGCACGGGAGGTCGCCGCGTCGCCGCCGGCCGGGGTCCCGGGCCTCGAACGCGTGCGCGGCTGGGAGAACAACCTGATCGCGTTCGCGGGCAACCTCGGCGCCCTGCGGGAGTCGTTCGAGCGGGACACGGCGGTGGAGTTCCTCGAGCGCCTCCGCACCTCGACGCTCCTCGAGGCCACGGAGGCCGCCAGGCCGCTCGGCCGGTTCCGCGTCGCGAACCTGGAGCGCTTCTTCCGTCGCCTCCTCGGGACGGTGGATGAGACGGGCGCCGACGTCCAGGGCGTCCTGAGGGCGCTCCGGACGGCGGTGACCGAGCAGCGCGAGGGCGAGGAGGCCAGACCCGGTGCCGGAGGTGAGGATGCGGTGCGCATCCTCACGATCCATAAGGCCAAGGGGCTCGACTTCCGGCACGTGTACCTGCTCCAGACCCATCATGGAAGCCGCGCCGACACGAAGAGCGAGACTCGCGTCGAAGAGGTCGGCGGCGCGTTCGAGTACACGGTCCTCGGGGCCACTACGCCGGGATGGGACGCCCTCGCGCAGCACCGCGCGCAGACGACCGAAGCCGAACTCGTCCGCACCCTCTACGTCGCGATGACGCGGGCGAAGGACAGGCTGGTCGTGAGCGGCGCGTGGCCGCGGGGCAACGGCCGCGCCTCCGCCGGGACCCATCTCCGCCTTCTGGGAAAGAGAGAGCCTTCCCCGCCGGATCTCGACGCCGTCGCCGGCGGCCTCGTCGCTGTGTCCGGGGCGTGTGCCGACGAGTGCGGGATCCGGTGGGTGTTTCCGGCGCTCGTGCAGGGCGGGACTCCCCCGCCGCGACTCGAGGCCCCCCCGTTGCCTTCGCGCGCCGGCGTCAACGGCGACAGGGAGAAGATCGCGGCGCGGCAGGAGCGGGCGATCGAGCGGATGGCGAGGCCGTTCTCGAGCCCAGCGTCGGCAGAGGCCCACCGGAGCCTGCTCGAGGAGCTCGGGGAGGAACGGGAAACGAGCCGTACCGCGCGGACGGAGCGTTCGGCCGCGGCCGCCGCGGGAAGCGCGGTGCACCGGGTCCTCGAGAGGCTCGACCTCGGGGCCGACCTCGCGGACGAGCTTGCCCGTGGGGCCGAACGGCTGCCGAGGGACCTCGAGGGCCTCGTCGATCCGGAGCGCGTGCCCGCCGCGCTAGCGCGAGCGAGTGACCTGCTGGAGCGGCTCCGTACTGGCCCCCTGATGGACCGACTGCAGGCGATCGCCCGCGGCGTAGTCGCGCGCGAGCTGCCGGTGCTGCTGCTGCCGGGTGAGGGGCAGGGCGCACCGGTGGGGTTCGTCTCCGGCACGATCGACCTCGTGTACCGGGACCCCAATACCGGGGAGCTGGTGATCGCCGACTACAAGACCGACGAGGTGGCTGCCGAGACGAAGCTGCAGGAACACGCCGGCGCCTACGCTGCGCAAGGGGCGGTGTATCGGCGAGCGCTGCGGGAGGCGCTCGGGCTCTCGGAGGAACCCCGCTTCGAGCTCTGGTTCATACATCTCGGCGTTGTGCTGTCAATCCCTCCTCAGCCGAGCCGTTGACCTCGGGGCGCGGCCCGTAGTTCATCCAGCGTCTCAGGCGCACGGACCGGTCCGGTTGTGGCAATATGCGCGCGGCAGGGCCGAGCATGACGCAACGGAGTGTCACGATCGAGATCCGCCCGGCGGACAGCGAGGAGGCGGTGGCAAGCACCCGTCTGCTCCTCAAGGAGTACGCGTCCGCTTTGGGGCGGCACCTCTCGTTCGAGGAGTTCGCCCGCGAGCTCACCGATCTCCCGGGCGAGTACGGTCCTCCGCACGGAGTGCTCCTGCTGGCGAGTTGCAACGGGAGGTTGGCCGGTTGCGTGGCGCTCCGGCCGCTGGACGAGGGTCTCTGCGAGATGAGGCGGCTCTACGTCCGGCACCAATTTCGGGGCAAAGGGGTCGGCAAGAGGTTATCACTCGCGGTGATCGACGAGGCGCGCGAACGCGGTTACCGTGCCATGCGCATCAGCCTCGCACCCTGGATGGAGGAGGCGATCGCGATTTACCATTCTCTGGGGTTTCGCTCCATCGAACCCTACCGGCCCGGGCCGCTCAACGGTGTGGTGTTTATGGAGTTTCAGCTGCACTGAACGCACTGCGAGAGCGTTCGCACGTTCGGAGGTTCGAAGGTTCGGAAGTTCGGCCGGGGCAGCTGCGAGTGAAGAGTTCAGAGTGAAGAGTGAAGAGTGAAGAGTTGGAAAAAGACGTAGGCCACCGCGCCCGTTCCTCGTCTTTCAACTCTTCACTCTCAACTCTCAACTTGCTCCTGAACTTTGGAACTTTCGAACGTGTGAACTTTCGAACCTGTCTTGCTAGTCCTTAGCGGTTCGGCGCTCGAACCGGAGCGTCTTCACCCAGGTCTGCTTCTCGCGTTTGACGAAGTCAAGCCAGAGCGCTTTCGCCACGACAAGTATCCACAGCTGGCAGTACGTGAAGTAGGCCAGCACGATGAGCCCGATCTTGCCGAAGGAGTCTTCCCGGTCATATGCGAGGGCAAGCAGGATCTCCATGATGAAGAGCAGGAAGGCGAGGAGCCACACGGCGGTGTAGGGTCCCGGGAGTGGGATGGCCACGAGCCCGGCGAGGCTGGCCAGGAAGAGAAGGTCGGAGGCCACAATGGCCACGAAGAAGACGTAGTAGAGCGACAGCAGGTACAACACCTCGATGGCGAGGACCTTGTCCTTAAACTTCGGGATCTGCTTCACGAACTTGGTCGCTACGTAGTTATTGCCCCGCACCCAGCGTATGCGCTGCTTAAACCAGACACTCCAGGTCTCAGGCTCCTGCTCGTAGGTTACCGCATACGGGATCACCTTGATCCGGAACCCTTCCATGTAGATCCGGATCGACATCTCGGAGTCCTCGGTGATCGCGCTCTCGTCCCACCCACCGAGGTGGTCGAGGAGAGGACGCCGGATGACGTAGTTCGTGCCCGGCAGCGTGGAGACGCGGAACAGCTTCCATCGGCCCGCCTGCACGATCGACTGGAACGAGAGCGTCTCGACGTTGATGAAGCGCGTGAGCAGGTTGCGGTTCTTGTTGACGGTCCGGAACTTGCCGATGCAGGCGCCGAGCTCCGGGTGGAGCAGGAGCTGCGCGACGAGGTAGCGCAGGGCGGCGGGCTCCGGCGTGTTGTCGGCGTCGTAGACCGCGATCAGGCCTGCGTCCGTCTGGGCGAGCCCGATGTTGAGCGCGCGCGACTTCCCCTTGCCCCCTTCGTCCGGCTTGACGTTGATGAGCCGAATCCGTCGGTCGCGGTCCGCGAACTCCTGGACGATGGCGCCGGTGTCGTCGCTCGAGCCGTCGTTGATCACGAGGACCTCGTAGCGGTCCGCGGGGTAGTCAAAGGCGAGCATCGCCTCCAGGGTGTTGCGGATCACCAGGCCCTCGTTGTGGGCCGGGATCAGCACCGCAACCTCGGGCCAGTCGAAGCGCATGGCGTCAACTTCGCGGCTCTCCCTGACGGAGCGGAGCGTATGGAAGAAGCCGGCCACGGTGAGGACGAGCTGGTAGGCGATCATGAACCAGATCAGGATCACTGCCAGCAAGAACGCAATCGATAGGTCGAGCTGAAGCGCCGTCTCGGTCATGTCGCCCGCCTGGGAGAGCGTGGGCGCACGCGCACGATCAGGTAGAGGGATGCGAGGAGTCCGAACGACAGGGCGCCGAAGATGGCGATCACGTACGACGACCAGAAGCTCGTGAGGTCGACGCCGTAGGAGACTGGGCTCTGGGTCACCAGCAGGACGGAGTGCTCACCGGGCGGGAGGATCAGGGCCTCCATGCCGCTACCCTTAAGGGCCTCGAACGACGTCTCCCGCCCGTCGACGAAGAGTGCGAACGGCTGGCGCGTGAGAGTCGCGATGCAGCGGTTGTCCGATCGATACCCGAAGGTCACGCTTCGTTGGGAGCTTTTCTGGAACAGCAAATCGCCGGTGAGCGACAGGAGGTGCGAATCCGGCGGACCCGGCTGCAGGGCCTGCAGCGTTGGCTGGACTTCCAGGATCGTGTAGCTCCCCACCGGCAGGAGGAACCGGCCGCCTCCCAGAGTGTGCAGCCTCTGGTTGTCCCGCCAGATCTCCTCCACGCCGCTCGCGAGCTGCAGCACGATCGGAGTCGGTGTCTTGACTCCCCACCCTTCCTCCAGCCTCGTGACCTTGGTGCGCGCCGCGTAGGCTGCCGGCAGCAGGGCGAGATCCTGCTGGTTGATGCTCGACTCCGAGTAGATCGCGACGCGCTGCGCGCCCCGGGCCGCTGAGTTGACGAGCCACGCAGCCTCGGTGCCGGTCTGGATACGCGTGGGGAACGGCGTGATCTCATTCTCGGCGCGGAACGAGAGGATGTTGAGGTCAAGGGCCAGCTCGTCGGGAGCCACGAGGCCGGCGTAGCGCGCCGCCATCGCCTCGTAGCGCCGCGGGTCGGTCGACCACAGGCTCTCCGGATCCTCGATCTGGAGGTTGAAATCGTGCCTCGCGCGGAGCGCCGCAATCTGTCTCGCGTCCACCCCGAGCCATGTGCGCATCTCGGGCACCGCGAGGCTGTCGTAGACGGTCACGGTCGTCTGGAACCCCGGTTTGCCTTTCGCCACCGCGTCGACCATCGCTAGCAGCGAATCGTGGAACTGAACGACCTTGGCAACACGGTACCGCCCGAAGGCGGCCAGAGCGGCTGCATCGCGCCGCCAGAAGTGTGGGGAGGCGGGGTCGAGGAGCTCGATCGGGTCGAACCCGGCCTGGCGTCGGAACTCGTTGCGGGCTGAGGGGTGCATGGGCGTCAAGAACTGCGGGTCTTTCATGCCGCGACCTGCCTCGAAGCACAGCTCGCCGATGTTGACGCCGTCCCAATCGATGCCGACCAGCAGCTTGCGATAGAACTCAATCGCTGCGGCGAGACACGCCGGATCCGTCAGGGCAACCGGGAAACGCCAGGTCGGCCGGACGTCCTCGCCCTTGTAGTTCTTCTCGCGCCACTCCGGGTGGTCCCGCCAGAACTTCTCGTTGACCTGGGGCGGCTCGATCCAGCAGTAGACCAGAATGCCGTTGGCGTGACAGAGGTTGATGAGGCGCCTGTAGTCATACGTCCACTTGGCGTACTCGTGCCAGCCGCCGACATGCAGCACGCGGATACCGGCCGCCGCCCATCGTGGGACGAGTTGCTCGATACTCACGGTGTGCCGGTACCCGGGGTCGAAGTACATCTCGAGCTGCTCGCGACGGATCAGCGGGGTGAGCGAGAAGAAGTGCTCGACGTAGTGCACCAGATACGGGAAGCGGGAGTAGCCGCCCGTGCTGGCAGGGTCAAAGCGGGTGCCGAAGAGGATGAAGCGCCCGCGTCCGTAGCGCCTCCCGATCACCACGGGCATCTCGGTGACCTCGTCGGTGGCGAGGACCTCATCGTCGTCCGTGGTTTCGAACTTATTCATGACCTCGCCAGACTTCCAGTGCAGGGGCTCGTCCGGGAAGAGATGGTCCCGCACCCGCTCGACGAGGGCGGTCGACTCGAGGAACTTGACGCCCAACGCGGCGGCCAGACCGTTGCGAAAGTCGGTGATCAGGTCGCCGCCGCCGTCCACGAACGTCTTGAGCGCCTCGATCTGTTTGGCGGTGAGCGACTCGGTGATCGTGTACGGGACGATGACGAGATTATGGTCACCTGTGTCGATGGCCAGATTCGGCGTCAGAGGCACTCGTTCGATCGGGATGTTGAGCGCCTCGAATGGCGCCGCGAGGCTCGCCTGGTCGTTCGAAGCGCCGCCGGTGGCCTGCGGATCGTAGAGAAAGAGCGCATCGACCGGTCGGTGAGGCTCCTCGCTCTTCGAGAGCCGGGCCAGCAGGGCGCTGGCGCGGTTCTTCGCCTTCTCCCAAAGCGACACCGTCTGCTCCCGGTACTCGCGCGGTTCAGCGACGTAGATCCACCGGGGCGGGAGCTTCACATCGCGCAGCACCTGACCGTGCATGCGGGTGGGAGACACCTCGCGCCTCACGACCTGCCCGTCGCCGTCGAGCCACGACTCCCGCAGGTACTGGTCCGCCAGGGTCAACTTGACCGTCGTACTTCCGCTCGCGATGGCGCGGTCGTCCATCAGGACCGTGTTCGGCATTTCGCGGACGTCGACGAACGTGTACCCCAGAGCACGGATGCCGTCCACGAGATGAGCGAGGAACTCGATCTTCACGAACGGGTGGAAGAACGCCGACGCGAAGCCGTCTCGCACCGCAAGGTTGGTTTTCGCGAACGAGGCCAGCTGGTCGACCGCCTCCTGCTCCTTTGCGGACTCCGGATCGAGCGGAATGTAGCCGAGGTTCTCGGGCAGTATCCGCTGCCCGTACATGTCGCGCTTGATGATGTAGGGGAAGTACTGACTGTAGTCGAGGTTGTCGAGTACGAGGCGCTGCTCCATCGCGGTCGAGAAGTGCTCGCCGATGACGGAGTAGTCGAGTGTGGAAGCGCTGTAGTGTGGGGTCTCCCACACCAGGGGGTAGACTCCGTTCTTGATGCACTCCACGACGCCGTCGCGCAGCCTGCGCGCCACGAACTCCTTCGAGTCCATGGGTAGGACCCGGTTCCGGCTCTCGTCCCAGAATTCGTAGTCGGAGGCACTCTCGCCCTTGTACTGGTGCGTGGTGCCGTGCAGGACGATCGTCCCGCCGTGCTCCATCACATAGTGGAGGGCGTCGATGTAGTCCGGTTTCTCCGACATCGCGACACGGGTCTGCGTGGCAGGGTTGACGTAGAAGGGGATGATGCCCACGAGGAACGGGATTCGGCGTGCCGAGAGCAGGTCCGCGATGGCGCGCAGGCTCCCGGGGTCGGAGAATGGATTCGTGTCCTCGATGCGGATGAGCGCCGAGTGGGACCGAGGGTGATCCTCGTTGAGGATGTCGTGCAGCAGATCCGCGAAGTAGAGGTACCGATCCGACTCCGTGGCGTACGAGAAAGGCGAGTCCACGAGACACCAGAAGGACCCCGAACGTATCGCGTACGGCACCGTGAGCTTGCTCTTGCTCGATGTCGTGGTGGCGAGAACCGCGCAACGGGCCGGGTCAACAACCTTGAGCAGGTTCGCGTTGGGTTCGCTCTTGGTGAAGCGGTACTCTCCGGCCTGAACGGAATCGAACACCGAGGTCGTGTCGAAACCCTGCGCGACGAAACCGAAACGGCTCGCGAGGTCGCACACGCGCCCGAACTCCGCGAGACCGCTGTTGAGCCAGACGAAGGTCGCTCGGGTCGCGTACGCGTCCCGCAGGAGTGGCGGCGGGGGGGTGTAGGTGCGTGTGTAGCCGATGAAAAAGGTAACGTCGAAGTGAGAGACGTCGTCGGCCTTGTATGTATCCGCAGATTCAAGGGTCACGTCGGTCCTGAAATGCCCGAGCAACTGGCGCAACTGGCGGGCGTCCCCGAGGCCGCTCGCCACCGGCGTGGGGCCAGGCTCGTACACGACGAGGACCTTCTTGGTTCCCTCCGTGGGTGCTGCCAGCGTCGCCGTCGAGGCCAGGAAGACCAACAACGCCGCGAGACGGCTTCGCCCCGCGCTGCCGACGCCAGTGCGATTCGTAACCCGGTGTTTCAAACCCATCCAGCCTTGTCGATCCCTGTCATCCCAACCTGGAGTTTCGCGATGCACGGCGAAGGTGTTCCCTTCCAAAATGATACCACGCGGAGAAGGGCCGACGCCTTTGTGCTAACGTCGCTTCGTGAACCGGGGCGTCGGTCTCTCCACCTGGCGAATGGCACTGCTCGTGGCGGCGTCTGCCGTCTCGACGCTCGTGTTCGACGGAGTCAGCCAAGCGCAGAGCCGGACCGGGTTACTGCGGACCTCTGGCGATGCGCTCGCCACCCGCGTGGGGTTCACGGTGCACTGGGACTTCATCTCGAGCGCGGACGAGGCCGAAAGGCTCGTGTCGTTCGCCATCGCGAACGGGGCCGAGATTCTCAACGTCGTCCCCCCGCCTCACATCTGGGAGGACCCGGCAAGCCTCGCGATCCTGAAGCGGATCTTCGCCCAGGCGGCCGCCCGCGGCGTCGGCATCGTTCTCAACCGCATCGACGGCAGCTCCCTTCCGAATGTCGGCGGAGAGCGGCGCAGTTGGCTGTACAGCAACGTCCTGATGGAGCCCGGGCGGCTTCCATCGGGCCGGCCGACACCGGATTTCTTCCTGTCCACGGTGGGCAAACCGCAGTACGAGCGCTGGCTGCGCGAGGAGACCGCGTTCTACGCCGACGCTTTCTCCTCCGAGCCAGCCCTGCTGGCTTTCGGCGTCGGACTCTTCAACGAACCGTTCGTCTCACAGCGAGGGAGCTTGCTGTGCTTCGATGCCTCGACCGATTCCTACGAGATCGCCCAGTACACCCCGTACGTGGCCGGCCTCTGGCGGCGCTCTCTCGCGCACAAGTTCGGCGGGATCGCCGGCGTCAACAGTCGGTACCGCACCCGGTTCAAAGCGCTCGACGTGGTGCCCATGCCTCTGAACGAGGAAGACCCCGCGTTCGGTGATGCCGCCGCCGCGTACTTCGACTTCGTCTCCACGATCAACGCCTGGGTGGTGCGGCAGATCGACGAATGCAGGGCGCTCTGGCGCGAGCGAGCCCAACGCCCGGTGCCTTTCATGCTGCAGTTCTCCGGGTACGTGCCGGAGAAGTTCGAAAAGGGCCGCGCCGCCTTTGCGGCTCTCGACATCTTCGACTGGATGACACGGGCCGACGCGCTGGGCCTATCGGCCTACACCAACTGCGAGTACCCGGACCTCGGTCACGCCTCGGTCGTCGCGATGGTCGACTTCCTCCGCCTGGGTCCGCTGCTCGGCGTGCCGGTCTGGGTCCTCGAGGGGGGTAGCGAGTGCAACGGCGCCGTGCTCAACCGCGACGAACTCCGCTTCTTCGCCATGGTTGCCGCGCCGCTTCGTCCGGCCTCCGTGATCTACGAGTTCCTCAAGATGAGCTACGCGGAGCGCTTCTCGACGTCGGCGGGGAAGATGATGTCCGTCGCCGGCGTGCCGCGACCGTCGGCGGTCGCCGCGGTTCGCGAGGCACTGCAGGAGGCGAAGACTGCGGCTCCGGTCGGCTCGACGACGTACATCCTCGACGATCTTACGGCCCTGCCCGAGGACGCCGAGTTGCTCGCCGCGCGCAAGCGGCTCGCGCGGCTGGCGGTGACTCGTCCTTTGACGTTCGTCCCCCCGCGGGCGCTCTCGGCGCTCCCGCCGGGAACCACGCTGGTCGTGCTGTCGCGCTCCGAGGTCTTTGTGTGGCGGGAGCGCCTGGCGACACGCGGTGTGACGGTCGCCGGCCCGGAAGCGTTGCTCTCACCCTTGGAGCGCTGAGGGTCCTCTCGCGGTAGACTTGCGTCAAGGAGCCTTCATGAACGAGAAACCTACCCGTGTGTTCCGGCCGGTGCCGGTGACCGGCCCGGCCCGTCTGTGGTTCGCAATCCTCGTGGCCGTGCTCGGGGTGCCGCTGCTCTGGCTGCTGTTCGAGTTGCTGCGCGTGCCGACGATCCGCTACGTCGTCGACAGCGCGAAGCTGACGATCTCCAGCTCTCTCGGATCGTCTCACCAGGAAAAGACGATCTCGCTCGCGAGAATCGCCGAAGTGCGTCCGGAGTGGCTCCGGGACCGTTCGTTGCGTTTCGGGACGGAGAAACCCGGATACTGCGTTGGCTTCTTCGCGTACCCGCGTCTCGGCGAGGTCTTCCAGATCAGCGATTGTTCCAGCCTCGGCGTGTTCCTTGCGTCGAGCGGCGAGGCGACGCCGGTCGTCATCACACCCGCCGACCGGGACGGCTTCCTCAAAGCGCTCAACGCCGGGCGAACGGCGACGTTCGCGCCGCCTGGGAAGAGAACGGCGTCATGGTGGCTCACGCTGGCCACCGTTCTGGGGATCCTGCTGGCGGTTGTCCTCGTCCTTGCGACGATCTTCTTTGTCGCGCCGGCCCGGCTGTCATACGCCGTTGGAGGGGGCACGCTGGCGATAACCACGCTGCTTGGCCGACGTGCAATGCCGCTCGCCGGGGTTCGCGCGATGCTCCATCGACCACTGTTGGGCCAGCGGCTCTCCGGAGCGGCGCTGCCCGGCTACCAGGTGGGATCGTGGATGCTCGACCGCATGGCGACGACCGTGCTGGCCTCCGCGCGGGACCAGGACGGTGTGCTCCTCGAAGGCGACGGCCGGTTCTTCCTCAATCCTCTGGATCGCGAGGGATTCCTCGCGGCTCTTGGCGCAGAGGGCGCCACGATCGTAACCGATACCGCATTGCGCCGCCGCTAACCCGGCCGGTCACGTTCCTTCCACTGTGTGGAGGCTTCTCTTCTGGTTGCCCGGCGGCCGGGTGGGCTTGAATCCCTGACCCTGTCATTCTGAACGAGCGCAGCGACAACGGGGCGCCGTTTGCCTCGGCGGGGATTGCACGGCTGACGCGGCTCGGCGTGTGGCTGGTGTCGCTCGGGATCACCAGGCAGCTCATCGAGCCGGCGCGGCCGGCTCAGAACGGCAAGCACGAGCGCATGCACCGGACCCTCAAGGCGCGCACGACGCGACCGCCGGCGGCGAACCTGCGGCGGCAGCAAGAGCTCTTCACCTCTTTTCAGCGTGAATTCAACGAGGAACGACCTCACGAGGGCCTGGGGATGAAGCGACCCGCCGAGGTCTACCGGCCCTCGCCGCGTCCCTACCCGGAGACGATCCTGCCGATCGAGTACCCCGGCCACTACGAGGTCCGCCGGGTCAGCCGCAACGGTGGGGTGAGGTGGAAGCACCAGTGGCTCAACGTCGGCCACGCGCTCATTGAGCAGGACGTCGGGTTTCACGAGGTCGCGGATGGCATCTGGGACGTGTTCTGCGGCGTCCTGCAGATCGGTCGCTTCGACGAACGGACTCTGCGCCTTGTCCGGGACACTCGCGACGCACTACCGCTGTGAAGAGCGTGGAGATCGCAACCAACCAGAGCTCGAAGTGTCACCCAGGCGCGTAGAATAATGTGTCACCTAGGCGCCCGACCGTTCAGGCTTGTCCGGCGTGCAAAATCAACCGATGGCACACCAGACAAGAGAGCCTCAACGCTAATGTCCTCATCAGCCTCCGGCCAGTGAACACCCTCGCCATCTCCGATCAGCCGCCAGTTGGACCGAGCGGTCGCTGAAGCACCAAGAAGGCGTGGAAACCAGACCAACGGAGCGGAAAGACGGCGACCATCCGCAAGTGAGACGATAATCTCGTCCTCCGAGACCTGTACGTCCATGGCGAGGGGCTCGCGTCTAGCGGCGAAAGAACTCATGCCAAGCCTCCAAGAACTCGGTCGCGTTGCTGCCAACGAGCTCTTCGATTCTCCTCAGTTCGCTGGCCGAGCATCCCCATGAACGATCCAGTTTGACGGGTTCGAGCCAGAATTTAACAACAGCTCGGTCGCGCTCCACGTGGATATGAGGGGGTTCTCCCAAGTCGCTCGCGTAGAAGAAAAAGCGATAGGGTCCGATCCGACGAACCGTTGGCGACACGCTTGAGTCTAGCACCGGGGCCCATAGGGTGCCTAGACATCATGACTTCTGGTGAGAGGAGAGGCTGACCGCTGGCGGTTTTGCGGGTTAGCCCGGTGGGGGCCAGAGCCGCACGCTGCGTAGCAGCGAATACTTGGTCCCGGAGGTCAGCCATGTCAAAGCCTACTACTCTTTTCGTCGGTCTGGACAGCCACAAGGACTTCGTCAGCGTCGCGCA
>Ga0182011_10000695_pt1 | contig 29481 bp, 26 predicted proteins | sample 711E1DmetaG_FD_120481 | JGI IMG/M metagenome (GOLD analysis project Ga0182011, IMG submission 120481) | Permafrost microbial communities from Stordalen Mire, Sweden - 711E1D metaG | ecosystem: Environmental > Terrestrial > Soil > Wetlands > Permafrost | place: Sweden: Stordalen | collected...
CTTCGTATGCGCCATCGGCGAGGCCTTGATCTCCCCCTCCTCTACGAGGAACTTCCAGAACTGCTGCAGTGCGCGAAACGTCTGTGAGACTGTCGCCGGGGCAAGGCCTCGCTCTCGGAGCGCCCCCAAGAAGGATTCAACGTGCTCCCTGCGGATCGCGTCAGGATCGGTCGGCATCCCCTGGTTCAACAGGTACGTACCGAGAGCATCAACAGCACCCAGATAGATCTTCTCGGTCTTGGGAGCCCGATTCGAGGCACGGAGGGACCGCCGGAAGGACTCCCGAAGGGCCGAATACGTACTGCTCAGGGTGAGGACGGGGGTATCGCTAGAGGTCATCGCAAACGCTATGTTAGCAGGTCGTGATGCTCTATGCCCGCCATGAACGCCGCGCATTCGGTCAGGCGGTGTGTCGTCCCACTCTCAATCAGAGGTTTGGCGTCCCCGGCGGGATTCGAACCCACGACCCGCCGCTTAGAAGGCGGCCGCTCTATCCACTGAGCTACGGGGACACCGACTCGAACGCCGTGCGTAGGGTAACCGACCGGCGGTGACGGGCCAAGTTCGAGCCGCGTCCGCTGCGCCACCTCCGCGCGGCGGAGAAGGCGCGCCGAGACCCCGCGACTATCGTCGGATTCCGGCACCAGGGCCGTTCGACAGGTCTCCGCCCGCCCGGCGCGACACCTTGACAATGGCGCTTTGGTCCCATCGTGAGCCGGCCCGGCCGGTGCTAGACTCCGGTCTTCCGTCACCGACCGGTATCCGGATGTGCTCTTCGGAGGTCGCTATCGTGACATCGGTTTCGCTCGAGTCCAGTCGGGCTGAATTGCCGATGCCGTCCGATCCCCGCGCGACCGTGTCGACTCGAGCCGGCAGTCCACTCCCCGTCTCGGATGGTCAGCTCGCCCTCCAGATCCCGAACGAGCTGCCCCGCCTCGAGATCGAGCCCGAGTGGAAGAACCAGCAGCGGCTCTGGGGCCACAGCTTCCACCCCATGTGCTCGTACCTGGCGAGCTTCCCGGCAAGCCTCGTACACGCCTTCATCGCCCGATACTCCCGCCCCGGCGACGTTGTCCTGGACCCGTTCAGCGGCCGCGGCACGACGCCCCTGCAGGCATGCGCTGAGGGCCGCATCGGCGCCGGGAACGACCTCAACCCGTTCGCCCAGATCTTGACCGCGGCCAAGGTCGATCCGCCCACCAAGCCGGACGTCAGGACCCGAGTCGCTTCGCTGCGTCTGGCCTGGGCCGCCTCCGCAGCCGAGTGGAACGCCCTCGCCGGCTCGATCGTGGCGAACCCCGGCTCGCCGGATATCACGGTCCCCGGCGCCGGCAGCCGGCCGATCGCGGCCCCCGACTCTACGGACTCGCGTTCATCGAGCCGATCGAACTGGCGTGCCGGCTCGATCCCGATCCGTCCCGACTCCTCGGTTCCGGCCGAAGTCGCCCTCGCCTTCCACCCCGCCACCCTCGCCCAGCTGCTCTTCCTGCGGGCGGGCCTGGATCCCGACGAACGCACCGATCGCTTCGTCCTCGCGACGCTGACGGGCATTCTGCACGGCAAGAGTGCCAGCTACCTGTCGGCGGTGATGCCGAACACGTTCAGCATGGCCCCCCGCTACGTGCGCGACTTCGTCGAAAGGACGGGCTTCCACTCGCCCCAGCGCGACGTCTTCGGCCTGCTCGATGACAAGCTGCGCCGCCTGTACCGCCAGCCACTGCCGGCCAGCCGCGGCATCGCCCTGCTCGGGGACGCGCGCGACGCCGGCGTCCGCTTCCGCGAGGCGCTGCGGGCCCGCGGCCTGCCGGAGCGGGCCCGTCTCGTGGTCACGTCGCCGCCGTATCTGCGGGTCGTGAAGTACGGCTACTACAACTGGCTGCGGCTGTGGCTTCTCGGATACGACGCGTCCGCCATCGACGACCTCCTGGACGACGCCCACCACCGCGACGCCTATCTCGTCTTCATGCGCGAGGTCCTGCGCGGCCTGCGATCCGCCCTCGCCGACGATGCCGTCATCGCCCTGGTCATCGGCGACGTCGAGATGGACCGCGGCCGGCCGACAGGCGCCGGCGTCGACCTGGCCGAGTCGGTCTGGGAGCTCGCCGCGGCACCGGAGGGATATCGCCTGGCAGGCATCGCCCGGGACGACGTGGCGGCGGGCCGCAAGATGACCAAGCTGTGGGGCGAGGAGGCAGGTCAGGCCACCAAGGTGGACCGGATCATCGTCCTGGCGACCAGCGAAGCGGGTCGCCGCCGGGCTCTCAGCGGCGCGACTCTCCCGATCGACTGGGACTGGCCGCCGCGCTCGCCGCGCATCCTGTAGAACCTCACCTTCCCGGCGGGGCCGGGTCGTGGCGACCGCCCGCGACGCCCTCTCGTCCGGGCCAATACAATCCTCGTATGAAGCCGATGTACGAACCCAGCGACCTCGCCGCGATGGACCCGCTCGTCCTGATGAAGAATCTCGACCACGTCCGTATCGCGAGCCGTCGCCTGAGCTACATCTTCCAGCAGCAGGTTCACCTGTACACGCCGACGGCCAACGAGCTCCGCGACCGCATCGAGAGCTACGTCGCAGCCGAGCATCAGATCGAAGCCGAGATGGCTCGCCGCCAGCTTCGCGCCTGACGCCGTCGCTCGGCTCGTGCGGCCCGCCCCAGCCCACCGGCCAGGGCGCCGAGCTCTCGCTCGTACGCCCGATCGTCCGGATCCTGCTCATATCCACGACTCGTGGTCGTGTTCGCGGCTGGGGTCATCATGAGAACCATCTGGCGGCCTGAGGACACAGGCCTGGCGCGTGAATGGTCCTCCCGTCGCCTTCACACGCTCTAATCCCCGGCTTGCCTGTCACCTGGCCGGGTCCCGAGGCTCCGACTGGCGGCCGGCGGGGTGGTTTCGGCCACTCATAGCCACATCCTGTGGAAAGCCGGGCGATACGCGGCCCGCGGACGGGAGCCACGCACGGCAGGGAGCCGCGCGATACGCGGCCCGCGGACGGGAGCGACGGCGATCGGTGGCCCACGGCGGCGAGCGCGTGGCGCGGGCAGGGAGCGACGGCGATCGGTGGCTCATGCCGGGCGTACATCAGAAAGGCCCTCCCAGCGGGGAGGGCCTTTCTCGTGGAGCAGCGACGGTACCGTCGCGCGCCTGCCGGCGCTGCGTGTCCCGGCTCAGCGGGCCGCTCCAACAAAGGCGCTGGCTCGCATCGTCTGTTCGGGCGTCTCCTCCATCACGTCCGAGCGAGCCGGATCGGGCCCCATGACTCCAACCAACACTCGTCGGCATCGTTCTCCCTCCTGGCCGACCACCTCGGAGACGAGTTCGGCAAGGCGCGGCATCTCGACCAGCCCGAAGGCAATGCCGTGTTCGGAGAGCTCGCCGAAACCCCAGCCGTGGTAGAGGCCTCGGCTCGCTACGCGACACATCTCGTCGTAGAGTTCCGGCCAGCCCACACGCCTGCGCCGATGACAGAACCGAACGAAATCGAGGGCCGCGTCCGTAGCGATGCCATCATCGTGGCGCCTGCGCGAATCCATGAGTGCACTCGCTCCTCTGTCCATGCCAACAGAATCCCGGAACCTGGTGACGGACCGCAGGCTCGGTCCAGGATGGGATCTTGTTCCCCGCGCGTCTCTCCTCCGCGGCAGGTTGGATGCATGCTAGGCGCGCTCCGAGGGCCCGGGAAGGGGGTTTCTCCACCAAGTGATCCACCAACTTGTCCACAGAACAGCCGTTCGACGACCGTCCGTTCGAGCCGGCTCACGGGACCTGTTTTCGGGGTCATCTGGACGCTCCAAAGCGCCCCGGACGTCCCAGCAACAACGCGCGGACGAGAGCGGTCTGCCGCATCCCGAGTCGGGCGAAGAAAAGGGGCGGAGACGCTGGCCTCCGCCCCAGGAACCAGGTCCGAGAGCTAGTTGGTGTGGATCACCACGGTGCCGGCGGCCATGTCGTGCCAGGCCCGTTTGCGCGGCTCGAACGCCGCCCAGATGAACCCGAGGTAGCCGATGAGGATGTACCCGCCCAGATTCTCGAGCCAGTAGATGACGGCTCGGATGCAGGCCATCCCACCATCGATCGGGCCGCCGTCGATGGCCCGAACGACCCGCAGGTTGAGGGCGCTCTGCCCGAACGTGGCCCCGCGCTTCCACCACAGGAACGGCATGTATCCCAGGAAGACGAAGGGCAACGCGATGATGCCGACTACGGTGATGATGCAAACGACCGCGATGGCCGCCAGGATGAAGCCGTCGATGATCGTCGCGACCAGTCGGATCCAGAACCCGGCGTAACTGGGCCCATACCCGTAGCCGTAGCCGGGCGGCGGGTAGCCCACCGGCTGGCCGTAGGGCATGGGCGGGTAGCCACCCTGCGGCGGATAGCCGGGGGGCGGCGGGTAGCCACCCTGCGGCGGATAGCCGGGGGGCGGGTATCCCGGCTGGCTCCATTCGGGCTGGGCCTGCTGGGCCCAGCCACCGGGAGCGCCCGTCGGAGGCGGAGACGCAAAGCCAGGCGGCGGATAAGCACCCGGCTGCGGGGGAGGTGGCGGCCAGGAGCCAGGAGCTCCCGCCGGTGGCTGACCCGATTGCTGTTGATCGTCGGCCATTCCCATCTCCTGCATGACGCTGCCACCCGACGAGGGCTCTTCCCCAAGCCACGGTTCCGCGGGCTGGCATCATGCTAGCAGGGCCGATATGTCCTCCTGGAGGCTCTGCGCACGCCACCATCCCGCCGACCCGCCGACTGCTGTCGGTCCGCCGCCCGCCGATCGGTCCGAGACAGCGACACCAGGACGGCGACGCAAGTAGGAAACGCCCCCGGGGCGCGGTCCGGGGGCGTTGGAATGCAGCGAACTGGTACCGCATATCGGATTCGAACCGATGATCTCAGCCTTGAGAGGGCTGTGTCCTAGGCCTCTAGACGAATGCGGCATCGACGGACCGCCGGGGGGCAGGCCGGGCGGGATGATAGCAGGAGCCGGTGCTGCGTGCCAACCTGCGCGCCAATCTGCGATTGATCGAGCGCGCCGTCGTTTCGGGGTCGGTGCGGCCCTGCTCGGGCAAGCCGGGCGGAATCCGCCATCGGCTCGTCCGGACCTACATCCGGTGGGATTCCAGAAACGCTCGCACTCCGTCGGCGACCTGCTGGAAGCTCGACTCGCCGATCACCAGGCCGTAGTGGGAATGCGCACCGAACGGCTCGTAGGTGCCCCCCAGCCAGTCGGCCAGTCGCTCCGCGCCCGTCGCCGACGACGTGCCGTCCAATCCGGCGCCGACAACCAGAATCGGCAAACCGGCCAGACGGCCTCGATCTATGGCAATGCCCTCGCGGATCTCCCTCTTGACCTGGCCCGATTCATGGGGCTTCTGGCCAAAGAGATGCTGCAACCGAACGATGTCGGCGATCGTGAGGTCGCGGTTCTCACGTTGCAGCTTCTCCGGCAAAGTCTCCCAGCCGATGTGGTCGCGTCCGTAGACGTCCGGGATCTCCCGCAACTCATGCGGCCGAACCGGCGGGCGCAGATCGCGGGGCAACTCGCTGTCGAGCAGAACCACGGCCCCGACGGCGCTCCGCTCGGCGGCCTTCAGGGCGAGCAGACCGCCCATGCCGTGGCCCACCGCGACGATGCTGTGACCGAGCTTGTCGATCACCGCTACGACGTCCTCGACGTAGTCCTCGAAGGCGACCGCGGCCACGTCCGTGGTCTCGGACCAGAAGTGGTTGCGAAGGTTGAGGGCGTGGCCTTCCCAGCCTCGGCTGGCGAAGTACGACAGGTACCGTTCCCAGATCCACGACCCGGTCAACTCGCCGTGGATGAACAGCAGCGGCCGGCGACGCGAACGCCGCTCCGGCATCCACGACTCAACGTACAGGCCGCGTTCGGGAATCTCGATCTCGTCCTTGCGGATCGGACGGCCGTTGCTACCGACCGGATGGGATCGGGCGACATGCAGCTCGTCGGGGGTGTTGTCAGTCATTCTCAGCTCGTCCTGGCGCCTGGTGCCTGCACTCCAAACTCTCCGCCGTTCTCACGACTCATGTGGGTTGATGACCAGGCCGGTGAGTGCCTTGGGATAGAAGTAGGTCGACTTCTGCGGCATCACGTCGCCCTCGGCGGCCACGGCCGCGATCTCGGCCACTGGCGTGGGCTCGAGCAGGAATGCAGCGTCCGCGCCGTCCATCGCCGCATCCACCCAGTCGAGGGCTTCCGAAACGGACTTGGTATAGGCGAGGCGGCCGCCCGTTATCGCTGCCACATCGATACCGCACAGGCGATCGAGGGCCGCCTGTAGGAGCGTGACGTCCAGCCGGTGGAGTGCGGCACCGCCCTCGCGAAGAGATATCGCCAGGTCGTCGCGCCGGGCCGACAGGACCGCGCCTCCCTCCCTCGTCCACAACCCGAACCGACCCCTTCCGCCCGGAACGTCGGCCGAGGCGAAGGCGACTTCGAGCTGCGCGCGATCATCGACGGGCTCAACGTCGAACAGCCACTGGGCATGGTCGAGAAGATCGCGCACACCCTCGTCGCCAAGACCGCGCACGACGCGGTGCGTCGGCAGGACCGTCAGCTTCTGCTTTGTGGTTTCGAGAAAGAGTGTCATCACGTAGTCGGTCGCGGGATCATTCTCGCCGGTCAGGTTGGCACGCTGCTCCTTGCGGTATCGGAGCGCAGTCTCATACCGATGGTGGCCGTCGGCGATGGTGATCGGCTTGCGGCCGGCAGCCTCGATCAGCAGCTTCACGTTGCTCGCCTCCGGGCCATCCGCGGGAACTGCCCAGAGGCGATGGCGCACGCCGTCATCGTCCAGGAAGTCGGCATCGGGCTCCCTCGACGCTATCGCGGCCAGGGCGCGTGTCGCCCTCCCGCTCGGATCGGCGAACAGCCCCACGATTGGGCTCGTGTTGACCGCGGTCGCCCGCAGCAGCTTGTAGCGGTCCTCTTTTGGCGCCGAGAGGGTCCTCTCGTGCGGCAACACGCCGGCGCCGGGAACGAGGTCCTCCAGAAACAGGCGTCCGAAGAAGCCGCGCTGCGTCCGAGTCTGGCCGCTTCCCGGAACCTGGTACGTTTGCTCGTAGACGTAGATGCTCGGCTGGCCATCCTTGCGGAGCGTGCCGTCCATCCGCCAGTTCGACAGCGTTCGAGCCGCCCGCCTGTAGCGGTCGTCGGGCTCCCCACCCTGGATCTCCGGCAGGTCGAGTCGGACCGCGTTCGCCGGGTGGCGCGCCAACAGCGTCTGGTGCAGCTCCGGCCCGATAACGTCGTAGGGCGGGCAGACGACGCGACTCAGATCTCCAACCTTGTCCCGGTCGAAGCGGAGCGCGCGAAAGGGTCGAATCTCTGGCAACAGGGGCTCCTTGGCGGCCGACAAACCGGACCTCCGACGACGAGCCGGCCGCAACGCTCGCAGCAGACCGGTTCCGCCGCCGGGATCTCACCTGATCGTACGGTAATGCAGCGCGCGCGGCGAGTCCAAGGGCACCGCAGGGTGCCTGTGGCCAGGCTCTCCAGCACGTTTCGGCGCACACTGCTACTTTTCTCGTCATGGATCAGGAGACCGCAGTGCCACCGGACCCACAGTCCGTTCCGGCCGGCTCGTCGTCGTGGGCGACGACCGCAGCTGCAGCCGGGCCGAGCCCAGCTCCAACGTCTGCGCCCGTCACGCCCAGAAACGGCAACGACCCCTTCCACGGTCCAAACCACCCATTCGAGCACGCCACAGACGCCCAGATGATGGAGCGGCGCGTCAGAACGGCAACGCCGCTGGTGGCGCCCACGCCGGGGCCAGGCGCCACGTCGACGTTGCGCCGCGAGGTTCTCTACGCGCTGCGAACGGGCGGACCGGCCTCGCCCGACCAGGTAGCCGACAGCGTCGGCGCGAGCCGTACCGGTGTCCTGCAGCAGCTTCGAACTCTCGAGTCCGCCGGCCTGGTGACGCGCACGCTCAGCCGCCACGGGGTCGGCCGGCCACGCCATGTGTACGACCTGACGCCAGCGGCCCAGGAGCTCTTCCCGGCCAACTACGGGGCCCTCGCTCAGTCGATCCTGACCGCAATCCGTTCGATCGGCGGTGAGGCTTTGATCCACGAGGTGTTCGAGGCGCGGCGGCATCAGCTCAAGACACGCATCGGCAACCGCCTGGCGGAGCGGCTGCCCGCCGGAGCCTCCCTCTGGGAGAGAACCCGCGAGATGGCCGCGTACGAAGACGAGACCGGCTACCTGGGCCGGGCCACGCTCGACCCGGACGGCACGATCCGGCTCTCCGAGCACAACTGCGCCATCTCCGGCGTCTCGAACCCGTATCCGATCGCCTGCGAGGAAGAGCTGCAGCTGATCGGCGAGGTCCTCGGCGCCAAGGTCACGCGCGAGTGCCACATTCCCTCCGGCGGCCGAAGCTGCACCTACCGGGTGGAGCCGCTCGACAACGAGCGTTGACGCCAGAGCGTCATCGCTTTGGGGCCGAAGGGGGACAAAGGCAAGAGGCTCCGGTCAACCCACGACTGCTATGGCTGGGCAGGCAATACGGCGGGTTCGGCTGAAGACTCTGCGGTACGACTTGCCACTCGACCGCGAAACGAACGGCCAATGACGAGAATGCCGGCCACGAGAATGCCTGCTCCGATGGTTCCCATCGCATTGAGCGGCCCATTTGACCAGAAGTAGATCTGACTCACCTCGTCGGCGATCGGCTTCGGAAGCACAGGTGGGTTGTTGTTGATCTGTGCCGCCAACCGCCAGACGATCACGGGCAGGAACGCGACGACGGCCCCTACGGAGGAGTATGTCGCCCCGACCAGTGTGGAACGCGAGCGCCAGGCGAGAGAGCCGAGCAAGAGAACGGCACCCGCGACCGCGAGCGACCCAAGGGAGAGTGCGAGCGCGAGACCGTTCGGGTCAAACGACGCGTCTTCCTGGTGCTGGATGTCGCGCATCACGGTGCCGTCGAACCACCCGCCCACATAGAGGGCCGCCCCTGCGGCCAGGATGGCGATCACTACTCGACTTGGCCTCGACATCTCCGCCTCCCATCGGTTCACGACGCTGCTGAATGTCTGCTGGGCCTGCCCTGCTGTCAAGCGACCGGCGGCTCGACCAAGAGCGAAGCATCAACATACTCTCAGTTGCCCGGTCCGAAAGCCCATGGAATCGGCCGGCTGACCGGGCGAGCCACTGAACGTCGAGGGTAGCCCGGTTCATTACGCCTCCTCGCGCTCGACCTCCTTGCGCCGTGCCGGCTCGCGGACGGCGGCGGCCACGTCGGTGACCTTGGGCACGAACGACGCGTCGAGCGATGTCTCGGCCGCCTGGACCTGTTCCTCGTATGACAGGATGCCGAGCCGGCCGAGGGTCGCCAGCTCGTCGCGAATGTAGGTCCTGAGCATCTCCGGGCCATCGGTGCTGATGGCGAAACGGATCTCGTTGCGGCGGAACTGCTCGAAGATCCAGCGGAACTCCTCCCAGTTCGCCACGACGCCGGTTTGCAGGTTCGACGTCGGGCAGACCTCCAGGACGATCCCACGTTCGCGCAGCATGCCCATCGTCCGCGGGTCGTAGGCCGACTTGATGCCGTGGCCGATTCGGTCGGGCTCCAGCGCAACGACGACCTCGGCGATCTCCTCGACCGGCCCCGCCTCGCCGACGTGCACCGTGAGGCCCAGACCGAACTGGCGGGCGCGCCGGAATAGACCGCTGTAGTCGGCGGGGCGGAAGGTCGCCGACTCGGGACCGGCAATGTCGATGCCGACGATGCCCCGGTCCCGCCAGGCGATCGCCTTCTCGACGACGATCTCGTTCAGGTGAAAGGGGAAGGCGCGGTCCAGGCAGAAGATCAAGCCGGGCCGGATCGGGTATTCGAGCACCGCCCGGTCCATCCCCCGAAGGGCCGCCGCGATGATGTGATCGAGGTCCTGCTCGCCGCCACGGTTGCGCTTCATTGGGTTGAAACGCAACTCCATCGTCGTGATGTTGTTCTTGCGATAGGCGCCGCCCACGACCTCGTAGACGGAGCGCTCGACGGCCAGCGGGGACGACTGGATCAGCTCGGTCCAGTGGAAGAGCCCGAGGTAGCCGTCGAAGGAATGGCCACGGGTGGGCGAGGCGGTGATCATCTGCCGGAATTCCCAGTAGTCCTTCGTCGGCAGCTTGATGCCCTGCTCGTGGGCGATGCCCCACATGACGGCGGGCGTGACGGCGCTGCCGAGATGGCAATGGAGCTCGGCGAGCGGCATGCGACGAGGCAGCTGACGGGCCATTGGCAAGAGCATAGCCGCTCTGCCGGGCGACGCCCGCGGCGGGGTCGGAGAACAGTCTGGGCGCAGTCGGCGGGACAGTATTGCGCGACCCGTGGCGGCGTTCGGGTATGTGGACGCCGGCGATCTGTAACCGAGCCGCAACCGCAATCAACGTCCGAACCTTGCACGCTCGGTCGGCGGCGGATACGCTGCCACAAACGTAAGCCCAGATGCGCGTTGCGGGTGGACGGCGGGCGATCCTGGGGCTCTCAGGAGGACAGGAGGAACCCATGAATCAATCCCGCTTCCGGCTATTGGGCGTCATCGCTGCGGCCGCGATCGTTGCGAGCGCCTGCAGTTCGGCCAGCGCTACGGCAACGCCCACGTTGACCCCATTGGTAACGCCGACGCCTATGGCGACTCCGGCTGCGACCCCGACGCCTGCCGCGACGCCGACGCCCGCCGCCACGCCATCTCCGACCGCGACGCCGACGGCGGCGCCCTCGCTGGTCGCCACGGTCCCGACCGACCAGCTCGTTCTGCCGGGCAAGCTCGTCATCTGCTCGGACATCCCCTACCCGCCCCAGGAGTTCTTCGACGCTCAGAGCAACCCGACCGGCTCTGACATCGACATCGGAGCCGAGATCGCCAAGCGTCTCGGCCTTCAGATGGAGGTTCAGAACTCCGTCTTCGACACGATCATCCTGGCTCTTACGGGCGGCAAGTGCGACATCGTCATCTCGGCTCAGAACATCACTCCCGACCGGCTCAAGCAAGTCGACATGATTCCTTACTTCCAGGCCGGCCAGGCGTTCCTGGTTCAGAAGGGCAACCCGCTGGGCATCAAGACCACGACCGACCTGTGCGGCAAGGCAGTTGGGGCTGAAACCGGCACGACCGAGGTCGATGCACTCAACGGAACTGCCGGGACCGACTACGCGGGCAAGGGCCTTTCGGCTGCCTGCACGAAGGCCGGCAAGGCCGCGATCAACGTCAAGACCTTTGCAAAGGACAGCGATGCCCTGCTCGCTCTCCAGAGCGGGCAGGTCGACTGCTACTTCAGCGACTCACCCGTGGCCGGCTACTATGCCGTCCAGCATCCAGACCAGTTCGAACTGGCCGGCCTGACACTGAACGTCGCCAAGGAAGGCATCAGCGTAGGGAAGGGCAATCCAAAGCTCGAATCGGCTGTCAAGGCTGCCTTGCAGTCCATGATGGACGACGGTTCCTACCTCGCCATCCTCAAGAAGTACGGCGACGACTCGGGCGCCCTCACTTCGACGAACCCATAGGCAGCGCACCCTGAGCGGACTGCCCTCCGTGGGCCGACACATTCGAGGCATCCGGCCGGCCTTGCTGGCCGGATGCCTCCTTCTGCTGCCCCTCATCCTGGAGGGCTGTACGGCGAGGCGAACCGCGCCGTACACGTACGACTGGAACCAGGGCTTCTGGACGCCCCTGTTCCACCCGGACAACCTGATCCTGTTCGGACTGTGGCTGACCGTGTTCATCGCGGTCGTCAGCCAGTTCTTCGGGGTCGTCCTGGGTGTCTTCGGCGCCCTGGGCAAGATGGCCAAGGCGTGGCCAATTCGCCTGATTGCCAACGTCTACATATGGTTCTTCCGCGGGACGCCTCTTCTGGTCCAGATCATGCTCGTCTACTACGGACTGCTGGTCACCAAGATCTACCCGTGGCCGGACCTCTACATCCCAATCCTGGGATTCACGATCGTGTCCGAGATTCAGGCCGGGATCGTGGCGCTGAGCGTGAATGAAGGCGCATACATGACCGAGATCGTGCGAGCAGGCATCCTGTCGATCGATCCGGGCCAGATGGAGGCGGCCAAGTCGCTGGGCATGACGTACGGTCAAGCCATGCGGCGGATCGTCCTGCCCCAGGCCGCTCGCGTGATCGTTCCTCCGCTCGGCAACGAGTTCAACAACATGCTCAAGACGACGTCGCTTCTCGTGATCCTCGGCGGGGTGCCTGAGTTGTACTTCACCTTCTCAAACAAGGCCACGCAGAACTTCCATCCGTTCGAGTTCTTCCTGGCCTGCGCCGTCTGGTACCTGCTGCTCACGACGATCTGGAGCATCATCCAGGGCCGCATCGAGCGACGATTGGCCAAAGGAACTGCCGCCGGGGCGGCTGCCGCGGAGCGCGGAGGATTCAGGGAAAGGCTGCTCGGCCTCAGGGGAGCTGGCAGCAGCGGCCTGGGAGGCCATTGATGACCGCTCCGAACGCTCTCTCTACCGACCTGCTCGGCGCCATCGGCGGCGTTCCACGGCCCGAGTCGGACGTGGTTGTCGACGCCCGCGACGTGAACAAGTGGTTCGGCCGGTTGCACGTCCTGAAGGACGTCTGCCTCCAGGTGAAGCGCCAGGAGACCGTCGTCGTCATCGGACCTTCCGGCTCGGGCAAGACCACGTTCATTCGCTGCGTCAACCACCTCGAGAAGATCCAGAGCGGTCGCATCTTCGTGAACGGCCACCTGATCGGCTATCGCGAGGGGGGCGGCGGCACGAAGCTGGTCGAGGACAAAGAGAAGAACATCGCCAGGCAGCGCCAGGAGATCGGAATGGTCTTCCAGCGCTTCAACCTGTTCCCGCACATGACAGCCCTCGAGAACATCATCGAGGCGCCCATTCACGTCCGCGGAATGGGCCACGACGAGGCCATGGTCATGGGCCGGGCTCTGCTGGAGCGCGTCGGTCTGGCGGCCAAGGAGAACGTCTACCCGAACCAGCTCTCCGGCGGGCAGCAGCAGCGGATCGCGATCGCGCGGGCCCTCGCCATGAAGCCCGCGCTGATGCTTTTCGACGAGCCGACTTCCGCCCTCGACCCCGAGATGATCGGCGAGGTCCTGGAGGTCATGAAGGAGCTGGCCCGCGAGGGCATGACGATGATCGTGGTCAGCCACGAGATGGGCTTCGCCCGCGAAGTCGCCAACCGCGTCGTCATGATGGACGACGGAGTGGTCGTCGAGGAAGGCACGCCCGACCAGGTCTTCAGCTCTCCGACCCAGGATCGAACGAAGGCGTTCCTCTCGAAGATCCTGTAGCCGGGGGCGTGCGTTTCGACCGTCGGGCGGCCGGACGGTCGGGGCAAACTGGCGCCTCGAGACGCCGCGCCCAGGGCCAATGTTTGCTGTTTTCGCGCGACAGCAGCCCCAGTAGTGCTATGACGAGTCGCGACCCTCGGCCAGCCGAGCAGGCGGTCGGATGGCAGCTTTGGCGTCCTTGTACGAGCGCGGACAAGCCCGCAGTTGACCTCCGCCAAGGGCACGGACTCTCGTGGGAGCGCCCCAACCCCGCCGAGCACTACTGGCACTGCTGTACCGCAAGAACCAGATGCCCGCGAGCGCTCCTTCGGGGTCGCGGAGCCACCGTCGAACCTGGACGTTTCGGGCCGGCAGGGCCGACGCGAAGACGGCGGCGCGGCGCGCGATCGCGACTCGCGCTCGGGTTTCCTCCGGAAGCACAAGCAGGCAGCCGACAGCAGTCGGGTGCCAGCCAAGGTCGCCCGGCACCACTACGGGCACGACTCGTCGTTTGCGATCGAGTGTAGACAACAGTTCTTGTACGTCGACGACCTGGGTCTTGACCTCTATCAGGAGCAGGGTGCGGCTGGCCGGAAGCCACGCCAGGACGTCAACGGATCCGCGTTCGCCGCGAACGTTGAAGGAGTACTCGACCCGGACCTCCCAACCCAGCCGAACCAGGTCGGCTACGACATGCTCGACGACGGCGGCGTTGCGCTCATCGATCAACCGGGGCAGATCGGCGCCCCGCCATCTCGCTTCCAGCTGCAGCCGGACGTCGACGGCTCGTCCCACCGCGCGGAGCGTGCCGACTGTCAGCTCAGCAAGGTGACCCCGTTCCACGAGGGAAGCCGTGCTCTGGCTCACGCCCGCGAGCAACGCAACGTCGAGCTGGCGGAGGCCGCGCCGCAATCGAACCGCACGAATCGCGGCTCCGACCCGAATGTCTTCCACGGAGGAATCTTCGCCGTCGGCCATTGGCCGCGGATCATCTGCCGCTGACTTCCGGCTGGGCGAGGCCGCCGCAGAGCGGAGCCGACGGCGAGCCTACTCCGCCCAGGCCGGGTCTCCGACGATTCGGGCCCGGAGACCGGCGCGGCGCTCCGCCGCCAGCCAGCAGCTTTCGACCGCGTTGAGCACGAGCCTGCGAACGGCGTCGTCGCTCAGGCCGAGCCGCTCCTGAAGCGCGGCCAACTCGCCCGCCAGCGACAGCCCGAACATGGCCGGATCGTCGGTGCCGACGCTGACCAGCACGCCCGCATCCAGAAACCGCCGGAGCGGGTGGGACGCGAGTGAGGCCACGGCGCCAGTGGCAACGTTTGAGCCCGGGCACGAGGTCACCGGCAGCTGCCGCTCCACGAGATACCCGACCAGCGCGGGGTCGTCGGCCGCGTGCAGCCCGTGGTCGATGCGGTCGACGCCCAGGGCCCTGATCGCGCCCCAGACGCTCTCGGGTCCGGCGACCTCACCCGCGTGAGCCGTCGTCCGCAGGCCCAGCGCCCGAGCCCGCTCGTAGGCAACGGCGAACGGCTCGGGCGGGAACAGCTGCTCGGAGCCGCCGATGCCGATGCCGATGACGTCCGCCTCCGCCGCGACCTCGGCCGTCTCCTCGACCGTCACTGCCCCAACTACGGGCCCCTGGTCGCGACACAGATCGACGATCAACGCCACCTCGACCCCAGCGACGGAAGAGAGACCGCGACGAATGGCCAGAGCCACTTCCTGCGCCGAGAGCCCGAACCGCCGCACGTCGGACGGCGTGTAGAAGACCTCGGCGTAGACGATCCGCTGTCGAACTAGCTCGGCCGCCACCGCCGCCGCGATCAGCTCCACATCCTCCGCCTCACGCAAGAAGCCATGTTTCCAGATCCACCTGTCGATGAAGTCCGGAAAGTCGCGATACACGAACCGACCGGGCAGCGCGTCGAGGCTGGGCACTCCCGGATCCCCGCCGTACTTGCAGATCAGCTGCCAGAGCGCCGCATGCGGGATCGCACCCTCGAGGTGGAGGTGCAGCTCGACCTTGGGCAGCCGCTCGAGCCAGACATGCCGGACCGGTCGATCGACGTGGGCATCAGAAGGCAATGGCTGTCCGCTCCCTTGTGGCCGGCTGGCCGATGGGCTACCTGGGACGGTAGATTACCCGGCCATCGGCACCGAGGGTGGGGCCCCGGCCTGCAGGGTCGGCCGCGTGGCCGGCCGGCGGGAGCGCCCCCGCGCCGCCACGAGCCGCCGCGCCGCCACGAGCCGCCGCGCCGCCAGCTCGGGCCGCCCGACGCGCGTCGGCATCGGGCACCTGGTCGCGGGCGTGGTAGCTGGATCGAACCAGCGGCCCGGACTCGACATGCTTGAAACCCAGCGCCAGCGCCTCCTCGCGCATCTCCGCGAACTCGTCGGGATGGTAGTAGCGCTCGACGGGCAGATGCTGGGCCGAGGGCCGCAGATACTGGCCGACGGTCAGGATGTCGCAGTCGACCGCCCGAAGATCGACGAACGTCTGGCTGAGCTCCGGCCGCGTCTCGCCGAGCCCGACCATGATCGACGACTTGGTATGTACGGCCGCCGAGGGGTTCAGCTCCCGTGGGTACGCCTTGGCCCGCAACAGGACCCCAAGCGATCGATCGTAGCGAGCCCGCTTTCGGACCGGCCTCTGAAGCCGAGCCACGGTTTCGACGTTGTGGTTCAGGATGTCGGGGCCGGCCGCCATGACCGTCCGAAGGGGAGCTTCCTCACCGTTGAAGTCGGGAATCAGCACTTCCACGCCCATCCCGGGACAGGCAACCCGCAGTCGCCGGATCGTCTCGGCGAAGGCCCCGGCGCCGCCGTCGGCCAGGTCGTCGCGGGCCACGCTTGTGATCACGACGTGGTCGAGCCCAAGACCGCGGATCGCTTCCGCGACCCGGCGCGGCTCGTCCAGGTCGTGGACGGTCGGCTTGCCGGTCTTCACCGCGCAAAACCCGCAGGCCCGGGTGCAGGTATCGCCGAGGATCATGACCGTTGCCGTTCGCTGGTCCCAGCACTCGCCCACGTTCGGGCACTGGGCCTCGGCGCAGACGGTGTGCAGCGACAGCCCGTTGAGCAGGCGCCGCACTTCCTGATACGTCTCGCCCGAAGGGATCCGCGCCTTGATCCAGTCGGGGTGCCGGCGAAGCGGCGCGGACCCGTCGACCGCGGGTTCGAACGTACCGCCACCCATGGCGATCGTCGGCGGGAGGAGGCGGCTCTGCGGCTGTTCGTTGTGCATGGTTTCGAGTCTAGTAGATCGGCGTGTCGGGGCCGATCGCCTCGAGCCAGCAGATCACGTCTCGGACGAACCGCCCCACCTGGGCGCCGTCGGTGGCCCGGTGATCGTAGCCGGCTACGAGGTTCATCATAGACCGAACCGCTATTACATCTCCCTCGGGCGTCTCCCGAACGATCGGCCGCTTCACGACAGCCTCGGTCGTGAGAATGCAGACCTCGGGCGGATTGATGATCGGCACCGTAAGTACCGACCCGAACCAGCCGGTGTTGTCGACCGTGAAGGTGCCGCCCTGGAGGTCGTCCAGGCGCAGCTTGCCGGTCCGGGCTCGAGCCGCCAGGTCCTGAATCGCCCGGTTGATGCCGTTGATCGACAGCAGGTCGGCGTCGTGGATGACGGGCACGATCAGGCCGCCGCCATCAGGCGCGTCGACCGCGATGGCGATCCCGATGTTGATCCGCCGCTTGCGCAGCAACCCTGCCTCGGTGTAATGGGCGTTGAGGTCGGGATGGCCGTGCAGGGCCTCCACGATGGCCTTCACCACGAACGGCAGGAAGCTCAGCCCGACTCCCTCGTGGGCCTTGTATTCGCCCGCCAGATCACCCCGCAGCTTCACGACGGCCGTCATGTCGGCTTCGAAGGTGCTATGGGCCACGGGAATCGCGGCCGCACGGGTCATCTGGGCGGCAATGCCGCGGCGCATCTGGCTGTGCGGGACGAGGACTTCGTCCTGCCCGGGCTTCCAGCTGCCGGAAGGCGACGCCGAAGTCAAAGGGGCGGCCGGTGCCAGGCCCGGCGAATGACTCGGGACGCCACGCGCCAGTGCCGGCGGCACGGCCAGATAGACGGCGGCCTGGTCGGCCGCAGTGGCAGCTCCACGCCCCGTGGCTGCCTCTCCGTTCGGTCCTCGGGCCACGAACGTCATGACGTCTTCCCGGGTTATCCGGCCCGCGTGCCCCGTTCCCACAATCTGCGTCGGCGAGAGGCGATGCTGGCGCATCAATCTCCGGACTGCCGGAGTCATCCTGGCGTCGGGGTCCCCGACGTCGATCCCGGGCTCGGGAGTGGCCGAAGGAGTGGCCGGGATGAGCGTCGGAGTGGCCGCCGGAGCGGGCGGCGTGAGCGTCGGAGTGGCCGCCTCGACGGGGAGTGGCACCGGCCGTGGCCCAGCCGACGCGGACGGGGGGCTCGCCACCACGGCCGAGGGCCCGGGAGCCGCCGCTTTCGCGGCGGCCGTGCCCGCTCCACGGGGAGTGGCCTCTGCCACTTCCTCGATGACCGCGATCTCGACGTTGTAGGGAACCGTCTGCCCCTCGGCAACGAGAATCTCCCGCAGGATCCCCGCAAACGGCGATGGAACCTCGGCGTTGACCTTGTCGGTGATGACCTCGAGGAGCGGCTCATCCAGGGCCACGGCGTCGCCGGGCTGCTTGAGCCACTTCCCGATCGTCCCCTCGGCGACGCTCTCGCCGAGCTGTGGCATCGTCACCCTGGCCAAAGTTGGGCTCCTGCTCCGAGGTGAGTCAAGTCGATGACGTCCTGAGGCGTCGCCGCGCCGGTCGAACCGGCGCCGCAGACAGTAGTTTGGCCCATCTCGGCCTTGGTGTGGAGTGGAAGGAGCATCCGGCGCGCCGTGCGGACGGTCGGGAGAGCGGGATGCTTGCCCAACCAGCCCGCCATCCGATAGGTGCTACGCGTTGATCTGGCGACCCGCCACGGCCAGAGCCGCCTCGCCGAGGACTTCCGCCAGGGTGGGGTGCGGATGAGTGGCGGCGCCGATCTCCCAGGCCGTGGCTTCGAGCGTCATGCCCAGTGCCGCCTCGGCGATCAGCTCGGTAACACTCGGCCCCACCAGATGCACGCCCAGGACTTCGTCAGTCGTGGCGCTGGCGATCACTTTGGCGAAGCCCTCCGTCTCGCCGACGATCACCGCCTTGGCGTCCGCGGCGAAGTTGAACACGCCGATCCTGGTGGCGATGCCCCGCTCAGCGCACTGCTGCTCGGTCAGCCCGATCGACGCGACCTGGGGATGCGTATAGGTCGCCCGCGGCTGGTGGTCGTAGTCGATTGGCTCGGGACCGTCGCCGGCGATCTCGTGGACGGCCACTATCCCCTCGTGAGCGGCGACGTGGGCCAGCATCAGCCCGCCGATCACGTCGCCGATGGCGTGGACGTGCTCCTGCGCCGTGCGCATCCAGCCGTCCACTTTGACGAACCCGCGATCGAGCTCGACCTTCGTCGTCTCCAGCCCGAGGTCCTCGGTGTTCGGGGCGCGACCGGTGGCCACCAGAAGCTGCTCCACCCGCAGCTCTTCCGAGACGCCGCCGTCGGGGCCGACCAGCATCGAGACGCCGTCCGCGGTGACCTTGACGGATGCGGCATCGAAGCGGGCCTTCGTCACGACCTTGATGCCACGCCGCGTGAAGCTGCGCTCCAGGGCCTGGCTGGCGTCGCGATCCTCGAGCGGGATGATCGCCGGCAGGTACTCGAGCAGCGTCACGGCCACGCCCAGGTCGTGGAACAGCGACGCGAACTCCGATCCGACCGCTCCCGCACCGACGATGGCGATCGACTTCGGAAGGACGGCTTTCGTGGTCACGTCATCGGAGGTGATGATGCGACGGCCATCCGGCACGAGGCCGGGCAGGCTCTTGACTCGACTGCCCGTGGCGATGATCACGTCGCGTGCCGTCACGACACGCTCCCCGCCGGCGCCCGGGGTTCCGTCCTCGCCGTTGAGGACCACCCGGATTGTGCCCGGCCCCTCGAACCTTCCGCGGCCGCCGATCCAGGTCACCTTGTTCTTGTCGATCAAGCTTCGGAGGCCCGTCCACATCCGCTTCACGACCTGGTCGCGGCGCTTTGCGATGGCCTCGTAGTCGAACCCGGGCTGCCCCTCGAGCAGGATTCCGAACTCCTTCGCCTTCTTCAGCCTGGCGAACAGTTCCGCCGACTCGAGCAGTGCCTTGGTCGGAATGCAGCCGACGTGGAGGCAGGTACCGCCGATCTTGCCCTGGTCCACCAACGCCACGCGCATGCCAAGCTGGGCGGCCCGGAAGGCGGCCGTATACCCGCCCGTACCGGCGCCAAGGACGATCAGATCGAAGTCGGTGCTGGAGCCTGCGGCCATGGGAGTGGCGACCTCACGCTGCGAACGGTACGGTGTCACGCGAAAGCGGCCCACGGGCCACCCGGCCATCGTACGTGAGCCGCCCATATGGGGCAACCGACTGGGCCGCGCGGCACGCATCCCGCTACAGAGAGCCGGATGCGAATCGAGCGCCAGGGTGTGGCCCGCACGGCGTGCCAGCCGCTCTCAGCCCCGATCGGCGTCCTGTGGGATGCCTATCGGGGCCACCAGCACGCGGCCCGCGACCGCCGATCCGCGCCGGGCCAGCAGCCCGGTCTTCGGCCGGTGAAACGTGACGGTGACGTGCGCCTGGACCACCGGGTCCGAGAGATCGCCGCTGGTCAGGTTCACGGCCGTGGGAGTATCCACCGCGAGGATCGGGACGCCCGCCGTCCGGGCCCGCCCGATCAGTTCCACGGCGCTTCGTATCGGGTCGCGAAGCGGCCCCTGGACGCCGGTGCCCAGAAGCGCGTCGACGACGACCGCGGCCTTCTCCACGCCCTGGCCCAGGACGGCCAGGTCTCGGGAGACGGGCGCGTGGATCCGCTCCAGGTTCTTCTCGGCGGCGAGACGATCCCAGTTGAGCGCGGCGTCCTTGCCGGTCGGACGCCCTTCCGTCGCCACGAGGACCGCCACAACGCGGGCTCCCTGACGCGACAGATGCCGCGCGGCAACGAAGCCGTCGCCGCCGTTGTTGCCTGGACCGCTCAGGATCAGGATCGGGCCCTTGCCCCAGCGATCCGTCTTGACCGCCAGGGCCTTCACGGCCGCGGCCACGGCACAGCCGGCGTTCTCCATCAGCCGTGTGCCGGGCACGCCCATCGCCTGGGCCCGCCGGTCGGCTCCGCTCATGGCCTCCGCGCCGATCGGCCCGGCGTCCATCGAGCGCTCCCAGCGGGCAGCCAACCCCTCCAGGCTCAAACCGAAGATCGCGGCGTCGTCCGCGGGTAGCGGCACGGGCACGTTCGGATCCACAGGCGCGGGGGTGGGGGTGGGGGCGGGCGCGGGGCCGTTCGCTGGGCCGGCCGCGGGGCTGGGAGCACCGGCAGTCCCCGACTCCCCGGTCGGCGACGCGGCTCCGGATCGCGGGACGCTCCGTTTCGGTGCTGGCATCGCGTTTCTCCTCGCCCGGTCTAGCCGGTGTTCTGAAGGCCGGCCGCCACGCCATTGACGGTCAGCTGGACGAGGCGACGGAAGCGCTCGCGGTCCGGGTCGTTGGCGGGAAGCGAGCGGAGCCTGGCCAGGAAGCGTACCTGGATATGGGATAGCGGATCGATGTACGGGCGCCGGAGCCTGATGGAACGGCCGACCAGGGGCTCGGGCGCGAGCAACTCGGTCCGGCCGGTCACCTTCGCCAGCTCCCGGATCGACCGCTCGTACTCGTCGCTGATGCTGCCCCAGAGCCGAGTCCCATCCGCGTCGCCGGCGAGCGCCGCGTACAGGCGGGCAATCTTCGGCTCGACGCGGGCCAGGATCAGCTCGGCGTTGTCGAAGGCGCTGGCCAGGAACGGCCAGTCGCGATACAGCTCAGCGATTCGGGCGAGCGAGCCCTCGCCGTGAACCTTCTCGTAGCCCTCCAGGGCGGAGCCCAGGCCGTACCAGGCCGGCAGGCCGATCCGCGATTGCGACCACGCGAAGACCCAGGGGATTGCCCGCAGGGAGTCGATCCCGGACGACCCGGAACCATCGGCGGCTCCCCGCCGGGCCGGTCTCGAGCCCAGCGCCATGGTCGACAGCTCGGCCAGAGGCGTCGCCGCCCGGAAGAAGCGCTCGAAACCGGGCTCCTCGTAGACGAGCGAGCGGTAGGCCCGGCGCGCCAGTTCGGCCAGCTCGTCCATCGCCGCCTCGCCGCGGCGGTCGACTTCGTCGACGCATTCGTCGTGTTCGAGCGTGGATGCAACTACCACCGCGCTGGCGACCAGGACCAGATGGTTCTCGGCGATGGCCAGATTCGAGTAGTTGCCCGCGACCATCTCCCCCTGCTCGGTCATCTTGAAGCGGCCGTCGATCGACCGCGGGGCCTGAGCCAGGATGGCCCGGTTGGTCGGACCGCCGCCGCGCCCGATGGCTCCACCGCGGCCGTGGAAGAGGGTCAACTCGATGCCGTGACGCCGCGCCACGTCGGCCAGGCGAGCCTGGGCGCGGTAGAGCATCCAGATCGCGGCCAGGAAACCTGACTCCTTGTTCGAATCCGAGTAGCCCAGCATCACTTCCTGGCGGTCGCCTCGCGCGGCCAGGTGACGTCGATACCGCGGGTCCGCCAGCAGCGTCTCGAACAGCTCGGCGCAGCCCGTCAAAGCGTCGCCGGACTCGAACAGCGGCACGATGTCCAGCCCCGGCGCGCCCGGAGTGAGGCCACCCGTCGCGGCCGCCGGTATGGCCGGATCGGCGGCGATCTCCACGAGATCCAGGATTCGCACGACGTCGCCGGCCGAGCGGGTGAAGCTGATGACGTAGCGGTGGCAGGCTTCCTCGCCGAAGCGGCGCTGTATCGCCGCGGCTGCCCGAAACGTGGCGAGAACCTCTACCGCGCTCACTCCGGGCACCAGTTCGGCGTCGAGGTCCGGCGCCGGGCCGCCGCCGGTCGTAGCCTCGGCCGTCCCGCCCGCCCGACCACGCAGCGCCGCGATGGCCGCCTCATGCACCTCGGAGTGCTGTCGCAACTCCAGAGATGCCAGGTGGAAGCCGAACGTCTCGACCTGCCAGAGGAAGTCCTGCACCTCGCCGTAGGCCACACGCGGCAGGCGATCGGCGACCAGGCAACGCTGCACCTCCTCCAGCTCGGCGGCCAGTTGCTCCGGATTCTCGTAGCGCCCGGAGATCGGGCCGCCTTCCTCAGTCAGATAGGCTCGAGTTCGGCGCAGCCGCTCCGAGATCGCACCCAGCCGCCGCCGGTAGGGCTCGTCGGGATAGCGGATAGTCATGTCGCGCATCGTCTCCGGGAGCTCTTCCGCATCGCGCGCCAGCCGCGTCTCCAGAGCGGGCTGGACCTCCTCCCGGGGCACGTACGCCGCGATCGTCGCCAGGAGTCGCGCTGCCACGGCCTCGTAGCCGTGAAGCAAGTGGTCGGCGTGGATGCGCGGCACCTGCCGTGTCAACGCGGCCGTGACTGTGGGATTGCCGTCGCGGTCCCCCCCGATCCAGGAGCCCCAGCGCAGAAACGCGGTGGAGAGCGCCGGCCTCGTGCCCGTCCGGCCGGCATCGCTTGGGGAGGGGGCACCCGCCGCGCCGACCTCGGCCACGACCGTGCCGGCCCCAACGTCGCTCGCGGCCCCTCCGGCCCCAACGTCGCCCTCGGCCGCCCCAACCCGGTCCAGGGCTCGATCGAACGCCCGATAGACGCGTGGAACCACCCGGAAGAGCGTCTCATCGAAGAACGTCATGGCGGTACGGACCTCGTCGATCGGGGACGGCGCCAGCCGCCTGATCGCGGAGGACCGCCACAGGATGCTGATCTCCTCCCGAAGTCGGCGTAGGATCTCAGCCTCGTCGATCAGTCCGAGCCTGGGGTCGTCGAGCTGCTCCAGGAGCCTGTAGCAGCGACGCAATGCCGTCAGCATCGTGCGACGCCGCGCTTCGGTCGGGTGTGCGGTCAGGACCGGCGATATCCGCATCCGCCTCAGGAGGGCAGCCGCGCGATCGCCCGACCAGCCGCGCTCCAGCAGCCATTCGACAGCGGCGTCCGGCGTGCCCTCCCCGGGACCTACCATCGCGCGCCGGGCCAGCGCCAGTCGACGAACAGTGTCTCGTTCCTCGGCCAGGTTGACGAGCTGGAAGTAGAGGCTGAACGCGTTCGCCAACGATTCGGCCCCGTCCACGGCCAGCGAGTCGATCTCAGAGCCGAGGGCGAGCCCGGCCGCCTCGTCCCCGGTCTCACGGTAGGCGATGGAACGCAGCCGGCACCGCTCGACCAGCTCCAGCAGCTCCGCTCCGCCCTGCTCGGCAATCACCTGTCCGAGGAGCGCACCGAGCAGCTTGACCTCACGCGCGAGGGGGTCGCGAGCGCCGGCAATGCCGGCCGCCGGCGGCTCTGCGCCTGGGGCGGCGTTCTTGACTGCGCGGCGACCTGGTTGGCCATGAGCCCGGGAGACTGCCATGCCGCGAGGATACAGCGGCCCTCGGACCGGCAGCCGACACCTGATCAGGTGGTCCGGACGCGAACCGCGACGGGGCGGCCCGCCCGCCGTCACGCGGCCGACGCTACTCCCGCACTGACCAGGACGACTGGACGGCTCACGAGCGGTCCGCGGGGGCGTTACCATTCGGCGCCATGGCCATCGAAACGCTGCCCCGCCCAGAGCCCGCCGGCGGGAGCTCCGCCCGCGGCAAGCGCCCCCTGATCGTCCTCTACGACGACGAATGCGGCGTCTGCAGCGAGACCGTCAGACGTCTGCGCCGCTGGGATCACGATTGGCGGTTCGAATTCATGCCGCTCCAGGTGGCCCGGTCCTGCGGCCGCCCGCCGATCGAACAGCTGGCGGCAAGAGGCCATCTGGGCGACGCCGTTCACGTCCTGGATGAGGCGACCGGTCGTGTGGTCTCGGGCGGCCATGCGGCCCTGGCAATTCTCGATGCGCTGCCGGGCGGCTGGCTGCTCCGGCCGTGGGCCGCGTTCCCTCCCACCGGCGCGGCCGCCGACGTCGTGTATCGCGTCGCCGCGAGACACCGCGACCGCGTCGCATGGCTGACCGGCCTGCGCGACGAGGTCACCTGCCCCGTCGAACCCCCTCCGTCGCGCGCCGCCGAGGACTAGCCGGCCGCAAGCCCGCCGCCCCGCCGATGCGAAGCGAGGCTCGGCCGACAACGTGCCAATGGAATGCGCCGCCCGACGGCGATCGGATACGACCCGTGGGGGTAGGTGCGGTCGGGCCGTTCGTCACGCCTCGACGCGACCAAACCCGATACCCCGCCGCAGCCGAAGGCCCTACTCTGGTTCGATGGCGAGCGTCCCCTCCCACGTCACACCCCTGCGGCTCGCGCAGCCCACGCCTATCGATCTGACCCGCGCCGTCCCGCTCCTGACAGACCAGGCCTCTGCGTGGCTCGGCACACCGGTCCCGGGTACGCGCCCCGGCTGCCGCCGCTTCCTGACCGACCTGAGCCTGCCGATCCGGGAGCAGTCCCCAAGTCTGGTCTTCAGGAAGGCCGCGTATGTCGATCTTGGCGCCGCGCGGGAGACGGCGGATGGCTGCGAGATCGAGATCAGCTGGCAGTCCTCGTCGCTGGCGCCGCTCTTCCCGGTCTTTTCCGGCCATCTGGTCCTGACTGCGACGGAGCTCCGTCTCGAGGGCTACTACGCTCCGCCCGGAGGTGAGCTCGGGGCGGTGCTGGACAAAGCCTTCCTGGGCATCGCGGCTCGAGGCACCGCCCGCTGGTTCCTCGGGCGCGCGGTCGAGGTTGTCACGGCCACCCCGGCGGCGCCGGATCCGCCCGGAACGGGAACTCCCCCGACTGACGGAGTCTGCGGGCCGGGATGAAGCTCCGGGCGACGGGCTTGATGGTTGACCGGAGCCCCAGGAAGCGCACCCTGCGCAACGCCACGGCCCCTCTCTAGGGGATTCCCCTCGATCGCGACGTTTCTTGTGACTTCTACGCGATTCGCCCACTGGAATCGCAACACTATGCGGAGTACCGTGAATATGGACCGAGTATCCGCTCGTATGAACCGCAACCCAATGGAAGGAAGTTCCGGTGCCTGAACCATCCGCCATCGATGGGGTTCTACGCGCGCTGGTCGAGGCCATGGAGGCTCGTGAAGCCGCCGAGCCCGATCTCCCCGAGTGGGAGGCCAATGCGCGGCTTCGCGCCGCAGAAGCCAGCCTGCTCCGGTTGTATCGCGAATCCGGTCGTCAGGAGACTCACCGCGTGGCGATCGATATCGACATCGCATACTCCCCGGTCGGCCCAACCGCGGTCGAGGTCGCCTGACCGAAGCAGCACAGCGGTCCGCGGACCCGGATTGGTGCCCTGCAGTCCGGCCCGCAGCGTCGGATTGATCCTTGGCGCCGAGCCCCGGGGAAGCGCTGACTCACGCCTTTTCCCGCCCGAACCGGAGGTTGGGGCGTCTCCGGACCTGTAGTTGCTCCGCCCGGCGGCCGATACCTCGCACGGTTTGGCATACCTGTCATGGAGCCTGCCGTGCTGACACGGGCGACGGAGAAACCCGACGCCACCGCCCCAAAGGATCGCCGCCTGCGGGCGGTGTACCGCCGGGAACTCCAGAACAGCGTCTTCTACTCAGCCCTCGTCGTGAGCGCTGGAATCGCGGTAACGTCCGCGATCTTCGCGCTTGCCCTGCCGGCCGTCGCCCCGACATGCCTCATGCTGACGGTGCCCCTCGTGCTGCTGGGCCTGGTGGCCGCGCGAGCGGTACGCAAACGCGGCCGCAGGTTCGCCATTCCGCTCGGTATGCTCGTCGGGCTTCTCCCGCTCCTGTCGATTGCCTCGACGGTCGTGCTCGTGCGGCAGTCCGAAGCGACGGCTGTGGGCACGCTCGGACTCATTCCGGTCGCCTTTGCGATCTTCATTCCGCTGGAACGCAGGGACCACCTCATCTGGCTGGTATTTGCCAACCTCATCCTCGTTGGAGTCGTCCTGGCGATGTGGTTCTCCGGGCTGGACTCCAGCCACGCCATCGCCGCGCTGCTGGCCGCCGCCCTTGCCACGGCCCTGAGCCTAGCCGCAAATGAAGTCCAGCTCCGCCGGCGCCGCCAGATGGACGGTCAGCTCCTGGCTGTTCGCGGGCTCTACGGCCGGATGAAGGAGCATGAACTCGATCTCCGGCGCCAGGACGAGTTCCTGTTCATGCAGCAGGAGACGCTCGTGGTTCAGCAGGCCGAGCTGCTTCGCCTCAACGAGGAACTGGAGACGATAGCTCGAGTCGACGCCCTCACTGGCCTCGGCAACCGCCTCCGTCTCAATGAGGATCTGGCTGCGCTGGCCGCTCGAATCGAACGCAACGGCGGCACGGCAGGAGTGCTGCTAATGGACCTCGACCGCTTCAAGCGGCTGAACGACTGCGCCGGCCATCTGGCCGGCGACGCCGCCCTACGGGGAGTCGCCGATGCGCTCCGCAACACCAGCCGCGTCGGCGACGGAGTCTATCGCTACGGCGGTGAGGAGTTCCTCGTTCTCCTCCACGACTGCGACGAATCGTCTCTGTACTCGGCCGGACAGCGCTACATCACCGCCATCCAGGCGGCCGGAATGCCGCACCCGGACAACCCACCGTACGGCCTGGTCACTGCCAGCGCCGGCGCGACGGAACTCTCGCAGGCCAACTGCACTGACGTGGACTCCGCCCTCCACGACGCCGACGAGGCCCTGTACAGGGCAAAGGACAGCGGCCGGAATCGCCTGCAGATCTACGACCGACCCGACTCCGCGGACGTCGTACCGATGGACCAGCAACGCGCCGCCAGCTAGCAATCGCTCCGGTGCAGGCCCCATTTCGGCCGCATCGGAGTCGCCTTGTCCGAAAGCAGGCTCAACGTATCGGGAGTAGCGCGGCTCCGATTCCGACGGCGAGACCGATTGCCAGGCTGCCCAGTCCGATCTGCAGCGACTTCAGCCGGTCTCTCGTGCGCGCGCTCGACTCGTCGACTCGATGAACTTCACCAAGCGGCCCGAAGTTGTAGACGCCCGACGACCCGAAACCGGCGCAGAAGTGGAGCCAGGCCTGGAGGTAGCCCGAGGCCGATCCACCGGCGGGCAGAACGAGCACCAGTCGGGTCCACGGCGGAGCGGCGACGACCAGCAGCAAGGCGAAGAGCACTACCGACACGATCAGCCCGACGTGGCCGGCCCTCCGCCGCCGCGCGATCTCCTCTGGCCCTATGTTGCAGACGCCGGGCTCGTAGCTGAGGACACTGAGTGGACTGAGACGTGGGTGACTCGACATGGTTGTTGCGACCTTCTTCCTGTGTCGAATGGTAGGCCCGCCACTCGCCCGACCCTGAATCCCTCGCGGTGTTCCGCCAGGCGCTCCTACCGACTCCGAGAAGGTCCCCCAAAGGCCACCGGAGGCCACTGGAGCGCAACACGGGCGAGTTGCCGATCGGGCCCCTACGTGTGGTGACCCAGGGGTGGTCCTTTCGCCGAGTCGGTCCCCGTACAATCGGGGAAGGCTCTGGGGGGGCATTCCAGCCGATGATTACTGTAGCGGGGTTGTTCCGAGGCCCCCTCGGGTCGTGATCCTGGAGGATCAAGCCGTGGTTTTCAATCGCAAGTCGCCGAACAGCGCACAAGCCCGAAGCGACATGCAGTCCGCACTGGTGGAAATGCTCCTCGACGCGGACGAGCTAGAGCGACGACGGCTCCTCCTCGTCGCCTTGCAGACGGGTGAGCTGAAGAAGAGCGAAGCCAGCGATCTGCTGCGCCTTGTCGATCGGCTGGAGTCAGTCGCCGGCCATCGCGACTAGCTCCCCGTCGGGAACTCCCGGTCTGGCACCCGTGTTCGGCGCGCCCCGTTCCCGCGGTCAGGAGACCCCTGCCGTGAGGCGATCGAGGAACCCCCTGAACGAGCCGGCGATTCGGCTCCGAGACCCGAAACCAGCCCTCGTGCCATCGCCCGAACTCGACCCGGTGACAAGACGGTCCGCGAGCGTATCTATGTCGCCCACGACCTTGGCCGTCGGGAATCGCTCCACGGCCGACTTGCCTTCGTCGGCCGCGCGCACGAACAGCATCCCGGCCGACCGGATACGGGCCACGGCAGGAACTGCGACCACGCGACCCACGTCAGAGGCGGCAACGCCGCTGTCGGCGCGGTTGATGACGACCGACAGCCGGTCGCGGATGCCGAGCTCTATCGCCACTTCACGGAACTGGACTGCGGCTCGGATGCACGGGACGTCCGGTGTGACCGGAACGAGAATCCTGTCGGCGCCTTCGAAGAGGGCCTGATTCAGCGGCCCGTAATCCGGATGCATGTCGAGGATGACCCAATCGTAGGAGTCGCGAGCGGCGATGATGGCGTCCGCCACTCGCCTCGGGTCGAGCATCTCCGTATGCAGCGGCGACTCGGCCATGACCAGCACGCTGACCCCGCTGCTGTGGACCGTTGCGATCTGGGCCACCGTCTCCTCGACTCCCGTCCGCGCGTTGTCGCGCCAGGCAGTGGTCAGAGTCCGCGGTCGCTGCAGGCCGAGCGACGCGGCAATGTGGCCCGTGATTGTGTCGCAATCGACCAGCAGAACCCGCTGCCCCTTGCGGATCTGCATCGCGGCTCCGAGGTTGATCGAAATTGTCGTCTTGCCGACGCCGCCCTTGGGGTTGAACACGATCACGATCTGGCCGCGCCGCGCGCCACCGTCGCTCGGCGGCTGGGCTTCGACCGGGCTGGGCGTCGCGTCCATGACCGGCACACCCGCGGCCGGAACGCCGATGGCCGGCGCGTCGACGCCACCGACCAGGAGGTCCGACCGCGTCGCTTCGGCGGGCACGCTCTCGACCCGGATGAGCATCGCTTCGACACGCCACCGAAGCGACTCCGCCGAGTACGGCCGCGTGAAGTATTCGTCCTTGGCGTCGCTGCGGCCTCCGAGACTCATCCGACCCAGCGCACGAGGCGGCATGAGCATCAGAGCGGGGACGCTGCGCCCGTCCTCGTGGAGCACGGCGTACATCTCAAGGACGCCGTCGAAGTCGGTCTCGCCGTCGAGAATCGCGAGGTTGACATCCGCGCGGCCCGCCAGGAGCTGGTCGAGCTCGTCCGCCGACTCGACCGCTATTGCCTCGTAGCCGGCCTCAGCCAGGTGCTCCTGGACTTCGACGAACTCGAAAAACGGCAGAGCGACAGCCACAGCCGATCTGAGCACGATTGCGAGAGCCCTCCCCGA